>Ga0193951_1001005_pt1 | contig 12586 bp, 9 predicted proteins | sample BB_2_MG_FD_140370 | JGI IMG/M metagenome (GOLD analysis project Ga0193951, IMG submission 140370) | Microbial mat bacterial communities from the Broadkill River, Lewes, Delaware, United States - BB_2_MG | ecosystem: Environmental > Aquatic > Freshwater > River > Microbial mats | place: USA... | reverse complement strand
GATATATTTTTCGAAATCAGATTTAAATAATGCTTTATCGTTTATATACATGTATTGTAATGCAGCAGAAGGCAGGTCGGTTGTAGCTAAAAAACTGAAAAGAAGTTCTTTTCGGTCGCTTGTGGTAAGTTCTTTTTTGTTTTTTAGAACTAAAATGTTTTTCTCGGCATCTAAAAAGGTTATTTTCTTAGTTGTTTGAACAGTATCGGCTAGTTTGAGAAACTCAGCTCCAAATCGTCCTTTAGTTATACCGTCAAAAGAATTATCGCGTCTTGATTTTATGTCGTTTAAGAGTTCTCCTGACATTTTTTCTACAGCAATTACATCAAAATTAAAGGTGTCTAATTTATTAATGACATTATCTAGCATTATAGGTTTAAACCCTTCTATTTGCTGTAAATGAGGAGTTCCTAAAATTAAGATTTTAGTTTTATTTGTTTGAGCTTTACTTACAATAGGAAAAAGAAAAAAGGTAACGATTAAACGTAGAAAATTACTTTTCATTAAATAAGGGATTAAATAAAATTGTTTTTTGATTGTTATGTTAAGAATTAAGGTGCTTTGTAGCTTCTTTATAATCTTCTGGTGTATTGATGTTTCTTATTAAGTTATCATCAACTTCAATAATTTCAACATCAGAATTAATGAGTATTTTACGTGGACATGAATATCCTTGTGCCAAATAGGCTAATAATTTTCCGTAGGCTTTTGGTTCGTAAATGGTGATTAAAGGTTCAGGGAATTCTTTGTTTTTTCCTTTAACGGTCGTAGCTATTTTAGACGGATTTCTCTTTTGTAATAACAATTGAATAAGCTCATTATTTACAAAGGGTACATCTGTAGCCATAACCAACCATGCTGAGTTTGGATCTTTTTGAAAAGCAGAACAAATACCTCCAAACGGTCCTAGATTTAAAAAGACATCGGGAATTTCATTTGTCATTTCTGACGAGGTAGATAAATCTCTTACAGAATAAAAAGTTTCTAGATTGTTATTTTCTAGCAACTCTTTTACATGTTCTTTTTGAGGTTTTTTATAATACACTAACTCCGATTTGTCACTTCCCATTCGAGTGCTTTTTCCACCGGTTAATACCAGTCCTTTTATGGGGGCTATGTTTTGTTTAATGAGATTATGAATATGGTTGGAGATTTTATCAATCTCATTAATTATATAAGAGGTAATGTTTTTGATGTTTGGAAAACGCTCTAGCAAGCAATCAAAATATTTTGAGTTTTCATTCAGTTTAATTACAAATTGAATACTGGTTAGTTGGTCTAACCTCTTTTTTATAGAAGCTTCCTTTTCATCGTCTAAAATTAAAATTTGTTTAGCTCCTTGGTAATGATTACCATTAATAAAGACAAAATCATGATTGTAAAACTGTAAACGTTGTTCGTATTTGTTTACAGGGGAAGAAGTGCTTATTTGTAAATTTCCTTCATGATGAAAGGTATATTCAGCTAACGTATTTTGCTCGACATCTTTAGCATGTGAAGCGTCAAAATATCCTAAGTTATAGCTCGATAATCTTTTTGAAACTTTATGAACTAAATCAGCAATAACTCCACATTTTGTACCTAAGATTGCAATTTCATTAGGAGCAAAATTATCATTATACTTGTTAACTAGATTTGTATGTTTAGTATGTTTTTTATCCATTTTTAATATCCGATTTACCACCAGTTTTCTCTACCAACTTTATTTCTTTAATCACCATTTTTTGACTGATCGCTTTACACATATCGTAAATGGTTAAGCAAGTTGCTGAAGCACCTGTAAGCGCTTCCATTTCTACTCCCGTTTTTCCTTCGATGGTTACTTTACAAAAAACTTCTACATGTTCATCGTCTACAATATTGATGTCAATATCCACTCCATTGATTAACAAAGGGTGACACATTGGGATGATATCTGAAGTTTTTTTCACTGCTTGAATTCCAGCAATGATAGCGGTTTGAAAAACAGGTCCTTTTTTAGTGATGAGTTCATCATTGGTAAAATGACTCACAATTTCTGAACCTAAAAGCATAGTAGCTTTAGCAATGGCTGTACGTTTCGTGATTTTTTTATCAGAAACATTTACCATTTTAGGTTGATTTTGTTCGTTTATGTGGGAAAAGTTGCTCACTTTTTATAAGTTTTGAATGTTGAGTTTTTAATTTTTAGTTAAACTCGATATGTTAGTGTAGGAAAAACACTTCCTTTTTTAAATTCTATCTTTTCAGTTTTTGGAAGTTCAATAAAACCATCAGCTTCAACCAAACTAGCTAAATCACCAGAACCATTTCCTTGTATTGGAGTTGCGTATACTTGTCCGTTTTCCGAAGTTAATTTTACTTGTAAAAAACAGCTTAAATTTGGTTTAAAAGTGATGTCTTTTGCTAAAATTGCTGTTTTTTCCTTGGAAGAAACGCCAACAGATTTATAATGCCAAGGATAAAAATACACCAAACAATTTACAAAGGTTGAAACTGGATTTCCAGGGAATGCAAAGACATTGCAGTTATTTGTAGTGCCGAACCAAAATGGTTTCCCAGGTCGTTGCGAAACTCTGTGGAATAATTTTTTAACACCCAATCCATCTAAAACTTCAGGTAAAAAATCAAACTTCCCCTTACTAACTGCTCCACTAAATAAAAGCACGTCATATTCTTTTAAGTAAGATTCGATTTTTTCTTTTAAAATTTGTTTTTCATCAGTAATATGGGCTGTTTCTGCTGGAATTTTTAAATCGTTCAATAAGGAAACTAATGTGTATACATTACTTCTACGAATTTGATGATCTAATGGGTTTTCATTTACATCAACCAATTCATCACCTGTAGAAACAATCATTACTTTAGGTTGTTTAGCTACTTTTACAGTGGCTTTACCTACAGTAGCTAATACGCCTATTTCAGCAGCAGAAATTATAGTGTTCTTTTTTATTAGAATTGTACCTTCACTTTTATCAGAACCCTGTGTGTGGATGTTTTGTCCTTCTTTAATTTCATCAATAGTAATAGTAGCTACTAGCGTATTAATCTCAACATCTTCATAGCGAATTACCGTATCAGTATTGTTAGGTAATACAGTTCCTGTCATCACTTCATAACAGTTGGCGGCATTATCCAGTGTTTGTTGTGGACTTCCAGCAGCTTGGATTCCTTCAATTTTAAAATCGCGAACACCGTGCTCAAAAAAACGATGATTGATAGCAATACCATCCATTGCCACTCGGTTGAATGGAGGAAAATCTCTATCAGCAACAATATCTTCCTTTAAAACTCTTCCGACAGCTTCTAAAAAAGGAATTTCTTCAATTCCGAAGTCTTGTGTGTTTTTTAAAATTATATGTTTGGCTTCTTCTACTGTAATCATTTTATGTGTTTTTAAGAATAAGTATTATTCCCATAATTAATAAAAAGACAATCACACCCCATGAGTCAATAACAGATACTTTACCTAGTATATTTCTTTTTTCATAACCTGTTTTTCTTTCATTATTTAACCTAAATAGTAAGCAAATAATACTAAGGCTGATTAATATAATTCCAGATTGAATTGGATAACCTTCTATTGCATTTACAAAAACATCCATAAATCTTAGCCTCCAATCGTACTCATACTTTCGGTTACGTTTCCTTTTCTATTTGCCTCAGCCACAAAACCATTTTCAGGTTTTTCTTTTATCAATGATAAAAACAAGGCTTTTAAGTCTTCATTGCTTGCACCATTTCTAATAAAGTCACGTAAGTTGAAAACGCCATCATCAAACAGGCAGTTTTTAAAAGTTCCTATTGAGGTAATCCTAATTCGGTTACAATCATTACAAATAGTACGAGTGAATGCAGGAATAATTCCTATAGTCCCTGTATGATTTTCTACAGAAAAATTTCTAGAAGTAGATGATTTTTTTGAGGGAAGTTTAGTAACAGTAAACTCAGATTGTATGTTGTTTAAGATTTTATTATAGTTCCAAACCTCTTCTGCATTTCGTTGTCCTTTTCCATTAAAAGGCATTTCTTCAATAAAACGAACTGCAATATCCTTGTCTTTAGTAAGCTGCACAAAATCGTTAATTTCATCAGTGTTAAATCCAGATTGTACAACTACATTCAACTTCAAATTCAACGAACTTTTTTCTAATAATTCAAACGTTTTATATACTTCAGGGAAAACATCTCTACGAGTAATTTTAGCAAATTTTTTAGGGTGTAAACTATCAATACTCAAATTAATGTTTTTTACCTTTTTAAGGTTTTCTATTGTTTTGATGTGTTTAGAAATAAGCGCTCCGTTGGTCGTGATATTGATATCCTCTAACAAGTCATTATAAGACAACATTTCTAAAAAAGAGACAAAATCTTTTCTTACAAAAGGCTCTCCTCCCGTTAAACGAACTTTGTTAACACCCAACTCAGTAAGTACTCGAATTATTCGGTACATTTCTTTGTAGGTAAGTAGCTCTTTACGAGGTACAATATCGATTCCTTGAGCAGGCATACAATATTGACAACGTAAGTTACAGCGGTCGGTTACTGCTAAACGAACGTAGTTAATTTGTCTTCCAAAATTATCTATGAGTGTACTCATAGTGTAAAGGTACGGATTAATCAATCAATTTTTCCTGTCATTTACCATGGATAATACAGGCTTTCTCAAAACGTAAGGTTACACAATTCCCATTTTTTTAAGAAGAAATGAGGCGTTCATGTTTTTACAAGTTCCAGATTTTATCGTATAATCGAAAAACAATTCATTGTTCACAATTTCAGCATCAAAATAATAATTCAGTATTTGAGGATACTCATTAGCTAGTTCACACAAACTTACATCGTGAGTAGCTATAATTCCAGTAGATTTTGAACGTGTAAGTTTTTCAACAAATTTTTTAGAGCCTGATGCTTTATCTTTACTGTTTGTCCCTTTTAAAATTTCATCAAGAATAATAAAATAGCGATCGGTTTCAATAGTATCAACAATAAATTTTAACCGTTTTAGCTCCGAATAAAAATAAGACTCATCCTCGGTTAATGAGTCAGATGTTCGCATACTGGTAATTAATTTTATAGGAGTGTATTGATAATTAGTGGCGCATACAGGCAGCCCACAGTTAGCCATGACTATGGATAGAGAAACGGTACGCAAAAATGTACTTTTTCCTGCCATGTTAGCACCCGTTATAATAAAAAATTGTCCCTTAGAAATCGTAAAATCATTGTCAACTCTTTTTGAGGATTTCAAAAGTGGATGCCCAAGGTTTTGAGCAATAATACCGTTTTTTTCTTTTTGAAGAGTAGGGAAAGCAAAAGTAGGATGATTAAAAACGAAGTTGGCAAAAGAGTTATAAGCATCGAAAAAATTTACAACGTTAAACCACCCATCGGTAGTTTCTTTATAGGAAAGAATCCATTTTTCTACTCTTATTGCAAGGGTAATATCCCATAAAAACAAGCCATTTCCAATAATAGCAATAACAATATTATTACGCTGGTCGAAAGTGTCTAAAATTTTAGAAAACTCTTTAAAAATAACAGATGCTTTTTTTGTTTTAGTAGCTATTTTTTGTTGCTTTTCTTTTAGAAGAGTAGAAGTAAAAGTTTCTTTTTCTATTTGCTCCAGAAGTAAATAATACTGTTTAAAAGTATCTTTAGCCTTACTTGAAGAGGTGTAGATATATTGTGTTTTTTTAATATGGAAGAGTGTAATTGTTAAACCGATAAAAAACCAAATTAAAACAACAGAAAAAGGAATAGCACTAAAAATCAATAAGACTATTAAAACTATTGAAATGGTTGAGAAAAACAGAGAAACCCATTTTAAAGCAGCTGTTAGTTTTGACTCATAGTTGATTAACCATTTTGTAATCACTGAGGATTCTTGAGTAGTTGATGAAACTAGATGTGCTAGTGAAGTAAAATGTTGTCGCCAATGAATCTTTTCAGATAATTCATTAAGTGCTTTTTGTTTTTCCTCAATAAAATTAATTGAATTACTTGTCAATAAGGAAGCTAGAAGTTTTTTACCGTTGGTTGTTGCAGTTCTATTGATATATTGAAAAAAAGAACCATTTCCGAACAAATCAATATCATTACTATAATAGTGCGTGGAATTTGTAAACTCTGTTCCTTTAGGAAGTGATTCAAAATGACCATTAAGAACATCAATTTCTAGTTGATTATTATCTTTTTTAAGCTGAAGTATAGTGCGTTTTTCTTTTACTTGCTGATGTTGTATAACTAAAAAAACAAATAGTAAAACACCAATTGAACAGATTACAAAAGGTATATAAGGTTGATAGAAGGTTAAATAAATTCCAAAAGAAAAGCCTAAAAAAACAAATAGTCTGAGTATTCTTATAAAGGTTATTTTACTATTTATTTTTGAAAGTTGAACAGCTAAATCTTTCAGCTCTCTATTGTAAAAATCTTGTGGTTGTTGCATTTTTAATTGAAAAGGATAAATGTACAGTATTACAACAAATATCTTTTAATAAAATCGTATTTTCGTTGTATGCCAACATCACTCGAACTTCAGATAAAAACGCTACCAAATTCGCCAGGAGTTTATCAATATTTTGATAAAGATGATACGATTATTTATGTTGGAAAAGCTAAGAATTTAAAGAAACGAGTTTCGTCTTATTTTACTAAGAATCACGAGAATGGTAAAACACGAGTTTTAGTAAAAAAAATTGTTCGAATAGAACATGTGGTGGTTGATACAGAAACAGATGCGTTACTTCTTGAAAACAATCTGATAAAAAAATACAAACCAAGATACAATGTCTTGTTAAAAGACGATAAAACTTACCCATGGATTTGTATTAAAAAAGAGCGATTTCCGCGTATATTTTCTACAAGAAGAGTTGTTAAAGATGGATCGGAGTATTTTGGTCCATACACCAATGTGCGAACGGTACATGCGTTGTTGGATTTAATTAAAGAGTTATACCCGCTACGTACTTGTAATTATGACTTAGGTCAGGATAAGATAGATGCTGATAAATACAAAGTATGTTTAGAATATCATTTAGGGAATTGTAAAGGACCTTGTGAAGGATATCAAACCGAGGAGAGTTATTTAGAGGATATCAGAGCAATTAGAAACATCATTAAAGGGAATTTTAAAGAGAGTTTACAACAGTTTGAAAAGATAATGCTTGACTTTGCTGCTGACATGCGATTTGAAGAGGCACAAAAAATCAAAGAAAAATTAGCTTCTTTACAAAACTATCAAGCCAAATCAACAATAGTGAACCCATCAATTAATAATGTAGATGTATTTTCTATTATTTCTGATGAATCGCATGGTTATGCAAACTTTTTCAAGATAATGAATGGTTCAATCGTGCAATCGTATACTACTGAGATTAAGAAAAAACTAGAAGAAACGGACAAGGAACTTCTTGAGTTGTTTATCATTGAAACTCGTCAGCGCTTTCATTCGTTATCAAGAGAAATTTTTGTTCCGTTTAAAGTAAATGTGGGTAAGGATATCAAAGTAACTGTTCCAAAATTAGGAGACAAAAAACGTATTGTAGAACTGTCTGAACGTAATGCTAAGTTTTATCGTCAAGAACAGTTTAAACAAATTAAAATTGTAGATCCAGACCGTCATGTAAAAAGAATCATGACGCAGATGCAAAAAGATTTACGATTAGGAAAAGAACCTCGCCATATAGAATGTTTTGATAATTCGAACATACAAGGGACAAACCCAGTTGCTGCATGTGTAGTTTTTAAAGACGGAAAACCGAGCAAAAAAGACTATCGTCATTTTAATATCAAAACAGTTGAAGGTCCTGATGATTTTGCTTCAATGGAAGAAGTAGTATATAGAAGATATAAGAGATTATTAGACGAAGAACTACCTTTGCCACAGTTAATAGTAATTGATGGAGGAAAAGGGCAGTTGTCTTCTGCTTTAAAGAGTCTAGACGCTCTAGGTTTAAGAGGGAAAATAGCCATTATTGGTATTGCGAAACGTTTAGAGGAAATTTATTACCCAGGAGATTCTGTTCCCTTGTATTTAGATAAAAAATCAGAAACACTTAAAATTATCCAATATTTACGTAATGAAGCACACCGTTTTGGAATTACTTTTCATAGAAACAAACGAAGCAAAAGTGCTATACAATCAGAATTAGAACAAATTCCTGATATAGGAAAGCAAACTATTACTAATTTATTACGAAAGTTTAAGTCAGCAAAACGAGTAAAAGCTGCTACTTTAGAAGAGTTAAAAGAAGTAGTAGGCAATGCTAGAGCTCAAAAAATATACAAACACTATCAAAAAAAAGAAGAATGAAAAAGTTGCTAATTTTATTATTACTACCAGCACTCATGTTGGCGCAAGATCAACCTAGAGTAGGTTTGGTGCTTAGTGGTGGTGGAGCCAAAGGAATTGCGCATATAGGTGTGTTAAAAGAGCTTGAAAAAGCAGGAGTTCAGGTAGATTATATTGGAGGTACAAGTATGGGAGCCATTGTTGGAGGTTTGTATGCTTCTGGATATACTGCGGATCAAATAGAAAAAGCTGTTTTCGAAACAGATTTTATGAATTTGCTACAAGATAAAGTTCCAAGGAAAGAAAAACCATTCTTTAGTAAACTTCACGGAGAAAAATATGCAGTATCTCTCCCTATTAAGAAAGGAAGTTTAGGTTTACCTTTAGGTTTGTCTAAAGGGCAAAATGTCTTGAATTTTTTGACTGAATTATTAGCTCCTGTTGATGAAGTTAATGACTTTTCTAAACTACCCATACCTTTTTACTGTATAGGGACCAATATTGAAACAGGTGAAGAGGAAGTTTTAGAAACAGGTTCGTTGCCCTTAGCACTAAGAGCAAGTGCTGCTTTTCCTTCTTTGTTAAACCCTGTAGACATTGAAGGTAAATTATTAGTAGATGGAGGAGTTGTTAATAATTTTCCAGCTGACGTTATGAAAAATAAGGGAGTTGATATCATTATAGGAGTCAGTGTTCAAGGAGAGCTATTAAAAAAAGACGAATTAACTTCCGTAGCCTCTTTATTACTGCAGATTATTAACTTTCAAATGTATAAAAAGTCAGATGAACAAGTTGAGTTGTTAAATGTATATATCCGACCAAATGTAATGGATTATAGTGTTATAGGTTTTAATCAAAAAAATGAAGTTTTAGCTGAGGGGTATAAAGCAGCAAAAAAGTACAGAGTGGTTTTTGATAGCATAGCAAAAATGCAGTCTACCAAAAGAAAATTACCTAATATAGAATTAAAAGAAAAAAAGTTTATAGTAGATAGAATTATTATAAAAGGAAATAAAAATTATACCAACAATTATATTTTAGGAAAATTACAATTGCGTCAAGGAGATAGTGTTTCTTATAAAGAAATATCTAAGAAAATAAATACATTAACGGCTACCAAAAACTTTAATAGAATTGATTATCATTTCGAGAAATCTTTTCAAGGTAAAAAATTAGAGTTAACGGTAAAAGAAGAAAAAATTCAATCATACTTACGTTTAGGGTTACATTATGACTTACTATATAAGTCAGCAGTGCTGTTGAATTATAATCACAAAAAACTGCTTTTTCAAAATGATGAGCTTTCTGTTGATGTTGGTATTGGTGATAAAATAAGGTATAATTTAGAGTATTTTGTAGATAATGGATTTTTAACCAGTTATGGTTTTAGCACAAGGTATAATTCTTTTAATAGTGATTTTATATACGATACAGGACTTATAAACGGAAAGTATTCAGATTTTTCAAGTTCATTATACTTTCAAACGACCTTTGATAAAAAATTCGCTATTGGTATTGGAGCAGAGCATAAAAATATCGAAGGAAGTACTCAAAATATATCTACAGATGGAAAAGAAGACTTCTTTGATAAAAGTAACTACATTAACGCCTATTCGTATTTAAAATTAGACACTTATAATAAAGAAATGTTTCCTACAAAAGGGTTTTATGCAGATGTAGGGTTTAAATGGTTCTTATGGTCTGATAGAAATAACAGGTTGGACAGATTATTACCTAGTAGCGAGCCGTTTCATCAGTTTTCACAATTAGGAGGAACGTTAGGGTTTGCTACTACTTTTTATGACAAACTAACATTTCAATACACTTCGCAAGCAGGATACACCTTAGGGAAAAAATCATTTGAAATATTTGATTATCACTTAGGTGGGTACAATCAAAACTATATCAATAATTTTATTCCTATGTACGGTTATGATACAGGTGGTTTAAATAATCAGTCTTACTTAAGGTCAGAATTTAATTTGCGTTATGAGGTTTTAAAAAATCATTATGCAATGTTTATTGCCAACTATGCTCGTGTAGAAGAAGATGTTTTTGAGAATGGAGATTTATTTAAGAATACTAAATCAGGTTACGCGTTAGGATATAGTGTAGAGACTTTTATGGGACCTATTGAGTTAAAATATACATGGTCACCAGATCACTCAGAACACTATTGGTTATTTAATCTTGGTTTTTGGTTTTAAGAATAAAAAAACCCGTATCAGCTGATACGGGTTTTTATTTCATAATAAGATTGCCCTACTTACTTTTTTTATTCTTTTTAAAATAGAATTTATACTGTAAGTACTGGTAAGCGTCTCTTGGTAATACTTTAATCCACTTTTTGTGTTGAACAAACCATTTAAAACGGATAGAGTTTACGCCTTTTGTTAAATAAGCAGCTATAAAAGGATGTACATTTAAAGTAATATCCTTATAGTTTTTACCACTATTTATAAGGCGTTCAAGTTCTGCTTCTATTTTATCTAATAAGACAATAGGAGCTTCCACTTCTCCATTTTTATTTGGATTAGGTTCACGCGTTTTTATCTCTAATTCAGGTCGTACACGTTGTCTTGTAATTTGTACTAAACCAAATTTACTTGGAGGTAAAATTTTGTGTTTAGTACGATCTAAAGCCATCGCGTCTTTTAAGTGTTGATATAATTTCTGTCTGTTTTCAGCAGACTTCATATCTATAAAGTCAACAACTATAATTCCGCCCATATCTCGTAACTGTAACTGACGAGCAATTTCACTGGCTGCAATTAAATTGACTTCTAAAGCAGTTTCTTCTTGGTTTAAGGATTTGTTAGAACGGTTACCGCTATTTACATCTATAACGTGTAAAGCTTCGGTATGTTCAATAACTAAATAAGCTCCTTTGCTCATTGAAACTGTTTTGCCAAACGATGTTTTAATTTGACGCTCTATTCCATACTTTTCAAAAATAGGGACTTCAGAACGGTGAAGCTTTACAATGTTTTCCTTTTCAGGATATATCTCTTGTAAATACTCTTTAATTTCAACTTTTAAAGTTTCATCGTTGGTTACAATGCTTGTAAAAGAATCATTCATTACATCTCTTAAAATAGAGGATGCTCTGTTTAACTCACTTAATATTTTGGTTGGAGTGTTGTTGTTAGCAATGCGTTTACACATTGTTTTCCAACGGTCAAGTGAGTTTTGTAAATCTTTGTCAAGTTCTGCTACCTTTTTACCTTCGGCAACAGTACGTAAAATAAGTCCAAACCCTTTAGGTCTGATACTTTTTGCTAATTTTTTTAAACGCTCCTTTTCTTTCGGATCTGCTATTTTTTGCGATACCGATATACGGTTAGAAAAAGGAACCAAAACTAAAAATCTACCTGCAATAGAAAGTTCCGAACTAATACGCGGACCTTTGGTAGATATAGGTTCTTTTACAATTTGTACTAATAAATTTTGACCTGATTTTAGTACATCGTTAATACCTCCGTCTTTGTTAATATCTTCTTCAAAGCGAAAGTTTTTTAAAGTGAACTCTTTGTAATTACCTGTGCTTACTTTCTTAATGAATTTATTTAAAGATTGTACTTGCGGACCTAAATCGTGGTAGTGTAAAAAACCATCTTTAGGGTATCCAACATTTACAAAAGCGGCATTTAAACCAGTCATTACTTTTCCTATTTTAGCAAGAAAAATATCTCCAACTGAAAAATTATTGTCGCTTGTTTCTTTGTTTAACTCAATAAGTTTACCATCTCTTAGTAGGGCGAAATCAATATCAGAAGAATTGGAACGAATTATTAATTCTGTTTTCATTCTGAATATGGTTTTGTGCCGACGTAAAATTTACGAAGACGGATTAAAATTTGTAAACAGGTATATTATTTATACCATTTTAAGGTGTTAAAACCTTAATTTCAATGAACGTAGCTTATAAAAGCAACGAAAAAGTAAGCTACTGCTTACTTTTTCTTATGACGATTTGCTCTTGCTCTTTTCTTTCTTTTGTGTGTAGAGATCTTAGCTCTCTTTCTTTTTTTACCACTTGGCATAGTTAAAATGTTTTGTAAAACCTTCGTAGGAAAGGCTTTGGGTTAATACTTTTTAAATTATTTTACGGCTACTTTAGTTTTTACACCTTCAGTAAATACCTTAGAAGGTTTAAAAGCAGGTATGTTGTGTGCAGGAATCTTAATGGTAGTATTTTTAGAAATGTTTCTACCAGTTTTTTCTGCTCTAGTTTTAATAATAAAACTACCGAAACCTCTTAAATATACATTATCTCCATTCTCTAATGCATCTTTTACTTCGTCCATAAAT
>Ga0193951_1001002_pt1 | contig 12598 bp, 10 predicted proteins | sample BB_2_MG_FD_140370 | JGI IMG/M metagenome (GOLD analysis project Ga0193951, IMG submission 140370) | Microbial mat bacterial communities from the Broadkill River, Lewes, Delaware, United States - BB_2_MG | ecosystem: Environmental > Aquatic > Freshwater > River > Microbial mats | place: USA... | reverse complement strand
TAATGTTTTAAAGTCATTTCTATCAGGAATTTTATTATAAGGTAATGATTGGATAAATTTTTCTGAAGGCACTAGTAATACGGTGTTTTCATAATGTTTATCGAGCACTTGACGAGACGAGCTCTTATCAAACCAACCCGCTTTAGGTGTATCACTAAAATGAGGATATAGGGTAAGGTTATCGAATTTTTTTTGTTTGGTATCAATCACTTTTTCATTGTGAAGTGCAAAGTCAAAATGATAATCAATAATGCCACCATCTCTATAGGTACCTTGGGGAGAATTAGCAATATTTTTAATGCCAGACATTACCATTGGAATTGAGCCTGAAGCGAGAAGGGCATCAGGAATATTGTCTTGGGTAAAGTCTATGTAGTGACTAGTAAAGTTGTATGGATCATTTATGATCAAATTGCTTGATTTAGGACGATAGATAAATCGTTCATATTGGTAACTTAATAAACGTCTATCTATTTTATTTAATAAAATACTACCAAGTAAGCCAGCGCATTGAACCGCTTTATTTTCATAACTTGTCAGCCCGTTACACTTAGCGACAATAAAATGTGCTTTGAAAATTTTATTGCTTAATACTTCATTCACACCGGATGTGCCAAAAATATGGGACAGCATATCAACAGCTGAATCTGATATATCAGCAGTGGTCGGCTTATCGTCATACACAGTACGCGCGTACTTATCGGCTAAACGAGAAATAGCCGCTACTGGGTCTTTTTGTGCGAAGCAAGCGGCACGAAATGCGCCTGCACTAGAGCCGATAAGGTTTAACTCTGTAGTGCGTTCTTTAAAGAAGTCACCGAATAGGTATTTATCTAAGCCGAAAAGCGTAAACCACTTAGGGCCACCGCTAGCCCCTAAAAAATTAGTAAATAATTCTTGTTTAAAACCGTTTTCTTGAATAGTTTTTAAGGCGTTTTCGCCTGCGTAAATGTCTAGCATAAGTTATTAAATGGTATCGTTTAATTGAGTATTATTTTGACGCGATAGATAATTGATATTACATTTAAATAAAGTATTAATCATAATTCTTTCTAATGCTTTGAATAATAATGGTGTTCTTGTTAATTTTTACAGTATAGCGAGGGAATTAGAAGATGAGAACAGCTTATGTAACAGATTATAAGGAGCTTTGTAGCATGTGCTTCAATAAGACCGATTATAAAAATAAACGCATTAACTATTTAACATGACCAAACAGGGATAATCGTGTTCAGGATGAATTATAATTAATGCGTTAAAATGCATATTTTTAACGTTAACTTTACCTTAAAGCTAAAGATTAAAAGCTATAAGTTAAGCCAACACTTGCTGTGATAGGAGCACCATAAAAGCCAATGTTTTTCAGGCTCGTGATATATTTTTCATCGGTGATGTTATCAATATTTGCTTGTATGGCAAGATCATTAGATACATTCCAGCGAGCAAAAGCATTAATAAGTAAGTAAGCGTCTTGCTTAACTGAGCCAGCAGCATTTTCAACGTCTGATTGCCATTTACCACCCAAACCAAGTTCAACTTCGGGTAAGGTCGGTAAAGCATACCCTAATGAGAATTTAACCGTGTTTTTTGGTTCCCATGCACTAGTTTCATCACCAAGTTCATCTTCAATATCTACAAAAGTATAAGAGAAATTAGCATTTAGGTTATCAGTAATATTACCCGCAACTTCAACCTCAAAACCGGTTGAATCCATTGTTGCACCTTCGTAATAGAATGTACCGTCGTCATGAACACCTGCAAAAACAGCAATATTTTCTTGCTCAGCACTAAATACTGCAAATGTAGTCAATAGCTTATCGTCAAACCATTGCGCTTTTACGCCAACTTCGTAGTTAACACCTTTACTAGGGTCTAAAAACTCCCCATCGATATCGTACTGATCTAATGGTTGATAAATATCTGAGTAACTTACATATACATTAACATCGTCATTAATCATGTAGGTTGCAGCAAGGTATGGACTAATTTCACTTTCATCATTATCAACAGCCACACCTGAATTATTACCTTTACGGTTATAATCAATCGCATTAAACCCAGCGATAACAAATAAATCATCCGTTATATTCAACTTAGTCGATCCAAATATACGCGTAAGAGTGACATCAAGATCGGCATATGTAACTTGATCATCCCATTCTGGTTCAGGCAACGCGTCAGAGTTTGTTGAATAGGGGAAAGCTGGAGCGTATGTTACAGTTGAACCGTTATATTCAAAGTATGGTGCTGAGGCAATAGAAGGGTTTGTAAATGAAGTAGAAGTACTTTTGGAGGAACTTGTACCAAACATTAACTCGTGATTTTTACCCGCTAAGTTATATTCACCTTTAACAGTTACATAGAATAAATCAGCTTTAAACTCAGAATCATAACGGCCAGGTAAAGCAATTAAACCTAAGTTAGTTTCGCTGTCAAACAGTCCTAAAGCATCATAAACATAGAGCAATTTACTTTGATCATCAGACGCTTGTCTATTATAAGTAGCTTTCACTTCCCAATCGTTATCGAAAGTATAAGTATATTCAGCAAAAAAGTTTGTATTGACAGCATCCCATATAGTCCAGTCTTGAGTCGGACTACTACTTACATCAAAGTCTGCTTGTGTGCCATCGGCGTATGCTAATGATAAGCCCCCCCACATAACACCATCACTATTAGCATCTTGATGTGATGCACCAAAGGCTAGTGTTGAATTATCTGTTAGTTGGCCATCAACCACAAAAGAGATATAAGTGCGATCATCCTCTAAGCCATCAAGGTATGAACCAGAGTCTTCAGCAACAGCAATAACGCGCGCTGCCCAACTACCGCTATCAGTTAAAAAGAATGAATAATCGGCTTGTAAACGTTTAAGATCGTACGAGCCTAAAGTTACACCTACTTCACCTTCATTTTCATTGGTTGGACGTTTACGTACATAGTTAATTGTACCAGCAGAGTTACCAACACCGGTTAATTGACCATTAGCACCACGAATAACTTCAATTTTTTCATAAGCGTAACTTTCCATTGCACCGGTAACAAGTCCCCAACCATTAGGTAGGCCGATACCATCTATTTGAGTACTTTGAATATCAAAACCGCGGGCTGTATATCGAGTACGGTTAGTTTCACCTTGTTCTACGGTAATACCTGTCGCCATTTTCATAACGTCATTAATACTATTCGCAGCAAAGTTTTCAATTTGTTCTGCACTTATAACGCTAATTGATTGTGGAGTTTCATTAAGCTCCATTGTTAAACCGGTGGCACCTTTGCTAACTCGGTCTTGACGAACGCCTACGATAAGTATTTTTTCAACGTTGTCATTATCAATTTCAGCAGTTTTTTCAGACTGTATTTCTTGTGCATAAGCAGGCAGTCCCATCGCTAATATCAATGTGGAAAGTGCAAAATTACGTTTAATTTTCATGTTTATTCCTAGTCTCTTCATTCTATTTACAAAAATTTTTCGTCATTATACATATCGAAAATAATAACACAAATGATAACTATTTCCATTTGTTTTGGGTGGGTAGCTGGTGGTAAGTAGTAATGAAAATGATTATCAATTGAAATTGTATAGGAGGAAATATTATTATAGGCACTTATTCAGTTTTATAATTATCAATACGGCAAGTTTATGGCAAAGCTCAGCAATAGGTTCTGGTTTCAACTTCATGGTTGGTTTTCACTGCCCGTTTGGCTGTTATTTTGCTTTGTGTGTCTTACCGGTACCATTGCCGTTATTAGTCAAGAGTTGACTTGGTTAAGTAATCCTAATTCACGGGCAAACAATCCTGAAAATTATGAAATGAAAAGTGCTCCAGAATTAATTTCTATTGTGCAAAAAACTCACCCTACAGCAAAAATAACAACTGTGATGACATTTGAGCCTTATCTTATCCATGCGATTGTTTTTACAGATATAGATAAACCGCAAGCTATTGCTTACATCAATCAATATACGGGTGACATACAAGGTGTGTATGAGGATATAACGTTCAATGGTTTTATGCGCTCTTTGCATGGTTGGTTATTATTTCCTTGGGAGAGTAATTACAGTATTGGTTATTACATTGTATGCGCTATGGCTTTTGTCATGCTTGGCGTTATTTTAACTGGCATGTCAATTACTGGTTTTTTAATTTGGGGAAGCCGTACAGTAAAAGCGAGTAAAAAAAATAAAGAGGCCATTGTCATAACTAACACAAAGAATAGTTACGATGGTAAAGACGCATTCATTGAACAGGAAATAAAATAATGGCAGATGATTATCTTAAAGAAATTTTGGGTGAAGACAGCTCTTTAATTAAACCAGTAGAGGATGAAAAACGTCCTAGTTGGGCAGTTGATGGTGAAACATCAGGGAAGGCTTTCGATGCAATTATTAAATTTAAGAAAGCTAAATTGCGATATATCAATAGACATTCAGATGAGAAGGACTTTAAAAACAAGTTCAGTTATAAGATATCAACAGCAGAAGTAGCTGAAGAAATAAGAAAAAAACCGCAGCCAATTTTCAGAAGTGTTAGTTATTCGGTGAAACTTTCAGATTGCTATGATGACGTTAATGATATATTAGAAAAGAAAAAATAATTAAAAATAATTAAAAATAATTAAAAATAAATAAACCTAAATATGGGCTACAGCACTTATCAAAAGATGAAATTAAAAAGAAAGCCCAAAAACAAGAAAAGGATTTAGTAAAATTTCAGAAGAATAATTGTGAAGAATTATACGCACGACTCTTAAGTAATATGCCTTTAGATATAAAGAAAACCTTGGTTTAAAGTAAGTAGCTTTGTTTGCTGTATTTACATTTAAACCAACGAAATTATCTGGCAAACAATTATTTAATTGCAGATAGATTTTGAAACTCTTCAAGAGCAAACTGATCTGTCATACCACTAATATAATCTATGAGCAGCCTTGTTCTAGCATATAATTCCATCATTTTATCTTTGTTAAGTGGTAATTCATTAGCATATATACCTTTAACGTCTTCTTTATATCTACCTTTATGTTTGCCTGATAGTTTGTGAAAAAGCCTTGTTTCAATTGGGTGTGATTTTAAAAAGTTATTACTTACTAACTCTTTAAATTCATCAAAGGATAATTCAATTAATGGGGTATAGATGTTCAGTAAACCAGAAATTACTGCATACCCTTTAAGTTCTAAGTTTTCGATTTCTTTACTATTAAATATGTTATTGATAGCAAGATTTCTAAACGTTTCGGTAGCTAGATTAAACTCATCATGGCCATCTAGAAGTGATTCATCGAGTTCACCGTTAAATACCAGTTCGTGATTATCTATGAATCTTTTTGCTGCATATGTTGATAGCTCATTTACCAGTGTAGTGCGTAGTGTAAGTATATAAGCGTGGTCTTTGTTGTGTTCTTCTTCTTGATACTTTTTATACGCACGGTCTGCTATTTTGAGCAGATAGCCGTTTTCTACTATTTCATCTTTGATATCAGGATCATCTTTGAAATTGTTCCACGTTTTTTTTATCTCAATGTGGAGTTGTTCGACAGTTAAAATACCTTTATCAATAGCGTCATCTACATCAGCGATGCAATAAGAAATATCGTCAGCAGCTTCCATTATATAAGTTAAGGGAAAGCGGCATCCGTCAGCAATAGATAGTTCTTTTTTTATATCTTCGAATAGATTTTTTTCAGAAAAATAAAAACCAGGCTTTTTCTTTCTGTATGCATAAGTATCAGTTTTTATTGGTTTGTCTTCATATGCGCCACGTGTATATTTTATAAGGCAAGCTAGTTGAGTGTACGTTAAGTTCAATGATTGGAGGCTATGGAGTAATCTTATCGCTTGTGCATTCCCTTCAAAACTGGAGAGATCCTTTATAAGTATGCTGCAATCGACTTCGTTTGAAAATTTTTCATTAAATATATTTGTAAGTGTTTTCTTCCCCCAGAGCTTTATTGCTTCTTCACCAAAATGCCCGAATGCTGGGTTACCAACATCATGAAGTAAACAGGCAACTTCAATTGCACTAACGAAACCATCAATATTGCCTGCTATTTCAAGTTTTTCCAATAATCCCTTACTCGAAAGCTCTTTTATTACTAATTTGCTGATATATCGACCAACCTGCTGTACTTCAAGCGAGTGTGTCAACCTACTTCTCACTGCGGCATTAGTTTCCAATGGAAAAACTTGGGTCTTTTGTTGTAAACGTCTAACAGCAGCAGAATTAACGGCGCGGCCACGATCACTTTCCATCTCCTCATTGAAGCATCTTCCTTCAATTGATGATTGACGTGAGCGAGTTGTTTTTAATTTATTGTTGTAATTCATAATAAAAATCCATTTTCCGTGTTTAAATAGGGAAGTAAAATCCACGATTACAATACTTTAACTGTTTACTATCGGTTCTTCCACTAACTGTTTCTGGTATTCAAAGGAGTTATATAAAGTTAACTGTTTTTCATATTACTAAATGGATAATTTAATGTAATAATAAACAGTCTTAAATTTAAGGCTGTTTATATTGAGTAATAAATGAAAAAAATAATAATACTTATCCTTTATATTTTATTAGTTAGTAATACTCTTAAAGCGAGTGAGTCTGAGTCGTTAATTAAATATTCCATTTCACAAGTTTCAAGTAACACTTTATCAATTGAGTTGGAATTCGAAGCATCGACCTCTAAAGTTCAGCTTATAATTCCAGACAGATTTGGCTCAACTAAAGGAGCTGGAAAAGGAATTAAAGAATTAAATATTCACCAAGAAGGGTGCACTTTTTCAAATGATTTTAATAAGCTGGAAAGCTTCATTTCTATTTCACCGTGTAGTGAAAGACCAGTCAAGGTTACCTACTTTTTAACTCAAATTAAAGAACGTACAAATACAACTTCAAACATTGACCAATTTTTACCATCTGTAGATGAAAACAAAGTTAGATGGATAAATGGGTTAGCTTTAATTGTTCCTTGGTTATCAAATGAGGAAATCAATGTAAAGCTCTCATTTAGTGACGCTTTTCATAAAAAGATTTATTCTTCAAATATGATTCGGGACGGTAATGATTTAATTTTTAATGGAAATCCCAATGAATTCATGTTGTCTTTTTTATATATTACAGATGATTCTAAAGTGAATTCATTCAATGTGAATAATAATATTGAATTAGTTTCTGATAAAGAGTTAAAGCAATTAGATCCAGTGCTTATTGATAAAATTAACAAAGCTATTACTGTTGTTTCTAATCAATTTTCAAGTTTTTCATCTAACTTCGTACTTGCATTTACCACATTAAATAATGATGATAATAGTCACTCTTTGAGAGGTGTAGCATTAACCAACACATATTGGATTCAAGCAACTGAAGCTGAACCTGAGAGTAACTTAGTTAATTCAATGATGCATGAATTTATTCACTCTTGGAACCCAAACTCCATGGGTGAAATCGAATTAAATAACTTAAATTTACAATGGTTTGTAGAAGGTTTTACAGAATACGCTGCATTACAACTCTCGTTAGATAGCAATATAATCTCTAGAAAGGAATTTAATTCAAAAATTAATGAAGCACTTGTTGGGTTAGTTACTTCAGATTTTTCAAAATTGACAAGTGTTGAATATACAACACTTTATAATAGCTCACCTATTTGGTTGGGTGGCTCTGACAGCTTTTACAGAGTCCCTTATTGGAAAGGGGTACTTTTGGCTTTATATTGGGATGAAAAGCTAAGATCACAGAATAGAAAGCTAACTATATTTAATCTTTTTGATAAGCTTTCTTCCCCAAACTTCTTGGAAGAGCACCCTAAACTTAATGAAGAGAGCATAATTTCAGCGCTGGACGAAATAGGGCTTGAGCATGCAGGCAAAGATATTAATGAATTTATTTTTGGAAATAAGGGAGTAAATAATACCTTAGATAGGTATTCTGAGTTAATTGAACCTATTTCTTTAGTTAATTTTGAACTTGGCTTTGACTATCTATTAACAGAGAAACAATTTAATACTATAAGCGGCTTAACAAAGGAGAGTAATGCTTTTCGTTCAGGTTTACGTAATGGAGACATATTAAAGGAAATATCTTTTAGATATGGCCATCATGACCATGAAATAGAAGTAATACTAGATGATGGAGCAATATATAGATATTTTCCTCTTGGAAAAGTTAAAAGTTTTTTAATTGATGATCACTCAATAATCCCATTAAAAATTAAAAATTAAAAATTAAAAATTAAAAATTAAAAATTAAAAATTAAAAATTAAAAATTAAAAATTAAAAATTAATAAGGAAGTTAATCATATTAAATGTGTAGAAGTCGTTTTAAAAGTAACAGAAAGATGTAATATTGATTGAAAATATTGTTATGTTTTATGTTGTTAATGGATAGAAAGATTTTACAATTGTAGAAGATACGAGCATTAACCGGGGTCTTTTATCTGTATAAACAAAGGATACTAAATTGAAAAAAAGCTCTTTTTTAGCATGGATATTACGAATGAATTTGATTAAGCGTTGGTCACCAATGCATTTAGTCAAAGAGGAAGATGTAGCTGAGCATAGTCATCAGGTAGCTGTTATCTCACATTTGTTGGCAACGGTCAGGAATGTATACTGTGGTGGCGATATTAATCCTGAAAGAGCCGCTACGGTGGCGCTTTATCATGAAGTGTCAGAAACTAAGTTACAAGATATTAATCATGTAACAAAATATAGTACACCTGCGCTGACAGCAGAGTTTAAAAAAATTGAGGATATGGCTGAATTAGAATGTTTAGATTCACTGCCAGTTAAACTTCAGCCATTATTTAAAGAGTTATTAGTTCAAAAAGATGTCGATGCAGAATATAAAAAACTAGTAAAGGCTGCTGATGTTATTGCTGCATACTTTAAGGCATGTGATGAGCTTAAGTTTCATAACCCTGAGTTTATTTCTGTCAAAAAGAGATTGGGTGATAAAGTAGAAGCTTATAAAATAGAAATGAAAGAAGTAAAAATATTCATGGATATGTTTGAAGAAGGTTGTTTAGCTAATATAGATGATCTTTCATAATTGAAAGTGTCATTTATAGTTTTAAAAAATGTATGTGAAATTTTGAATGTTATAGAAAAATATTGATTTTTTTCAAGTAACTTTACTCAAACATACATTTTAAGTACTAAATAGGGGGAATTGTTTCAAAAGGGGGGTGACCAATATCATGCGCTAAACAAATGGCTTCAACTAAGCTATCAGTAACTGGAAATAATGTTTGGCATAATTGAGGGTATTTACAGCGAAGTTGTGCGGTAATACCTGAGCCAATTTGCGCAGCTTCAAGAGAATGAGTTAAACGTGTGCGATAAAAATCACTTTGACCGCTACCCATGACCTGAGTTTTTGATTGTAATCGTCTAAAAGCGGCGGAGTGTAGAATTCTAGCACGATCTCTTTGAAAAGGATCACGATGATCATGTTGTCTTTTTGATACTTTCTTTAAACGTCTTTCCAACCAAACTTCATTCATAGCTGTCTCATACCGTCTTGATTTTTCATGAATAACAATATATCAATTGATGTTACACTGATTGATACTATAGCGAATAATAAATAGTATCAATCAGTCTTTATTTCGAAGTGAGCTAAGTATTCATTTGGGTATGAATTTAGGAGTGAATTGTTTTTGAAATTTTTAGTTAAAACAGCTGTTTTTGTGATGCTATTTTTCGCTACTATTCAGCCTAATGCATTTTGTGCTGAAGATAATCACATTATCTTGCTTGCCGGCTTATCTAAACCGCCTTTTATTTTTGTTGAGAATGATAAAGGTATGCAAATTGAAATTATCCAGGCGGCACTTGATAAATATCACTATCAAATAAGCTTTTTTTATTTGCCAATGACTAGGCATATAGAGGTGTATAAAAAACGTAATATTGAAGGCTTGATTACCTTATCAACGACAGAAAATGAATTAGGGTTATATCTTTCAAAACCTTATATAAGTTACCGAAATGTAGTGGTGACACTGGCAGATAATAACGTCAATATAACAAAAATTTCAGATTTATCAGATATGCGCGTTGCTGGATTTCAAAATGCGCTTAAGTTTTTAGGAAAGGAATACAATGATATTTTCAAAGAGTCGAATAGCTATGTTGAATTAGCTGATCAGAAAAGCCAAGTAGCATTATTATTTACTCAACGAGTTGATGCTCTGGTAATTGATATAGATATTTTTAAGTATTTACTCACCTTAATGAAAAAAGAAGGCTTAAGTAAGAATATTTATAATGCCGAATTTGTCGTTCATCCATTGTTCGGAAATATTGATTATGTTGCTGGCTTTAGCAATCAGCAACTGCAGAAAGATTTTGATAATGGCATCAGCGAGATTAAGGCGAATGGTAACTATCAAAAAATTATTGATAGTTACCTAAAACCTCAAACTCAAAACTAGCATAGAAAGCCTAGGATTTAGTAGGAAAGAATAATGAACCTGATCTTAGGTTCATTAAGCATTAGCAATAAAAATAGCCCTTTGTGGCGCTGGGTAGCCCTCGATTGTTTTACTGTTATCTTCTGGGTCTAAAAAGTCAGACAATGATTCAGTATCTATCCACTCTGTTTTTCGTTGCTCATCTAAGGCGGTAATATCTGTATTTACAACTCGAATATTGCTAAAGCCACAGCGCTCTAACCATGCGCACATTGCCTTAGCGCTTGGTAAAAACCAAACGTTGCGCATTTTAGCATAGCGTTCACCAGGTACTAATACCGTATTTTCATCGCCGTCTACAATTAAGGTTTCTAGCACTAGCTCACCACCTTTGACTAATTGTGATTTTAACTGATAAAGGAAATCGATAGGAGAGCGGCGATGATATAAAACGCCCATGGCAAAAACAGTGTCAAAAGATTTTAATTCCGGTAATTGTTCAACACCTAAAGGTAATAAGTTAACCGCTTTATCTTGAATGAAATGTTGTACAGCATTAAATTGCATTAAAAAGAGTTGTGTCGGATCTACGCCGACAACAAATTTAGCTCCGGCACCGCGCATTCGCCATAAATGATAGCCGCTGCCACAACCTATATCTAAAACATACTTACCTGATAAATCGCCAATATGTTCCGCTAATCGATCCCATTTAAAGTCGCTACGCCATTCTGTATCTATGTGCAGGCCATGAATATGGTATGGACCTTTACGCCAAGGTTTAAACTTTTTCATTAAGTTTTCTAAGCGTTTTTCTTCACCGGGATTTAAATCACCCTTACTACCCACAGTAACACTTGTGGTTAAATCTACGTTGTTACTCTGACCATTAGGTAAGGCTTCTAGCGTTTTCTGCCAATGTTTAAATTCGCCATGAAGTTCGTTTTTTTGCCAGTGATCAAGCTGTGCAGGCAAAGTGTTTAACCAATGGCTTAAACGGTTAGTCGCAATTTGTTGATAAAAGTTACTAAAATTTGTCATAGTGTTTGTCTGTAGATTACTTCTATTTAGAAATTAATATATAAGTTAAAGTATTTGTTAGGTTAACTATTTTATTGCAATAAAAGAAATAAAATTAAAACACTGAAACCAAGGTGAAACATGGCTAAAGCCAGCCTCTTTTAAACGTTGAATATGTTGCTCTACTGAGTCAGTGCGCATCACGTTTTCTAATGCGGTACGCTTTTGTGCTACTTCTAATTCACTATAGCCATTTGCACGTTTAAAGTTATGATGTAAATCGATTAAGTGCTCATCAATAACAGAATCACCATGAGATATTTTTTCTGAAATAACAAGAATACCACCATCATTAATGCCATCGGCTATATTATTAATTAAGCTTTGACGATCAGCTTTATCAACAAACTGCAGTGTAAAATTGAGCACGACCATTGAAGCATTAGTCACCTCTACATCTTGTATATTAGCTTCAATCACTTCGACGGGTGTTTCACCTTTAAAAGCATTAATATGCATTGTGCATCGTTCAATCATTGCTGGTGAATTATCAACGGCTATAATTTTACATTTCGTGTTTTTTATACGCTTGCGCATGGCTAATGTTGCTGCACCTAAAGAACAGCCTAAATCATATATCAAGGTGTCTTGTTGTACAAAGCGTTGGCTCAGACGGCCAATAGTGTCAATAATTGTGTTATAGCCCGGCACAGAACGCGAAATCATATCGGGGAAAACTTCCACAACTTGTGCGTCAAAAGCAAAGTCTTTTACTTGTGCGTGTGGGTTTGAATAAATTAAATCAGTATTGGTTAAGTTAGTGTCTGAAGTATCCATGGCTTTCATTGTTGTAACAGTTTGAGTTATTTTAACTGATATTTATTCGATATATAAGCAAAGGAACCTGCAAAGTTGAATTTTAATATCGATTTACATGGGATAAAGCCATAACTATCCTTTTTGAATGTCTGTTCAGTTAAGTTAATGAAATAATCACTCTGAGTTAGGGTGACTTTACTATTCATTGCTTTATAATATCCGGCATTTATAAGCTTGCACTAAGTTATTCATGGGTTGTTCATGATGTACCTGCAAGCAGTAGTTTCTATTATTATCAAGGCAAAAACTATGCGTAGTCTTTATTGTGGTGAGGTTAATGAATCT
>Ga0193951_1001000_pt1 | contig 12610 bp, 12 predicted proteins | sample BB_2_MG_FD_140370 | JGI IMG/M metagenome (GOLD analysis project Ga0193951, IMG submission 140370) | Microbial mat bacterial communities from the Broadkill River, Lewes, Delaware, United States - BB_2_MG | ecosystem: Environmental > Aquatic > Freshwater > River > Microbial mats | place: USA... | reverse complement strand
ACTATTGTATAACCTAAATTTTTAAACACTACATATTATGACAAATAAATTTTTAAAATTGGCTTTATGCCTATGTATTATTGCTTTTACTAGCTGTAGTTCGGATGATGATACATCTTCTGGACCAATAACTATTATTATTGAAGGAGCTACAGTGTCTCCAGAGATAGGAGGTCCAAACGAACAGAACCAAGTATATGTTGATTTAAGCAAAAATACCGCTACACCCGTACAGCGCGATTCTTGGGACTTAGGATTTTATTCAGGATCTGATTTTAGAGTAGCTATAAATGGATCAATTTATATGGCTACAGTTGCATTATCTTCAACAGACATAGACGCTATTAATTCTACAACTACAGAAGTCGTGAATTTACAACCTCAAGTAGCTGTTGGAACCTTTGATGCCGACAATATTGAATTTGTTGATGCTCCATACGGACAAATTTCAGAAACAGCAATTGATAATATTTCTTCTATAGAGGACAACAACCCTGTTTACTTAGTAAACTTAGGCTATGAAGTTAGTACTGATGAAGCTGCCACAGGAAGTGTTGCTATTGCAGGTGATGCTAGAGGATGGAAAAAAATTAGAATACTTAGAAATGGAGAGGGCTATATATTACAATATGCAGATTTAGACGATACAACACATCAAGAAGTTACAATATCTAAAAATTCTAATTTTAACTTTACATTCTTCAGTTTTAATACAGAAAGTGAAACGAATGTAGAGCCTTTAAAAACAGAATGGGATTTAAACTTTACTGTTTTTACCAATGAAATAGAAGGGTACGGTTCTTACGGGTATTCAGATTTTGTTGTTACAAATACCAAAGGAGGTGCACTTTCTTACATGATTGATACAGAAACATCAGATTATACTTATGACAACTTTACGTTATCAGATGTTACAGATCTTATTTTTACCAATGACCAACGTAACATTGGTAGTTCTTGGAGAAATGGTGGTGGACCAGGGAGTTTACCAACATTAAAAGACAATGTCTTTTATATCGTTAACGATACAGAGGGAAATTATTACAAAATACAATTTTTAGCACTTACTAATTCAGATGGTGAACGTGGCCATCCAGAATTCATATTTAAATTATTACAATAATTATTAATTATAATAAAAAAAGGGGTAGCACACTGCTCCTATTTTTTAAACTTAAAATTAAAATTTAGAACCATTATAAATAATAAAACCAATGAAAAACATGAAAACAATTTTACAATTCATAACAGTAGTAGTAATATCTATTTCTGTTAATGCTCAACAAAGAGAAGTCAACTTATCTATGCAACCATCATATAGCAATCAGGTCTATTATAAATTAAGTACAGAAACAGCAACATCATTTACCGCAAGCTCATGGGATATTGCTTTCCTAAGAACAAGTGCTTTCGATTTCGGTATGCGAGTAAATAGCGGTATTGGTATTGAAGTATTTGAAGCAGCAAATACAGCCGATAGTTACAACACCATTGATGTTACGAACGAAGCTGATTGGACACCGCTTCAAAATAATGAAACCACTTGGAGTGGTGGAGCTTTTGAACAAGGTTCTGCTAGTTATGGTTTTGGAGAATACAATCCAGCTACACATGCAGTTAATGGTACAATTGTTTTTATTTTAAAATACGCAGATGGAACTTTTAGAAAGTTTATTAACGAAACTTATGCCGCTGGCTATACGTTTAAGTATGCTACTTGGAATGTAGAAACTTCAACTTGGAGTGCTGACCAAACAGTAACGCTTCCTAATACAAATAACCCCAATAATAAATATAACTATTATTCTTTACAGAATGATGAAGAGGTTTTAGCTGAGCCAGCAATTACAGATTGGGATTTTGTATTTACTAAGTATACTACGGACTATTTTGGTGACGGTACGGTATTTTACCCTGTTACAGGAGTTTTACATAGTGACGATGTTACTGTAGCACAAAACGATGAGCCAACTGGCATGCCTACTAATCCAACACTAACCTATTCAGAAGATATAAATACTATTGGTTACGATTGGAAAACCTTAAACGATACGTGGACATATGATATTAATTCTAATCGGGCTTACTACATTAAATATGCAGATAATACAGTGTATAGATTATACTTTACGGAGTTTGGAGGGAGTAGTACAGGTGATCTCTCTTTTGCTTACGAAAATGTAACATCAACTTTAAGTATTGAAGACGTAAACGCTACTGTTTCTTTTGGCATTTACCCCAACCCTTCTAAAGACAAAAAAGTTAATTTAATCTATGATGTAAACACCTTGTCTTCAAATAAGAATGAAGTTTCTATTTTTTCAGTATCAGGTCATAAAGTATTTGAAACACACTTAAATAATAACTTAGGCTTCTATAATAAATCTCTTGATTTATCATCATTAACGGATGGTATTTACGTCTTACAATTTACTTCTGGAAATAATAGTATAACTAAGAAGCTTATTTTAAAGTAACCACAATACATTAATTATCAAAATTGGAAGAGTTATTTCAAGCTCATTTCTTTTTTGCTAAAAAAACAAATTAAAATGATTATAAATAGAAGAATAACAATCGTAATATGTACCCTTTCTTACCTATTATCTGTAAAAGGGCAGAGCTTTTCTGAATTAAATAGCACACTTCCAAACATTATAAACTCTATAACTGCTTTGGGAGATATTGATAATGATGGTGATTTAGATTTATACCTCTCTGGTAGTCTAGCCACTTCAAGTGAAATTGAAGGGGGGTTATATATGTTTGAAAACGGAGATTATACCTTAAACACAACTAGTAATTTACCTCTTTTAGCTCTAGGTTCTGCTAGATTTGCGGACTATAATAATGATGGATTTCAGGATATCCTTATTCAGGGACATAATGATAATACCGAAGGAGTAACAAGACTATACTTAAATAATACCGATAATACATTTACTGAATTAGAGATTGGGCTACCTCCAATGTATTTAGGTGAAGTTGCATTTTCGGATATTGATAATGATGGTGATTTAGATATTTCTATAACTGGTATAGAAACAGAAACCTGGTCTTTTATAACTAAACTATATATAAATAATGGTGATAATACTATAACTGAATTAAACAACCCCGAGGCTATACCTGGTATGAATTACGGAAGGCTAAAATGGGCAGATTATAATAATGATAATTACCCAGATTTTCTTTTAAGTGGATATAATATAGCTGGTGGCGACTATTATGTTACTATTTATAAAAATAATGGAGATAACACATTCTCGAACAGTAATATTCCCTTAACTCAAAATTGGTTAGGAGACACTGAATGGGCAGATTATAACAATGATGGATTTATTGATTTAGTTGTTTCTGGTTCAGGTGGAACTAGTGGTATGGAGCGTAGTACTATTATTTATAAAAATATAGATGGTAATACATTTACACCTTTAGATATTAATCTTCCTGGTGTTTCACACAGTGTTTTAGAATGGAATGATTTTAATTTAGATGGCTTATTAGATCTATTTATCTCAGGAGCTACTACAACACCAGGCGAAGGCAATTATGCCAACCACGTATATGTAAATAATGGTGATGACACATTCACACCAACAGATGGTAACTTAGCAGTTTCATACTATGGTGATGGTGATTCTGGTGATATTAATAACGATGGAAAACCTGACATTATTATTTCTGGGTTTGACGAAAATAATTCACCAAAAACGACAGTATTTATAAATGAAACTACAACACAAAACATATTCCAACCTATTACTTCCATAATTGATGATTTTTCTTACACCGCTATTGATTGGGGTGACATTGATGGTAATGGATTTAAAGACCTTGTTATTTCTGGAGCTTTAGATACTACCGGCGATTATAATGCAAATGAAAGTGCTATAAAAATTTACAGCAATAATAACGGGGAGTTTACAGAACTCAGTACACCTAATATATACGGATTACATTTAGGTGATATTAAATTTGCTGATATTGATAATGACGGTGATTTAGACTTACTTGTAACAGGACAAAACTATAACAATATCACCTCTTATTTTTTTACAATTTATGAAAATAACAACTCTAATTTTACAGTAAAGCAAGAGTTAGAAGGTGTTATTTTTGCTTCAATAGACACAGGAGATTATGACAATGATGGTGATCTTGATTTATTAGTAACTGGCGCTTTTCAGGATGCTGGTGGAGCATCTGCTTTAACAAAGCTGTATAACAATAATGATGGCAACTTCTCAGAGTCCTCAGTTTCAATTCCTGCTGTACAAAATGGTAAAGCACAATTTGCTGATTTAGACAAGGATATGGATTTAGATATTGTAATCATGGGAAATGATATTAATTACAATCAAATTCTAAAAACTTTTATAAATTCTAATGGCGTGTTTACAGAAAACCAAAACCTAACGCCTATTTCTGACGGATGGTTTGATTTAGGAGATTTTGATAATGATGGTGATTTAGATATAGCTATTATGGGCTATGATAGCAATTATGATTATACAACTAAAATCTACAGTAACACCAATGGTCAATTTACAGAACATTCAACTTTAACAGGACTTGGTAATTTTGGAGCAACAAAACCTATCGCTTGGGGTGATTATGATAATGATGGAGATTTAGACTTAGTGGTTTCAGGCGGTGATAATAATTATGATGATTTTACTCATTTATATCAAAACAATGATGGAATATTTACAATTGCAAATGAAGGTTTAACTAATTTAGGAGGATCAGCTAGTTTAGGTTGGTGTGATATCAATAATGATAACGATTTAGATATTATTGTTTCAGGATTTAATTATGATGAAAATGATGAATATATATCAGCTTCTATTCTACACGAAAACACTACAAGTATTCAAAATGAAAAGCCTAATCCACCAACAAATTTAATGAGTCAAATAAATGTTGATGGTTCAATCACATTCTCTTGGAATAATGCAACAGACGACTATACACCTGCTAATGGTTTACATTACTGGTTAACTATTGGAACATTAGAAAACACTTCAGATGTTGCATCTTATAAAGTATATGGTAACTCTTGGACGATTAAAAATTTAGAAAATGAAAATTATTATTGGACTGTAAATGCTATTGATACTGCTTTTGTTTTTTCTGATGCTGCAAATAACCAAACATTAAGTATTGAAAACGTTAACAATTCTGTTTCTTTTGGTATTTACCCGAACCCTTCTAAAGATAAAAAGGTTAATTTAATCTACGATGTAAATACCTTGTCTTCAAATAAGAATGAAGTTTCTATTTTCTCAGTATCAGGACAAAAAGTATTTGAAGCACACTTAAATAATAACATAGACTCTAATAACAAATCCCTCGATTTGTCTTCATTAGCTAATGGTATTTATGTATTACAATTTACCTCAGGAAATAACAGTATTCGAAAAAAATTAATTCTAAAATAAATTTTAAATCAATTCGTAAATAGAGATAGACAATAATTAGCAATGGTGTCTATCTAGAATTAGTCATTTTAAAAGAGTCTTAGAGAATAAAAGCAACATATAAAATCCTCCTACATATTTTTGCGTGGGAGGATTTCTAATTTCAGAAGGTCTAAAAACCTAAATCTCTAATACTAGCTAGTATTTATGAGATTAACAACGCTTCAACTATTCAGATAAAGTTCTGAATGACAAAAATTTAAAATATCTAAATAAACAAAATTGTATAAATCTATTCGTTATAAAAATCATCTGTGTTTACTAGTAACAGTTCTGTATCTAGTTTATTGGTCTCACCTATTCTTTTTGTTCATTATTCGTGAACAATACCAATTTATGCACAACCAACCTCCTTAATTTTATTCATTTTATCGTATTTATGTATGAGCAATATTATAGGTTTCAAAGCTAACAAACCATGAAGAAGTGTTTATGATTAATTAACCAAGAGAAGGCACAAAAAATAGCCTTTTACTATCACAATTTAATACATTTTTATTAGTTTTTTACCACAGCACTTTGTTTTGTCCAGTACTCTATTCATTTTTTTCGACATTTTATCAAAAACATTGTTTGATTTTCTTCTACTACTGTAGATTCAAAAAGACCATAATTTTCAAACTCGGTTTTAACAGATTCTGGGTCATAATAGAATATTTTTGCTCCTTTATAAATTTCGTAGCGGTCTTTACTTATCAACTTCCCTTGTCCAAATTGAGGTGCATATTTACTTATAGCTGTAAAAACCATATATCCGTTTTCGGTTAGTTTATTGTAACAGTCATTTATTAGTTTTTTTCTTTCTTCATTGTCTAATAAATGAATTAAAGCATAGCAAAAAATTCCGTCATATTTTTTGTCGTCAAACGGCATTTTGGTTACAGAACCGTGAAAAATGTTTAGTGCTGTTCCGTAATGTTTTTTGGCAAGTTCAATGGCCGTTTTTGAAATTTCAATTCCCGTAACTACTATTCCATTTGCTATAAACGGTTGGGCATTACGTCCATATCCAATTCCTGGAATTAGAATGTTTTTTATTTTTTTTTCTACAAAGAAATTCTTTGTCAGTTCAGCAGATTGTGCAGGGTTCATTCCCCACAATTCTTTCTTATCGTTGAAAGCAGTTTCCCAAAATTCTTTCATATTACACACAAATATTATCTTCTAATAATTTACATTTAATTCCTTTGTTTTTAAGTTGCTTTGCAATAACATTTGAATCTATTAATTCTCCCTCAATCCTTAAAATGGAATGACCACATGGATATGGTTTATTGAAATCTTCCAAGTCAAAATTAATTTTTAAAGTTGGATAATTATTTTTTAAAAATTGCAGAATTTCTTCTGAATGACATTTTGATTTTACGTTTGTTATAAATACTTCAACCATATTAAAAACGCTCTTGTGTTAGTTCATTATTAATAACAGCACCTGAAACGTTTCCACTAGAAACTGCTATTGCAACAGAACGCATCATTGTACTATTGTCACCACAAGCAAAAATCCCATCTTCTGTAGTTTTTTGCATAGAATTAACCTCAATTTGTCCTTGTTCAGTAAATTTACAACCTAATATTTCAGGTATGGTAGAGTTTTGCTCAAACGGAACTGAAGCATAGGCACATTCATAATTTTCCTTACTTCCATCTTTAAACACAATTTTTTCTAATTGCCCATTTTTATGTTCGATTGTTGAAATTTCTTTTTCCACAATTTTTATATTGTACCGTTTTAATTTTTCGAGTTGATTTTCTTCAAAGTCTTTTGTTCCTGAAGTGATTATCGTTATTTCTTTTGTTAAATTGTTCACTAAAGATGCCAAGTGAAATGCTCTTTCTCCATTAGCTATTATAGCGGTTTTTTTATTTCGTATTTCATAACCGTGACAATAAGGACAATGTACTACCGAAATTCCCCAACATTGGGAAAACCCATGTATATCTGGCATTATATCTTTAATTCCTGTAGCAAAAACCAATTTTTTAGAAGTAAAAACATCTCCATTATCGGTCGTGATTTCAAAACCTTTTTTAATTCTCTTTCCACTTACGGCAATTCCGTTATAAAATTTGACACTGTCATATTTAGATATTTGACTTTTAGCAATTTCAGATATTTCTATGGGCGTACTTCCGTCTTGAGTCAGAAAATTGTGAGAATGTGGGGTTTGACGGTTACACGGTTTTCCCGAATCTATTATCAATGTATTTCTCAATGAACGTCCTAAACTCATTGCAGTAGAAAGCCCAGCATAACTTCCACCAATAATTATTACTTCAAATTCTTTTTTATTCATTTTGTTATTGTATTGAGCGAAAAGCGATAAAGGTCTGGGTAATGCAAGTAATAAACCTGATACTCCAAATAGTTTTATAATTTCTCTTCTAGTCATTATAAGCATTTAACGCGACACAGTCGCAATTGTGTTTTGGCAAATATACAATCTTTTTGTATTATTGCAACAAATTCGCAATAATAAATGAATAGAAGAAATACACCTACAAAAGAGGCTGTCTTAAATTTACTTTCAAAATCAAAAAAAGCATTGAGCCAAGATGCTATTGAAAAACAACTTGATATTAAAATGAATAGGGCTACTATATACAGAGTATTGAATAGGTTCTGCAAGGATGATTTAGTGCATAGAATTGTTGCAGAGGATGGGAAACAGTACTTTGCCATTTGCAAAAAATGTGAGAATCCACAAGAGCTTACTCAACATCATTTTCATTTTAGATGTTTGTCGTGTGATTCAATTGAATGCCTGCAAGTACCTGTTGAGTATTCAATTCCTAATGGTTATGAAGTCCAAAATGTAAACTGTGTTCTTACGGGGATTTGTAATAACTGTACGTAAGTTTTTAAACTGCCCATAAAAGGCTATTTATGTATATGCTTAATCCCAAATATTGTTGGATTCTGTTAATATAACAGGCTGTTTATCAGTTACAAGTATTGTTTGTTCGTGTTGGGTTACATAGCCTTCTCTATTTCCAACTAAAGTCCAACCGTCATTTAATTCTACAGCAACAGTTGATTTTGTTGAAATAAAAGTTTCTATGGCTACCGTTGTATTTTTCTTAAATCGTTCTTTGTTACTTTTAACTCTATAATTTAAAATATTTTCTGGCTCTTCGTGTAAACTTCTACCTACTCCGTGACCAGCCAAGTTTTTAATGACTTTAAACCCTGATTTTTTTGCTTCGGTTTCTATTAAATATCCAATTTCTGAAATTTTCACTCCACCTTTGATATTGTTTATTGCTTTGCGTAAAATATTTTTAGAAGCATCTACAAGAGGTTGGTGATTATGAATGTCTTTTCCAAGAACAAAAGAACCACCATTGTCAGACCAAAAACCATTTAGCTCTGCTGATACATCAATATTAATTAAATCTCCTTCTTGCAGTATTTTTTTTTCTGATGGTATTCCGTGTGCAGCTTCTTCATTTACACTTATACAAGAATAACCAGGGAACCCATAAGTTTCATAAGGTGCAGATTTAGCTCCGTAACTCTTTAAAATTTCACCACCATATTCATCAAGCTCTTTAGTAGACATACCAACTTTAGCATATTCTCTCATTAATTTTAGTGTAGTTCCAACAACTTCACTAATTTTTTTCATTCCGATTAACTCAGATTCTTTTGTTATTGACATTTTGTATATAATATTGGACTCAACGTTGTTGTATAAGCTTTGTTGTGTGTTGTAAAGTTAACAAATAAAAACTGAATAGAATATTCCGAAGGATTTTGGTAAATAGGCGAAAGATCAGCACAAAATTATATATGTTGTCACCCACAGTATTTATTTTTCCAACTTTAATAATTCAGCATATGGATCTCCATCCAATCCTAATAATTTGGCAAAAGCAGGCTCCGTTTTTATTCCGTTTGATTTTAACTCTTTTATCCTCTGTTTAAATTCACTCCCATTTTCATTTAAAACTCTATTTTCAATAATCATATGGCGATAAGCGTTTTGCTTTTCAGTAGGCATATTTTGTCCAAAAACCTCAAACAAAAAATTATCCGTTTTAAATTCCGCAATAGTTGATTCAATTCCATTTTGAATTATTGAATAAACTTTAAAGTCTTTTTTGTCAGAAAATTGATTTAATACATATGTTTTAAATTCAGAATGATTTTGACATTCGCAAATAATGTCTAAATCACTTTCGGGTAAATCTATTTCAATTGGAATAGTTCCAGTCAAAATTGGATTATATTTTTCAAGTTTCTCTATAACTTTATGTTTTTTGATTTCAGAATAAGCAAGTCTTTGTCTTTCGTTTCCAGATTTTAAATAGTCAATATTTTTAAAATTTTCAATCATTTTCTTATTGTGTATGGGCAAGGGTCTTGCGTAATTCTCCAATTAAAGGATGGTTATCAGTAAAAATAATAAAATGAACTAACTTTGACACTTGTGCGTCTGTGTCTGCAGGACATAAACTAAGTTATAATTACACATTGTTACGTATAGGCTTTTCCTCAGTTTTAGTGTTTTATTTCGCTACCGTTTACAAAAGATTGGTTTATAAATTTTCAAAAAACTGATAAGCTTTAAATTTCATTTATTGGACTCATGCTTTTACATCTTTCTACATGTCTATTTTAGCCTGTTGTCCTCATCGTTATTTATTCCATAAAGTCTGAGATAAACTTTGCCGTTTCATTTGGCTTTTCTGCAAGAACAAAATGGCCACATTCTTCTATTTTTTTCAGTTGTAAGTCAGTTGTAGAATTTGATAACGACATTTGTAACATTTCATACCCACTACCTCCAATTCCCAGTACAGGTATGTTCAGTTTTTCGTATGATTTATTATCTTCAATGTCTTGAAGAAAAGATTGATACCAAGCATTTGAAGCCCGAATTGCATCTTTACTGTTATAGGCAAATTCATAAACTTCTTTATCAAAATCGCTAATGCTACTTTGTTCGACAAGTAAATTTTTAAATAGCCATTCGATTATAATTTTCATTCGTCCTTCAAGTAGTTGTTCAGGAAGTTCTTTTACTTGATTAAATGATAACCACCAAGGATAAACGTGATTTGCTCCTAAAATAGGTAACATTGGTAATTGGTACATTCCTGCGTCCGGATGTGGTGTATCTAACATTATAAGTTTAGCAGTTGATTCTGGAAAATTTATTGCAAAACTAAAGGCTACATGGGCACCAATGTCGTGTCCTCCAATGTTCACTTTTTCATATCCCAATATTTTTGTAAGTTCGAAAATGTCTTTTGCCATATTCTTTTTTTCATAACCACCTACTGGTTTATCTGAACTACCCATACCTCGCATTTCTACGACAATAACACAATGTTTTTCAGCAAGGATAGGCATAACTTTATGGTAAGCCCACCATGTTTCCGGATAGCCTGGAATTAAAATTAATGGCTCACCTTTACCACCTTTGACATAATGTAATCTTGTACCATTCACTTCTACATAGTTATTTGCAAAGTTTGGCACTAATTTTATAAGTTCTTCGTCTGTATATTCCATTCTCTTTTTTTATTTATTCCGGAATTCTCTGTTTTGACATACAAAAATAAATACTATTTTTGTATGCCACAAGTATACAGTATACTGTATACTTTGTTTTTTTTCTATTTTATAATGCATTTTGATAATGAAATTAATAAATCAACTTTCCAAAGAAACTGGAATTCCAATTGGAACAATTCGTTTTTACGAAAAAAGTGGACTGATTAGCGGTCAAACAAAAAAAGAAATAACTACTAATAATTATGTCTATTATAATGAAGAAACTGTTGAAAAACTTAGATTTATCCAAATGTCGAAAGCCGTAGGTTTTACTTTAGCCGAAATAAAAGAGGTTATTGATGCTTGGTATAAAAAGCAATTAAGTAAAACAGCAAAAATTGATGTTTTAAACAAAAAATTGTTACAGATAGATGAGAAAATGAAAGAATTAGAAGCAGTAAAAAAGCAAATAGCAATTTGTAAATTACATATAGAGAATGAAATTGATTAAATTATTTTCAGTAATTGCATTTTTTACAGCTCTTCTAATGCCAGCCCTTTTAACAAAGGTTTGGTTGAGCTAAAACTCATCTTTAAATTATCATTTAACTGCTCTACTATAACATAAGAACACTTTCATAAAAAAATTAATAAGTTTTACTTGTCTTTTGCTACATTACTTTGTTATGCGTAGTTTTATTAAGGTAATTCAAGATTCCATTTTAGTTGAATATTTTTATTCACTTTAATCTTATTAAAAATCGCCTTTCTGTGAGCAGCACCAATAAGAAATACACCAGTTTCAAATTCATTATTTTTAACATACGAGTTGATGTTTTCTAGCATTTCATTTTCTCTATTGTCAATCACACTCAGCCAATTTTTGTACACGTTTTTATATTCGAAATTTTCTAATTGAGACATAATATTTTTTTCTCTTTCAGACATTTCATCAAATACTTGAATGCATTCGTCACTATTTAAATATTCAAAGCCAAACAAATGCATATTTTCATTGTTTTTTTTCCATGCCTTTGAGAATTTTTCATCTTGATTTATTATATCAAACAATTCTTCAGCTTGTTTTCTAAAAATTAAACTCGGTGTTGGAAAACTATCAATTGCTATAAAAGAAAACGAATGATATCTAGATAGTTTTGCAATGGCATTAAACTCAAGTGAAGCGTGAATTAATCCTTTTTTAAAGTCTTCAAATAATTGTTGAGACGTTTCACAAAATACAACATCAGGTTTAATTTTATAAAGTATTTCAAACAATCGTTCAGAAGTGCAATTGCCTTTCTCTCTGTGAACAGTAGATACTAGATACATATTGATTTTCAATTGTATGATTAGTATTTATAAAGTAAAAATAATGGTTAGTATATGAAACATAGCGTATAAATATGTACTGATTTTTAGGTTATAACTTAGCCAAATTTACGATTTTTGTTTTTAATTTTCACTAAAGCCTAATTTGTAAATTTGGCGGTGCTTGCAAACTAGCACGAACTTTTATTTTGGCACTTACTAGCTATGTTTTATATACATTGTTGGCAAACGTTATTTTTCCATCTATTTCTATTAATTGTTTTCGTTATTACTTGTTCATCTGCCCCAATTT
>Ga0193951_1000997_pt1 | contig 12614 bp, 15 predicted proteins | sample BB_2_MG_FD_140370 | JGI IMG/M metagenome (GOLD analysis project Ga0193951, IMG submission 140370) | Microbial mat bacterial communities from the Broadkill River, Lewes, Delaware, United States - BB_2_MG | ecosystem: Environmental > Aquatic > Freshwater > River > Microbial mats | place: USA... | reverse complement strand
ACACCTAATACATCACCTAAGATGATAAGTACAATTGAAGGTGGGATAATCTGTCCTAAAGTTCCAGATGCACAAATAGTTCCTGTTGAGAGTTTTTTACAGTAACCATATTTAAGCATAACAGGAAGTGAAATAACACCCATGGCAACAACACTAGCACCAACCACTCCAGTTGAAGCAGCAAGTAAAGCACCAACTAAAATAGTAGAAATAGCAAGTCCTCCACGAACTGACCCAAAAAGCATCCCCATAGATTCTAAAAGCTGTTCTGCAAGCTTTGTCTTTTGTAGAATGATACCCATAAAGATAAAAAGAGGAATAGCCATTAAAATAGTGTTTTCCATAATAGAATAGATTCTAAATGGCATCATATCGAACAGTTGTAATCCATACATAAGGTGTTCTATAAATCCATCTTCCATTCCATTTGCAAAACCTTCAGAATAGATACCAAATACAAGTGCAACCCCACCAAAGGTAAAAGCAACAGGAAATCCTGCTAAAAGCATTATGAGGGCTGTGAAGAACATATAAATACCAATCATTACAGCACCTCCTCATTGTGATGATGCTCTTTAATATCAGGCACACACTTATCCTTATTACATGAGAGTATAGTTTGAATATTATGCAGTACAAAACTAAGGGTTGCTATGAGTAAAAATACAAATGAAGTGGCGATAGCACTTTTTATTATCCATCTATGAGGTAGTCCTCCTGGGTCTCCACTCATCTCTTTTAACTCATATGCTTCATATGCAAAATTGTAACCACCTTTTACAAGGATCAGTGAAAATGGTAAAATAAAGATGATAGATCCAATGATATTGATGGTCGCTTGCCATTTTGGATGCATATTATCATAGAACATATCGACTCTTACATGTCCATTTTCTTTTAAAGCATAAGCCATACCAAATAAGAATACTACAGAAAAAAGATGCCATTCCATCTCCTGCATACCGATTGAGCTGTTCTTGAAAAAATATCTCATCACTACATCATAAAATACATTAAGTAGCATAAGTATCATGGCACTTGCTGCTATATATCCTATAAATTGGGTGAATTTATCAAGAATATTTGTTATTGTTTTCATATTTCCCCTTTAGTTCTTTTCAAAATAAAAAGATATTTAAAGTCACTTGATGACCTCAAATATCTTTTTATGAAAGCCCAAAAGGGTTTGGAAGAACCAAACCCTATTGTCCTAGTGATTTAATATAAGAGTAATCAGACATAATAGTCCAAGGTCTTATTTGGTTTAGGTAATCAGCTTGAGATTTTAATATCTTTGCTGCTAATTTATCCTCTTTTGCTTTTTCAACTAAAAGCTCATCATTTGCTTTTTTAATAGCATTCATAACATTTTCAGGGAAAGTTTTCACTTGAATGTTTGGAAACTCTTTTTTCATAGATATCCAGTTCTTACCTGATTCGTGGTTTGATTGTGTGTGCATATCATATGAAGCTAATTTCATAGCATTTTTAAGTATCGCTTGAAGGTCTTTTGGAAGTTTATCCATAAACTTTTTATTAACCATGAAGTTTAGCTCAGTTGCAGGCTCATGCCATCCTGTATAGTAGTAAGGTGCTACTTTATGAAATCCCATTCTAAGATCAAGTGATGGTCCAACCCACTCTAGTGCATCGATAGTTCCTCTATCTAGTGCAGTATAAAGCTCTCCTGCAGCAATATTTGTAACATTTACTCCAAGTTTTGCAATAACTTCACCAGCAAATCCAGGGATTCTCATCTTAAGACCTTTAAGATCTTCTAAAGTATTGATCTCTTTTTGGAACCATCCACCCATTTGGTTTCCAGTGTTTCCACCAGGAAATGAATAGATATTATGTGGAGAGTATACCTCTTGCATCAATTCCATTCCGCCACCGTGGTAGAACCATGCAAATTGTTCTTCAGCTGTCATACCAAAAGCCATTGTAGTAAAGTATAAAGTGTTAGGAACTTTTCCTTTGTAATAATATGATGCTGTATGACCCATTTGGTATTGACCTGATTTTACCATGTCAAATACACCAAAAGGTGACTTATGTTTATTTTTTGAGTCGATTCTGATCTTTAATCGTCCATCACTCATCTCTTCAGCATATTTTTTGAAGTTCTCAACCGCATCACCAAATACTGGGAAATTTGACGGCCACGTCATAGCTAATTTGATTCTATATGTTTTTGCAGCTTCTGCAAAGCTAAATAGCATAGCAAATACTAAAAACAGTTTTCCAAACATTTTCATGTTTACTCCTTGTATGATTTTAATTTGTAATCAAAAAAATCATAACAAGGTTGCATAACAAGGATATAACAAAAAGAGTAAAAAATGTTTTTTGTACAAAAGATCAAAATCCTCCATAAAGCATCATCACAAAAGGAATATATACTATAGATACTATAGTACTTAGAAGTACAACAAAGCTAGCTTTTTGCGGTTTTGCATTTAAAAGAACCGCTAAAGTGACAGTATTTCCCGCTAATGGGAGAATCGAAAATAGGAACATCACTCTATAAAGATCTTCATTCAAGAACATAAAAAATGTTTTATCCAAAAGAATTATCCCTAAGATAGCAAGTGGCCAAAATAGAAATTTCATAAAAAACAGTATAGAGATAAAAGGGATATCGAGATCTTCATCTTTATTGAGTTTTAGTCCAACAAGTCCCATACCAATAAGCATCATTCCTAGTATTCCATAGGCTCCTTTGAACTGTGCTGTGTATTCAGAGATGGTCTTTGGTATCTCAAAGCCTAGAAGGTTGAGACTGATCCCTGCGATAAAAGCATATATAAGAGGAAGTCTTGATATCTTTTTAAGAGCTTCTTTTACTGTGAAATTCCCTTTTGCGGTTACATAAAATCCTGTGGTACTTTCATATAACAAGGAAGCAAGTACTGTAAAGATGTAAATATCAGCTAAATAAGGAGGGAAAAAGATGATGGCTAAGGGAATCCCAAAGTAGCCTGTATTTCCAGTAGCTCCACTAAAAGCCAAGATATTTCCAGTTGGGTCATTCCACCTATTTCTAAAAATATATAAAAGTAAAAATGCTAATATCGATCCAAAGAGATAAAAAAATACAGGGAGAAACACTACTGCCATATTTATCTTGACACTAATAGCAGCAGAGAAAACAACAATAGGACCTAGGATATAAATAAGAAGATTTGCTATTGATTCACGGCTTACGTTTAAAAACTGAGTTGAGAGATATCCAAAAGCGATATTGACATATAAAGGAAATATCTTTAAAAGAAGTAGAAAAAAAAGTGACAAGCTCTATCCTTTATCTCATATATGAGCCATTGTTTATATCTATGCAGATACCATTGATATATTCTGGACAATCTGTAGCTAACCATAATACCGCTTTTGCGATCTCATCAGCATCTGCAAATCTTTTACTTATGACTGACTTTTTAAACTCAGCTTTTCTTTCTTCTGAGTTTACAGCTTGCATATCAGTCTCAACTGGGCTTGGGGCAACGCAATTGACCACAATGCCAACTTCACCTAAAAGCTTTGCGTAGATTTTCGTAGCATTGATAAGTGCAGCTTTGCTCATACCATACCAAACATCAGGGTGACCTATCTGTCCTGCTATTGAAGCAACATTTACGATACGTCCAAAGTTCTTGTTTTTCATCTCTTTACTGTAAAGATTCATCAATTCAATGGCAGAATAAAGATTAACATTCATTATTTTGTCTCTATCTTTTCTTGGGTAGTTGTCGTATTTTATATGTGGTTGCATAAATCCTGCATTGTTTATGAGGATATCTACAGGTCCAGTTTGTTCTATTATAGTATGAAGATTGTCAAGATCATTGAGATCATATGTTATGGTAGTGACATTTTTTATATTGAAGTTCGCAAAGTCTCTTGCTACAACAAAGATCTCATACTCAAGATCTAAGAACATTTTGGTACATTCTAATCCTATACCTTTGTTACCACCTGTTATCAATACTTTTTTCTTCATTGCAATACTCCTAAAAAGCTAATTATAACGAACTTATCTAACAAAAGTCTAACAAATCTGACAAAGAAACTATTAGGAAATATTCGATATAATTCGCGAAATTAGATATATGACATTTCTTGAAAATCCAACAGCTCAAATCTCCGTTATAGAAATGAAAACAAAAAAAGGTTCAATAGATATTATGAAATTAAAAATAGCAAATATTTTTTATTCTATTCAAGGGGAAGGAAAGTTCATAGGAACTCCATCGATATTTGTTCGTTTCTTTGATTGTAACTTAAGTTGTAGTTTTTGTGATGATCTCGATCATAAAAAGGGATACACAGAATATAGCTTTGAGGAACTTTTAGAGACCATTTCAAAGTATCCTTCTTCTCATCTTATTATAACAGGTGGTGAGCCAACTATTTATGAACTAAATCCTTTTATTGAGTTCTTAAAGGGGCATAGATATTTTGTAGCTGTTGAAACAAATGGATTTAGGTTTGAGAATGTCTCAAAGGCTGATTGGATAACCTACAGTCCAAAGAATTGGGATGAGATAAAAAATGATGGGTTTAGTGAAGTGAAGTTTGTAGTAAGTAAAACTTCAAAGATACAAAAGATCCTCAACTTTCAAACAGACAAGCAGATATATATCCAACCACAAAATAATATGGATACTACGGATATGGAAAATATGAAGTTTTGTATCGAGTTTGTTCAAGATAATCCACACCTCAAGCTGAGCCCCCAGTTGCATAAACTTTTGGAGATAGAATAATGAAAAAAGCACTTGTTATATTTAGTGGTGGACAAGATAGTACTACATGTCTTGGTTGGGCATTAAAAAGATTTGATAAGATCGAGACCATTACTTTTGATTATGGTCAAAGACATAGCATAGAGATAGCTCAAGCTGAAAAGATCGCGAAAAAATATGGGGTAGGGAATATAGTATTTCATATGGATACTTTTGCAAAACTTAGCGATAGTGCACTTGTCAATAAAGATAGAGATATCAATGAAAAGCATGATGCAAATGAGTCTTTACCAGCTTCATATGTACCAAATAGAAATGCTTTGATGTTTACAATAGCTCATGCCTATGCACAAAAAATAGGATGTGACCATCTTGTAACAGGGATCTGTCAAACAGATTACTCAGGGTATCCTGATTGTAGAGAAGTGTTTGTAAAAAGCTTAGAGCAATCACTTAATTTAGGAAGTGAAAGAGATATAAAGTTCCATTATCCTTTAATGTTCTTAGATAAAGCAGATACATTTGCACTAGCAAAAGAAGAAGATGTACTAGAATCGGTAATAGAGCTTAGTCATACATGTTATAATGGTGATAGAAGTAAGTTTCACGATTGGGGATATGGTTGTGGAGAGTGTCCAGCATGTAAATTACGTGAAAATGGATGGAATGAATATTTAAAAAGAGAGGAAAAATAATATGGCAGTAGCTGAAGGGATGACCTTTGAATTTGTAGGTGAGGAGCATATCCGAACTGATTTTTTAGAGACGTTTGAGTTTGATAGTCCAAAACAGCTTATTATCACTGAAACAAATGAGTTTAGTGCAGTGTGTCCATTTAGTGGACTTCCTGATCTTGCATATGTCAAGATAGAGTATTATCCTGAAGGCAATAAACTAGTTGAACTTAAATCTTTAAAATATTATTTTACGAGCTTTAGAAATGTTGGTATCTATCAAGAGGCTGCAACAAAAAGATTGTATGATGATCTAAAAAAAGTTCTTGAAACAGAAAGACTTAGACTTACTACAAAGTACAATATTCGAGGTGGGTTTGATACCACCTGTATAGAGGGAACTCTTTAAGAGGTTAGTATGCTTATTAGAAAACTTTTTAAAGCAGAAACAGCTCATAGAGTCCTTGGTGCTTATACAGAAAAATGTAGAGGGATCCATGGACACTCTTATAGGTTTGAGATCTTTTTAGGTGGAGAAGAGCTAGACTCTTCTCACATGGTGATGGATTTTAAACTCTTAAAAGAAAAGCTCAATAAGTTCTTAGATGCTTTTGATCATTCATTGATAGTATATGATCAAGATGAATATCTGCTAAGTGTAGTAGAAAATCTCAATGAAAGGTATATGATCGTTCCATATAATCCAACAGCAGAACAATTTGCAGTACATATTTATGATCACGCTAAATCTTTAGGGCTTGATATAAAAAAAGTAATTGTTCATGAAACAGATACAGGATGTGCTATTTATGAGGGTGGAGAACTTTATATTGATCTAGAAAAAGTGAGATTTAGTCAGGTACTTGGAATATAGTACTTTAAAATTTATACAATTTCATTTTCACTTCATTTAATAAGTTTATAATTACAGTACGAAATTTAACAAAACAGATATAAGAATTGTTTCCCTTTGTACAGTTCTTTTTTATAAAATTACAAGATACTTCTTTATTGTACTTGTATACTTTTTATACTACAAATACGTAGATGAAAATTTTAATTTAGAGTACAATACTCTTAGTAGTTAAACAATATGCAACGAATAGTTCTAGATCCTTCCTTACAAAGTTTAAAATCTATATTGTTTAACTTCATTTGTTATCTATCAAACCTTCTTAGGTTTGATATAAGCCTCTTTAAAATTCACTTTATTTCACGAAGACTCCACAATTATTTCTTATAATTTCAAAGCAAAAGGATAGAAAATGTTTTATAGATTAGTTTATATATCTCTTTTTAGTATTGTTTTTTTTACAGCTTGTAGTACAAAATACCCTCTAGGGCTTAGTGAAAAAGAATGGGAAACCCTCTCTATAGAGAAAAAAACACAGTATGCCTTAGAACAGTCAAAAATAGATGAGAAAAAAAGGGAAGAAGAACTCCAAAGATGGAAATTACAAAAAGAGTATGAGCTTCAAGAAAAAAAGATATATCAAGAAAGGATCGATGAGGTCTATAGAGATGGCAACTATGGAGATATCATAACCATAAATCTTTATGGTGGATACATTGAAAACTATAAAGGATTTCTCTCTTTACAGCCATATTCTTTTTCTTTAGCAAGAGGGGAGATACAAAAGTTAGAACTCATAGCTAGAGACAAAAGAAATCATAGCTATAAAGTAGAATTGTGGGTAAAGTTTGATCTTAAGGGTAATCAGTTGATACTATCAAATGAGAGGTTTAATTCTAAAAATGGTGGAATTATTATTTTGAACAACGGTAGATGGCATAAAGAGAAGCTTTACAAAAATTCAAAGTTATATGGCTATAAAAAGATCAAAGATCTTCTTATAGGTGTAAGATATTCTGAATTTACAAAAGGGAGTTTTTGATCCTTTATATTACAAGATATTTTTTGCTTGGACTTGCTCTTTGCCTAAAAATTCTTTTTCGTTTGCATTATTTAGAATATCTTTAGCTATCTTATCACTATTGCTTGCAATAGTTTGTGTTTGAGAAGCAATATTTGCATTTTCTTGTGTTTGTTTATCTAGAGAATTTACAGCTGAGTTTATTTGCTCTATTCCTTTTAATTGCTCTTTACTAGCACTTTCAATATCAGATATCAAATCAGTTGTTTTTGTGATGTCAGTATTGAGTGTACTGTATCCTTCTATCATTTCATCAGCGATTTTTTTACCATGATTTGCTTTATTTGTTGCATTTTCAACTAAAGACTTGATTTCATTTGCAGCTTCAGCTGACCTAGAAGCAAGATTTCTTACCTCCTGTGCAACTACGGCAAATCCTTTACCAGCCTCTCCTGCAGTTGCAGCTTCAACAGCAGCATTTAGAGAAAGTATGTTTGTTTGGAAAGCGATCTGGTCAATAACCGTAATTGCTTCACTTATCGCACTTACTTCGGTGTTTATTTCATCCATCGCCTTAGTTGTTTCATTTGCTAGGTTCTCTCCTTTATTGGCAGAACTGGTTAAAGAAACTGAGTATTTTGACATCTGGACAATATTTTGTGTATTTGCAGAGATATTACTAGTAACTTCTTCTAAGGCTGCTGCTGTTTCTTCTAAAGCTGCCGCTGCTTCATTTGAGTTTCTGTTTAAAAGTTCAACATCTCTTAAAAGTGTTTGACTGCTTTGGTCTAAAGTAAGTCCAGTAGCTTTGTTCTCTATTAACATCTGAGTTATTGACTCTCCTAATGTGTTTACACCATTTGAGAGTTGTAAGAGATGCTCTTTTAGGTCTTGAGTCGTTACTCTATTTATAAAGTTGCTCTGTGAGTATTGCTCTAAAGTAGAAAGTATAGCATTGATATTATTTTCAATATTTGTACCCATTTGATTTAATAATCGAGTTAATTCTTGAAGAGCAGGGTTAGAACTTTTATTTTTTACCCTTTGATGAAGGTCACCTTTTTCAAATTCTGCCAATACACTAATAGTCTCATCAAGTACTTTTCTATCTTCTTCTAGATTGTTTTTTGTTTTGTTAATATTTGAGTTGACAACTTTTGCCATTTCTCCAAATTCATTATTAGCTTTGTCATCTAAAAGCTCTACTGTTTCAGTTTCTCTATTGAGGTACTTGAAAAACTCTAATAATCCAGATTGAAAGTTATTCATAAGTGTATTGAAGTTATTTATTAGAAGATAAGAAAGGATACTGATAATAAATATGATAATAATAGATATGATAATAACAATCGTTTTTGTACTTTCCATATGTTCTTCTACTGCTTTTAAAGAAGCTGTGGTCATTTTCTCCAAAAGGGATTCGCTTGTATGGATCACTTTTCTCATACTACCTTGAATCCCACTTTTGCTATCAAGCCCTATCTCTTTTTCTGCTTGGATCAGTTGTAAAAAGTCTTTTTGGTAAGCTAATAGGTTTGTCTTACTTGCTTCATCTATTAAAGTATTTTGAGAAAGAAGATATTTGATTTTTTTATTGAACTTGTCAACATACTTTGTATCGCGTCTAAGCATAAAATCTTTTTCTTGTTTTCTTAAGTCATATACTTGAGCTAGTAGAGTGTTATTATTGGCTTTTTTAGCACTTTCTTGTACTTTATGGACAGAAGCTCGCAAGTTTCCATAAAGTCCATCAGTATGTGAGAGTCCTACTTGTTGTTGCTTTGCTACTAACTGAAGAAAGGTATTTTGATACTCTTTTATCACTTGCTCGAACTCTTTTAATTCTTTCACCTCTATGTCAAAATCCTCTAAGATAGATTTTAACTTTTCTGAATTTACTTGAAGGGTTTGAATATTTTTAGTAAAAGTATCTTTATACTTTATGCTTTTTCTCATGATGAAGTCTTTTTCATTTCTTCTTAACATAAGCATATTTGAGTTTAGCTCTTCTATTGTTTTTTCAGCATGGGCAAGATTGTAAAGGTTACTAATAGAAAGGTTTGAAAAAATAGTTAATAGAATAAGACTGGCTACAGAGATGATACTTGAAAGTAAAAGTTTTGTTTTAATTGACATAAAGAGCCTTTCATAAATAAGTTGTAAATATTATTATATCATAATTTTTTGAAATATACTTGCTTATAATTTTTATAATTGGAGTATAGAGGATTTTGTATGTCAAATAACAAAAAAAATAATTCATTTTCATTTCATTTTGACTACTTATAATACTTTTATCGAAACAAGGTGTTTTTGTCTAGTTTCTTTATATAACATTCCGAAATTTAAGAGCCTCACATAATGTGAGGCTTTTTTTATGTCAAGCTAATAGATATTTTTGATAAAAATAGTTAAAATAAGCCATGAATTTAGAAGATGCTATAAAAAAATATTTTACTCGAGAAAGTATAGTTGATATGCTATGTGAGTATGAACTTTATTATCAGATCAGTTTAGGTAATTTTATCTATGAGACAATACAAGATATCGAAGAGACAAATGAAAAGATAAAAGAGCTCAACCTCAAACCAACCCTTGATATAATGCTATCAAACATTTATGAACTTATTGTTCACTTCTCTTCAAAAGAGAATTTTGAAAATAAATTCGAATACTATATTCGACATAGAGCAAGCTTACATGCACTAAAAGATTTTGTTAACAACGACAAAGAGCTTGTTCAGGTCAATGATTATATAGAAGATAAAACAGAACTCATCTCAAGTGATAAGTTCTTTACAGAAAATATGTATTTGCAGTTTGAAAGTAGTTATTCAGCTATCCATGATTATTTTGACTTGATGATAACAGAAGAGTTGTCTAAAAAACTACAAGAGAACTTTGAACAATAATGACACAAAAACAGATCAAATACCTTTTTTTCTTTTCTTTTGTTGCTATGATGATAGTATATATACTGGTCTTTGGTAAAGTAAGAACAATAATGCTGCTAATAGACGAATACATTTTTGTTCTATCTTTGATCCCTTTATGGCTTATCTCTTTGTGGTATAAAAGGAAGTTAAGAAGGATAGAACTTATTGATTTTCATCAAGATAGTGGAATCACGTTAAAGACAACAGTTGTCTTTTTTTTGCTCTTTCAAGTGATAGATTATGTTTATGAGGGAGGTTTCATAGGGATGATATCTCAATGGTTCTTATACTGGATCATGGGATTTATCAGTTTTATGGTCCTAACAATCGTTAATTATCATAAAAACTATAAGTATTTAAAACTTCAAGGTCTAAAATAACCTTGATGGAAGAGGAAAAACTTATTTGGGAGTGGAAGAATTTACGCTCTATGTACTTTAATAGGCTTAGTGAGGATGAAAAAAAGTTTGAAAAGCTCTATTCTTCAAATCCTTTATATCCATCTGTCGTAAAACATTTTGATAAAACATTTAAAGAGATAAATCAAATAGCACAAATAGAAGTTATGGAGTATTTGAAGCAGAAGACTTAGCTTCTATTTGATGCCCTTGTATCATCTTATATTTTTCGTCATGCATATCATTTCCAATCACTAGGTAGAAAACAGCAACAATCATTAACACCATCCAAAAAATATAATCAGTTCTTTTCATTTATTATCCTATATGTTGGTGGATGATTTTAACATAACAATAAAATAAGTAGGCTTAGGGTTTTAGGGAGAGGGAGTTTTCACTCCCTTGAGATCGTTAAAATTAGCTAAATGTTTATGAAATGATATTTTTTCTTTTATAAAGAAGATACGCTATCACTCATGAGACGAAGTATATAAAAGAAAAGTTACAATTGGGAAACAAAGCTTGAGTCTTCTCAGCAAAGTTATCTTTCTAATGATGTATAATTAAAAATATCAAAAAAACTAAGGGTGAAAAGTCTTGATAGAACATGAAAATATCTTAGATAGCGTTACTAAAGGTGAAGTACTTTTGTTTCGAACTATTTGGAATAATTCAAGTGATAATATGTTTATCGTTCGTCAAGATGAAAATGGTGATTTTATCAATGAGTCTTGTAATAGATCTCAAGAAAAGATTTTTGGTTTTACTCCAAATCAAGTAAACGGAGTCAATCTTAAAGAACTCCTAGAAGAAGATGTTTATACGCTAATTTCAAATAGATACAATCAATGTATCAGCTTAAATAAACCAATCACATATCAAGAAGCTATTATCTTAGATGAATCTGGAGAGAGGTATTTTAATACAACGATCTTACCAATAAAAGATGATGAGAGTACAAGAATATTTGGAATCTCCAGAGAGATCACAGAGTTATTGAGAAAAGAGCAAGAAAAACTTCTCCTAGAACAAACAAAGAATGCTCAAATGGCAGAGATGATAGATAATATTTCTCATCAGTGGAGACAACCGTTAAGTGCTATAAGTACCGCAGCAAGTTATATGAAAGTTGCTGATGATATGGGCATATCTCAAAAAGATGAAGATAGAAAAATGCTTGATAACATTTTAGAACATGCTGAATATCTTTCAAATACACTCGATATGTTTAAAAATAATATTTTAGAACAAAAAAACTATAAAGAGATAATCTTACAAGAAAGCGTTAACAATGCTATCAATGTGGTTAGTGCTTCTTTAAAGAACAGTGATATAGAGTTTATTTATAATATAAAAAGCTCTGAGCCTATTAAGATAAAGATGTTAGCTGGAAAATTCTCAAACGTGATAGTTAATCTTTTAAATAATGCAAAAGATGCTCTTTTGAGAAATAAAATCAAGCACCCTTTTATAAAGCTTGAACTTATGGTAGAGAACAATGATGTTATCATAACAGTTGAAGATAATGCAGGAGGTATCAAAAAAGAAATAATTCCAAAAATATTTGACCTCTATTTTACTACAAAACATCAATCACAAGGGACAGGATTAGGTCTATATATGAGTAAGAATCTCATCGAAAAAGATCTAAAAGGAACTATAAATGCTCAAAATACAAAAGAGGGAGTTGTTTTCACTATAAAGATCCCATTGATCAATGAGTAACTTACTAAAAAATATCTCTGGTAAATATTAGGTTTCTTACAAAGGGGTAATAGGTGAAGAGCTTTTGAAACTTACAAAATGTTTTAAAATGTTTTATTGGTATTTTCTATGTATTGATGAAGATGGAAATTAAAATAAATTTAGAAGTATTTAGTATATGGTGTCAAGGGCGAGACGTCTTTAAAGCCATTTATACAAATTTCATCAACTCTACTCAAATCTATTCTAAAGCCCATAAAATCTAGCTTTATCCGTAATTCTT
>Ga0193951_1000996_pt1 | contig 12616 bp, 11 predicted proteins | sample BB_2_MG_FD_140370 | JGI IMG/M metagenome (GOLD analysis project Ga0193951, IMG submission 140370) | Microbial mat bacterial communities from the Broadkill River, Lewes, Delaware, United States - BB_2_MG | ecosystem: Environmental > Aquatic > Freshwater > River > Microbial mats | place: USA... | reverse complement strand
TATAGTGAGCTAAATAATCTCAAGATGGCATTATCTCAAACCGAAGAAGGTTTAGCCATTGCCCAATCACAAAAAATCATAGAAAATGTAAATGAGGCTTTCCTTACTCTGAGTGCTATTCATGAAAAAAATGGAGATTATAAAAATTCGCATAGTTATATCAAAAAACATATTCAACTATCCGATTCTATATTAAATGTAAAACGAGCAAACTTAGCACCAGGAATATCTAGCCAATACATTAATAATTATAAAGATGCTGAAAACGCACAATTAAAAGCACAAATAGACGAAGTTAGTGCCGAAACTGCCTTTTCTAAAATCACAACAATTTTAAGTATTGCCTTAATAACCATTTTGTCGCTATTAACGTTATCTCTGTATAAAAACAACAATATAAGACTCAATACCAACACTATGCTTCATAAAAAGAATGATGAGCTTATTGTTGCCAAAGAGAAAGCAGAATTAGCTTCTAAAACAAAAGCTAACTTCTTATCTACTGTAACTCATGAGTTACGTACTCCGTTATATGCCGTTACAGGACTTACGAATATGCTATTGGACGAAGACCCTAAAGAGCACCAAATACCACATTTAAAATCTTTAAAATTCTCTGGAGATTACCTACTAACCTTTATCAACGATATTCTTCAAATTAATAAAATTGAAGCCAATAAAGTAGAGTTAGATCCTGAAAATTTTAATCTTAAAAATAAATTAGAAAACGTTATATCTGCTCTTAGCAATTCGGCTAACGATCAAGATACAACAATACATTTTGACTATGAAGAAGGGCTACCAGAATCATTTATTGGTGACCAGCTAAAGATTTCCCAAATCTTAATTAACCTACTTGGTAATGCTATTAAATTCACAAAAGATGGAGACATCTGGGTGAGAACGTACAAAACTGATGTCAAAGACAACGTGTACAATCTTCGCTTTGAAATTGAAGATAATGGTATTGGTATTACAAAAGAAAAACAAGACCAAATGTTTGACAGCTTCTCTCAAGGCTCTGTACAAATTAACAGAAAGTACGGAGGTACTGGTTTAGGTTTATCTATTGTAAAAGGACTAATTCAAATTCTAAAAGGAAAAATTTACTTAAAGAGTGAACTTGGTAAAGGTTCTACATTCGTCTTTGAGATTCCTTTAGAGTATGATAAAAACGCCGAAAAACCTCAAGTAGAAGAAGTTAAAAAAGTTAATAAGATGGAAAGTTTGGATTTAAGTAACGTTAAAATTCTAATTGTAGAAGACAACAAGATTAATCAAATGATTACTAAAAAGATTCTCAACAAGATGAATCTGTACTGTGATGTGGTTGATAATGGTGAAGCTGCAGTAGAGCAAGTAAAAGAAGTAGCATACGATGTTGTTTTAATGGACATTCATATGCCTGGAATTAGTGGATTAGAAGCCACAAAAATCATTAGAACTTTTGATAAAGAACTCACCATTTTTGCCCTAACAGCAGTAACGTTAGAAGACAAAATGCACGAATTTGGCGAAGCTGGTTTTGATGATATTATTTCTAAACCTTTTAAACAAGAGGATTTTGAAGACAAATTACATGCTGCTCTTTCCGGTGAAAAAATTATATCTAGTTTTTTTAACTAACAAACGCACTAACCGCAGCATCAAACTGTTCTGAATTATCTATTTTTATTTGAATGGGCAAATAATACAATTTACTTTTTAACTCTTCATAACCGGACAAACGTACATAGTCCTTTTCCGTTGTAATAATTAACGATTTTGAAGCTAAGGTTTCAATATCTGAAACTTTAAAACTATAGTGATCGCTAAATTCCATGTGATCAAACTCTAACCCTTTTTCAACTAAGAAATCTACCAATGGTTTTGCATTAGCAATACCTGTAACTAAGGTAAATTTTGGAAGCTTTACTAACTCTAACACTTCATATTCTGAAATCACATCGGTCGCATAATCCACATAACTGAAAAATAGTTTTTGATGGTTTTTTAATTTCAACTTAGAAGTAATCTTCTGTTTTTCAGCTTCAGAAAGATCCTTCTTACATTTTGTAACAACAATTAAATCGGCCCTTTTTGCTCCAGATCTTGGCTCACGCAAGTTTCCTGTAGGCAAAACAATATCTTTATAATAAAGATTATGATAAGCCGTTAGTAGAATATTACATCCCGCTTTTACTTTTCTATGCTGAAAAGCATCATCTAACAAAATAACTTCTGGTAACGAATTTAAAGTTCTAAGTTCTGCAATTCCATTTTGTCGGTCAGCGTCAACAGCAACGGTTACATTACTAAACTTTCTATAAAACTGAAAAGGCTCATCTCCAATAGTATCTGCACTCGCATATTTATCTGCTAAAACAAAACCGTCTGTTTTACGTTTATAACCTCTACTTAATGTAGCAAGCTCTTTATTGTCCTTTAGAAGTCTAATTAAATATTCTATCATTGGTGTTTTCCCTGTTCCACCTGTACTAAGATTACCAACACAAATCACAGGGAAATCATACGATTTAGAGGTTTTAAATCCAGAATCGTACAGCCAATTACGCAACCAAGTAATGACATAATAAATGGGTACAATAGGAAACAATATGATACGGATAATCTTCATGTGTTTTTATTTATAGCATATTTTTGTCACATGGAACATCACAATAACCATAGTGTTTTAAAGGCAAAATAGAGAATTGATGTTTCACGAGTACTAAATTATATTATTTTTGAAACAAATATACACTTATGATTATACAAGACGTAATTAATCACTTGCACGATTTAGCACCTTTAGCTTATGCTGAAGATTTTGATAATGTTGGACTTTTAGTAGGTGATAAAAATGAAACTGTTTCTGGCATCTTAGTCACACTAGACACACTAGAAACTGTTGTAGATGAAGCTATTGAAAACAATTGCAATCTTATTGTAAGCTTCCATCCTATCATATTTTCAGGTTTAAAAAAATTAACAGGCAAAACATATGTAGAGCGTGTTGTTATTAAAGCCATTCAGCATAAAATTGCAATTTTTTCAATTCATACAGCTTTAGATAATGCAATTGAAGGTGTTAATTCTATTATTTGTGATCAATTAGGTTTAAAAAACAAAAAAATATTAATTCCACAATCTGGTACAATAAAAAAACTACAAACTTATGTTCCAAAGGCAAATGCAGAATCTCTAAGAACTGCGTTATTTAAAGCTGGTGCCGGAAACATTGGTAATTATGAATCTTGTAGTTTTAATATGGAAGGTGAAGGAACTTATTTAGGAAATGAAGATTCTAATCCGGTAATTGGTGAAAAAGGAAAATTACATACCGAAAAAGAAACTGCAATTTCCGTGACGTTCAAAAAGCATTTAGAATCTAAAATTTTAAAGACTTTATTTGAAACGCATCCATATGAAGAAGTGGCTTACGAGATTTCAACCTTAGAAAACAACAATCAGCATATTGGAATAGGCATGATTGGCGAGCTCGAAAACGCCATGAAAACCGAAGAATGCCTCAATTTTATTAAAACTAGAATGCAAACAGAGTGTATTAGACATTCAAAATCGCTAAATAAACCTATTAAACGAATCGCCGTTTTAGGAGGTTCCGGGAGTTTTGCCATAAGCGCTGCAAAAGCTGCAAACGCTGACCTTTTGATTACAGCAGACCTAAAATACCACGACTTTTTTAGTGCAGAAAACGCTATAGTTTTAGCAGATATTGGACATTATGAAAGCGAACAGTTCACAAAATCGTTTTTAGTAGACTATCTCTCGAAAAAAATCACTAATTTTGCAATCATTTTATCAAAGAAAAATACAAATCCGATAAAGTATTTATAATTATGGCAAAAAAAGCTGAAGTTTCTGTTGAAGAGCGATTAAGAGCACTATATGATTTACAATTAATTGACTCTAGAGTAGACGAAATAAGAAATGTCAGAGGTGAGCTTCCTTTAGAAGTTAGAGATTTAGAAGACGAAGTTGAAGGGCTTAACTTAAGATTGGAAAAGTTAAATGATAGTCTTGCTATTATTGACGATGAGATTAAAGGAAAGAAAAACTTAATTGAAGAAGCAAAATCTTTAATCACAAAATACAGTGAGCAACAAAAAAATGTTAGAAATAACAGAGAATACAACTCATTGACAAAAGAGGTTGAATTTCAAGAATTAGAAATTCAATTAGCTGAAAAGCACATCAAAGAATTTAAAGCTCAGATAGAGCAGAAAAAAGTAGTCATTTCTGAAACTAAAGACCGTTTAAAAGATCGTAATGCTCACCTTAAACACAAAAAAGGTGAACTAAACGAAATTTTAAAAGAAACAGAAAAAGAAGAAGAAGCACTTATCAACAAATCATTAGATTTTCAAAAGAAAATTGATGAGCGTCTTGTTAAAGCATACCTTAGAATTAGAAACAACGTTAAAAATGGTTTAGCTGTTGTTGCTATTGAGCGTGGAGCATCTGGAGGTTCTTTCTTTACTATTCCACCACAAGTGCAAGTAGAAATTGCTTCTCGTAAGAAAGTAATTACTGACGAGCATAGTGGACGTATCTTAGTTGATGCTGCACTAGCTGAAGAAGAAAAAGTAAAAATGAATAAATTATTTGCTAAACTTAGTAAATAAACATTCAACACATCATATATCTAAGCCTTTGCCAACGCAAAGGCTTTTTTTATTTAATATAATTTTATAATAATTTAAAATAAGGATTTACAATTTTCTACGACTACTTAATTAAAGAAAATTAAAGCATGAAAAAATTACTAAGTATTTTAACTATAACCTTAGTGTTCAGTTGTCACAACCAAGCACAAACAAACCCAAAGCAACAAGCTGTAATCGACGCAGAACCCGTAGTGGTGCCGTTAAAAGACGGTAAAGCAAAAGCTTATTTTGCAAGTGGTTGCTTTTGGTGTGTAGAAGCAATTTTTGAGAGTGTAAAAGGCGTTGAAGAATCTATTTCAGGATATGCTGGTGGATATACTGAAAACCCAACTTATGAAGCAAGCAATACGGGTAAAACCGGCCACGCAGAAGCTGTAGAAATTATTTATGATCCTGAAGTCGTAAGTTTTGCAACTTTGGTAGATGTGTATTTTGGTTCTCAGAATCCTACTCAAGTTAATGGCCAAGGACCAGATCATGGCTCGCAATACCGCTCTATTATCTTTTATCAAAACGATGAACAAAAGCAAATCATAGAAGATAAAAAAGCAGCATTAGCCAAAGAATTAGATGCCACTATAGCCGCTGAAGTTTATCCATTCCAAAAAATTTGGATTGCCGAAGATTACCACCAAAACTATGAACGCTTACATCCTAATCAAGGCTATATAAGAAATGTTTCTATTCCGAGATTAAATAAATTCAAAGCTAAATTCCCTGAGTTATTGAAGGAGAATAATAACCATTAAATAATAAAGACCACAGGTCTTAAACAATTATAAAAAAACTTATTCTAAAAGATACTCCACTTCACCCCCTATCATGGGATTTAAAAATCCCACTTTAGTGCGTTTCGGATTTTTATAATCAATAGCTCCTCGCCTCCAGCCTGAGTTATGGTAATTAGACCAAGTCTGCAACGTCTTATCCTCTGTAAATGTATACCTATACATGGGACCAAAATAAGCGTACTTTTTTACTTTACCATGTGTATTAACCATTTCTACACCTACACACATTCCATTTTCAGGAAAGGGAATGCCTAAATCTTCAACATTAATCCATAATTTATATTTTTTATTTTTAGGATGAACGTATATATTTTCATTATACAATAATTCTCCTGGTGCATTTGCAATAGAATCAAACTGATAAAATTTCACATTAAAAGTGGCTATATATTCAGCATCTTTTCGATTTTTTAGGTTGATGTAAACCCTTTTTACTTTTCCTGTTTTATTTTTAAGATTCTCAATTAAAACCGCGGTTTCATATCCAATTAAAGACGTTACACTCTGATTGCCGTCACGCTGTTCACCTAAAATTTCCTTTTTGCCATATTTTAGCTTTTTACTAGAAATAAGAACCTCATCTAAACCTTCAGTTTTAGGTGCTAGTAGAACTTCATACGTCAAGTTATTCTTAAATACATTAACTGGTATCAATTTCGATTGATAGCCTATTGTTGAAACCTTTAAAGTATCTGTATGAACATTTTTTACCTTCAGCTTAAAGCTTCCTAATTCATCTGAGTAGGTTCCTTTCCCGTTCTTTAAAAGAATATTTGCATACGCTATAGCTTCACCTGTTAAAGAATCTTTTACAACTCCATTAATGCTTTGAGCTGCACAAAAATTGATACTAAGTAGAAAGATTAGACGTTTTATTGTATTCAAATTAAAATTTATTAATCGGTAGCTTAAAAACGAGTTAACACTCAATTTCTGCGGCGTTGCGTCATAAAAAAACGACTAGATTTTTGTGGCTTTCAACTCAAAAATCATAGGGAACAATTGATGCTTCATCTTATACATTCCGGATTCCGTTTTTATTAAATCTGGAAATACATCATAAGGACTTTCGTCATATTCATTAAGATAGTCAATTTGCAAACCGGCTTCAATAAGCGAGTTAACAACTTCGCTTAAGCCATGATTCCAACCATACTCTTTACTTACCATTTTTGAATCCTGATTAGCATAAGTCCCTTCATATTCGTCATAAATCACTTCATCTTGACTGTAATGATATATCATTTTTGGTTGCCCATCCACATAATCAAACATCCATGCAATAGGATGAAATTCTACAATGTAAAATATTCCTCCAACGTTTAAGCGTTCTGCAATCATTTTAGCCCAAGGCTTTAAATCTGGCAACCAACCAATAGTTCCGTAACTGGTAAATACAATATCAAAAGTTTCAGAAATATGTTTAGAAGTCTCTAAAACATTGCAGCATACAAATTCTGCATCGAGTTGTAATTCGGTATTTAATTCCTTCGCTAATTTCACACCTTCATTACTCAAATCTACACCAGTACACTTTGCTCCCATCCGACTCCAACTCAATGTATCTTGACCAAAATGACACTGCAAATGCAATAACGACTTCCCGTTTACATCACCTAACGCCTTTAACTCATAAGGCATTAATGATGTTTTTCCCGCTTTAAAAGCGTCCATATTATACATTTCACTTTGAGCATGTATGGCTACTTTTTTATTCCAAGTAGCCTTATTTACTTCAAAATAATTAGTGTCGTCTTTCATGGTTGATTAATTTAGCGTGTAATTTACTATATCTTTTTTAATATGAAGTCATTAAATCTAGGTCTCATCTGTTTACTACTTGTTTTGAACTGTAAATCTGATCCACAACAAACAAGCTTAAAAACCGATACTCAAGAATTATCCATAGCTAAAAAAATTGCAAACGCCCATGGTTTTGAACATTGGAAGAATGTCTCTGAAATAAAATTCACCTTTCAAGTAGATACCGATACTAGAAATGGAAAAGGACGGTCTTGGTCTTGGTATCCTAAAAGCGATGAAGTACTTTTTGAATCTTTACATGGAGAACAACGATATTCTAGAAAGCATATGGACAGTACACTAATAGCCAATGATAGAGGCTTTATTAATGATAAATTCTGGCTTTTGGTTCCTTTTCAATTGGTATGGGATACTTCTGCTACAATTTCTGAACCCACAAAAGCACAAGCTCCAATTAGCAAAATCGAATTAAATAGGATAACCCTTACCTATTCTAACGAAGGCGGTTACACACCAGGCGATGCTTATGATATTTTTTATGATGAACAATTTATAATAAGAGAATGGATTTACAGAAAAGGTAATTCAGCAGAACCTTCACTAACTACAACTTTTGAAAATTACAAAGATTACAATGGCATTAAAATAGCGACAGATCACAAGCAAGAAGGTGGCAACTGGAATTTGTATTTTACAGATGTCAGTATCACTTTGGATGATCAGAAATAAGGCTGTATTTTTGCAATCTATAATGTAAGATTCGTGTTCTAAGTTTTAACTTAAAATACATAGCTTACATTTTCCGCCTTAGGGCGTCTATATATATTAAAAGCACTTCAATTTTTTATATTGAAGTGCTTTTTTCTTGAGACATATAAGAAGAAACAGACTTAAACGCTTTGCAAATCAATAGCGACATTAAATCTAAAAGAGGTTCCTACTCCTGTTTCACTTTCTAAAATTAAGTTTCCTCCTAACATTTCTATATAAGCTTTAGATATAGATAAGCCAATACCAGAGCCATGAAGAGCATTTTCATTACCGACATCAACCTGATAAAAAGGATTAAAAATAGTCTCTTTTTTATCTTCAGGAATACCAACACCTGTATCTTTTATAAAAAATTCTAATTGAGACGCAGAACTATCCAAACTACAACTAACATAAATTCTATCTCCTTTAGAAGTGTACTTTATAGCATTCTCTATTAAATGCTTTAATACTGCTGTAAGCTTATCATTATCTGAATTTATTAGACTCTCACTTTCTGGAATAAAATTATTTAATGTAAACGCAACATTTTTCATTTCTGCTTCTGGCAAGAACAACTCATAAATTGACCGAATACTCTCGTTCACACTAAACAACGATTTTCTAACAGTCATTAGACCTGTTTCAATCTTAGATATATTCAAAATATCTGTAATTACATCTAATAACTCATTACCACTCCCTTCTATCACCTTAACATATTCTTGGTATTCTTCATCTTGCTTGTGGTAAGCTTTTAAAAGTTCAGCACTACCCAAAATACCATACATTGGTGTTCTAATTTCGTGACTCATATTGGTCAAAAATGCTGATTTTAACTGATCGGACTCTTCTGCACGCTCTTTTGCAATAATTACATTTTTATGCTTTTCAAGAAGTTCTTCTTGTAATTGATTTTCTTTTAATAATGCATTGTGTAAACGATCTACTAAAAACGAAACTGAAAGAACTGTAAGCAGTCCAAAAAGTACATTATTAATAAAGACAACAAATAATATTTCTATTGGTGACTCTGAAAAAAACCGAATATCTACCCACTTAACATAATCAACAATCAATACAATAGCATAAAACACTGCAGATACTACAACAGAATTAACACCTGCTTTTTTCCCACTATAAAGTGTTATTAAAATGCTAAGCATAAAAAGCAAAATAGTTCCATTACCATTAAGCCCTAGATCTATAATTAAAGCAAAAGACAACAAAAATAAATTGATGGAAAAAAGGGTTTTCTTTGTTGTTAGATGCATTCGTTTATTAAAAAGCAAAAACAGCATAACTAAAACAGCTACAGTATCTATTACAAAAACAAAGTCTTTATCTAATGCAATAGCCATTCCTGCACTAGGAATATAAGATATTAAACTTAAGGCAAGGGTTAATATTAAAATAGAGACAAACAGTTTGTCTCTAAAATAGGTTAAGTCTTCTTTTTCTTTTTGATTAGAAAAACCACTATACTCAATATACCATTGGCGATAGGACAACCAAAGTTTTTTTAGCATATACAAAATTATTATTCGCTATTTATTTAGCCGAAAAAATGTGCGTAAAACTATTTAATTCTTTTTAATTCTTATGACACTTTCTGAATTAATCGATTAACGGAAATTTAATATAATTATGCTATTTTTGTTACAAACCGAAAAACCTTTCAAATTGTCCAACTACAACCCCAGTCTTGATTATGCTAAGGCGCAAGACAAATTAGACGAATTATCTCATTATAGAACTCAATTTCATATTCCAAAAGACAAACACGGAAATGAACTTATTTACCTTTGTGGCAACTCTTTGGGACTTCAACCCAAATCTACAAAGTCTTATATCAATCAAGAACTAGAAGATTGGGCAAATCTAGGTGTAGAAGGTCATACAGATGCCAAAAACCCTTGGTTACCATATCATGAATTCCTAACAGAAGCCACAGCAAAATTAGTTGGCGCAAAACCTATTGAAGTGGTTACTATGAACTCTTTAACGGCAAATTTGCATTTTATGATGGCGTCTTTTTACAAACCAACTAAAGAACGTTATAAAATTCTAATCGAAAGTGATGCCTTTCCTTCAGATAAATATGCCGTAGAATCGCAATTAAGACATCATGGTTACGATGATAAAGAAGGTTTAATTCTCTGGCAACCAAGAGAGGGTGAAGAATTACTAAATTATGACGACTTAGAAGCTATTTTAAAAACACACAGTAACGAGATTGCATTAATAATGATTGGTGGTGTCAATTATTACACAGGGCAGTTTTTCGACTTTAAGCGTATTACAGACTTAGGACACAGTTATGGTTGTAAAGTCGGTTTTGATTGTGCACATGGTGCCGGAAACGTTAATTTAGATTTACATAATTCTGGAGCCGATTTCGCCGTATGGTGTACTTATAAATACATGAATTCTGGCCCCGGAAGTTTGTCTGGTTGTTTTGTCCATGAGCGACACGCTTACGACAAAGACCTCAACCGATTTACAGGTTGGTGGAGCCACAACAAAGACACACGTTTTAATATGCGCCATGAGTTTGACGTATTACCTGGAGCCGAAGGCTGGCAATTAAGTAATCCACCTATTTTATCAATGGCCGCCATTAAAGCGTCTTTAGATATGTTTAATGAAGTTGGTATTGAAAAATTGATTGAAAAATCGAAAAAACTAACGGGTTATTTCGAGTATTTACTGAAAGGCTTAGGAGAAGATACTATAAGAATTATCACACCAGAAAATCCTGATGAACGTGGTTGTCAGTTATCTATTCAAGTTTTAAACGCTGATAAATCATTACACGATAAATTAACCGAAGCCGGAGTCATTAGCGATTGGAGAGAACCAGATGTTATAAGATGTGCACCTGTACCGTTATATAATTCATTTGAAGATGTTTATTTGATGGTTGAAAAAATGAAAGTTATTTTGAATAAAAACTAAATGTCACCTCGAGCGCAGTCGAGAGGTCAAATTAGGTCTCGACTGCGCTCGACCAGACAGAACACTATGAAGAAACAACAAAACATATTAATCATAGGCGCAGGACTTTGCGGAAGCCTATTAGCATTAAGACTAGGGCAAAGAGGCTACAACGTCACTGTTTACGAAATGCGTCCAGACCTAAGAACCACAGATATTTCTGCAGGTCGTTCCATCAATTTAGCATTTTCGGACCGTGGAAACAAAGCCATGAAACTCGTTGGTATTGAAGATAAAGTGAAAGCATTGTGCATTCCTATGAACGGCAGAATGATTCACGACAAAGAAGGCAACACGTTTTTATCTAATTACAGCGGAAGAGATTATGAATATATCAATTCCATTTCTAGAGGTGAACTCAACGGTTTACTTTTAACTGAAGCCGAAAAGCATGATAATGTCACCATTCATTTCAACAAGAAATGTAATTCTGTAGATTTCGAAAAAACCACAGCCTTATTCCAAGATTACAATTCTAAAGAAGAGTTTATTGAAGATGCAGATTGTATTATCGCCACAGATGGAGCTGGATCCGCATTACGAAAAAGCTATTATTTAAGTCATAAATTCCTATTCAGTTTTTCGCAAGAGTATTTAAGTCACGGTTATAAGGAATTAACCTTTTTACCAAAAGAAGATGGTGGTTACAAAACCTATAAAAATGCGTTACACATTTGGCCAAGAAGTAGTTTTATGCTTATCGCCTTACCCAATTTAGACGGTAGTTTTACAGTCACTTTATTTTTAAGTTACAACGAGGGAGAATACAATTTTAATAATTTAACGACACCAGAAATCGTCACAGAATTCTTCCAAAAAGAATTCCCAGATGCTTTAGAAATCATGCCGAATTTGGTGGATGATTTTTTCGAAAACCCAACAGCAGCTTTAGGAACCGTAAAATGTTCCCCTTGGCATTATAAAGGCAACACCTTATTAATGGGAGATTCTGCACATGCCATTGTGCCTTTTTATGGTCAAGGTATGAATGCCTCATTTGAAGATGTGGTTGAATTTGATAAAGTACTAGATCAAAATCTAGATAATTGGGAAGCTACGTTTGAAGCTTACGAGAAAAACAGAAAGAAAGACACGGATGCCATTGCCGATTTAGCCATTGACAATTTCCATGAAATGAAAGGTCATGTTGCGAATCCAATATTTCAAGAAAAACGAAAAATTGAAATGGCTTTAGAAAAAGAATTTCCTAGTGCCTACTCATCAAAATATAGTTTGGTTACCTTTAACGAAGACATTGGTTATAGAGAAGCCATGTTAAAAGGACGAGCACAAGACAAGGCTATTTTAAATATGTTAACTGATAAAATTATATCAACTGAAGATGATTTAAAAGACATTTTAGATAAAGTAAAAGCAGAAACTGAAGCGATTTTAGAAGACGATCGGATTGCGGGATTGCATTAGCAGTTAGCAGTTAGCAGTTAGCAAAGATTAAAATATAACTCGGGAAGAAAACAAAAATCAACAAAAGTTAATGTCCCATATTCCGATATTATCGGAAGCAACGATTTTCAGAAATAAAGAGCGAAGAAGCGAAACTGCGAAGCGAAGCTTCAAGCATGTAGCTTCGAAAGCGAGTGGTGCTTTAGCAATTTCATAATAAATCGTTTTGAATTTTTGGTT
>Ga0193951_1000993_pt1 | contig 12629 bp, 9 predicted proteins | sample BB_2_MG_FD_140370 | JGI IMG/M metagenome (GOLD analysis project Ga0193951, IMG submission 140370) | Microbial mat bacterial communities from the Broadkill River, Lewes, Delaware, United States - BB_2_MG | ecosystem: Environmental > Aquatic > Freshwater > River > Microbial mats | place: USA... | reverse complement strand
TTCGTTGTGTTGGTCAAATAATAAAAATTATACCAACAATTAGCCTACCTTTGCTAGCTTATATATATTTTATGACATTTAAAGATTTAGAAATTATTGAGCCAATCCTTAAGGCTATCGAAGCTAAAGGATATACTCACCCCTCTCCAATACAGGAACAGTCTATTCCAATTTTGTTACGTAAGAAAGATTTACTTGGTTGTGCCCAAACAGGTACTGGTAAAACAGCAGCTTTTGCAATTCCAATTCTTCAGCATTTACATTTAGAGAAGACAAATAGCCGCGATGGTCGAAAAATAAAGGCTTTGGTAATTACTCCAACACGCGAGTTGGCAATACAAATAGCCGATAATTTTACCGAGTATGGTAAATATATTGATATTAAAAACACAGTTATTTTTGGTGGAGTAAAGCAAGGTGCTCAAACCGAAGAGCTGCGCAAAGGCGTCGATATTTTGATTGCTACACCTGGTCGTTTGCTCGATCTTATTAATCAGCGAATAATTTCGCTTAACGATATTAAATATTTTGTGTTAGACGAGGCCGATAGAATGCTTGATATGGGTTTTATACACGATATTCGTCGAGTTATTGAGATTTTACCGCTGCGCCGTCAGTCGTTGTTTTTTTCGGCAACAATGCCACCAGCAATTGTTAAGCTGTCGGAGAAAATTTTAGGTAAGCCCGAGAGTGTAATTATTAAGCCAAAGCAAACAACAGCCGAAAAGGTTGAGCAGGCGATTTATTTTGTTGGAAAAAAGAGTAAGCCAAAGTTGCTTGTTCATTTAATAAAAGATAAGTCAAATGATTCGGTTTTGGTTTTCTCGCGAACAAAGCATGGAGCAAACAAAATTGTTAAAGAACTAGCCAAGGCTGGAATAGATTCAAATGCCATTCATGGTAATAAATCGCAGGCAGCACGACAGTTGGCTCTTGGTAATTTTAAAAGTGGTAAAACAAGTGTTTTGGTTGCTACCGATATTGCTGCTCGTGGTATCGATGTTGAAGATTTGGCGTTGGTAATAAATTACGACTTGCCAAATATTCCCGAAACTTATGTTCACCGTATTGGCAGAACCGGACGTGCAAAGGCTAGTGGTATAGCGCTGTCGTTTTGCGATGTAGAGGAGAGAGCTTATTTAAAAGATATTCAGAAAACCATAAACCAGCAGATTCCAGTAATTACTGGTCATCCTTTTATTGACAACTACGTTGAAGAGACTCTTGATGTTGAGACTCCGGCCAAAAAGCCAGCTAATAGAAATACTAAGCGACCAGCTGTAGCTCAGCAACAGCGTCGAAAGCCTAATTCCGATAAGGTTCGTACATCCAGAAATGGAGATATTGTTAGTGCAAGGCGTTCGGTAAAGTCAACCGATGATAAGCCAGGAGCTTCATTTAATAGAAACAATGAAAGTGGTAGAAACGCAAAGAACGATAGACCACGAACAACTGCTTCTGGAAGTAAAGAAGGTTCAAATGCAGCTTCACAACGCAAGAAACCCGATACCGAAAGATTTAGAACTTTTTCTGCCGATAGAGAAAAAGGAGGAAACGATACACCACGCCGCAGAAGAGTGCAGCGTAATTAAAGTATATTTTTTGTAGAGACATCTTTATATGGTGTCTCTATTTATGTAACAATAAATTATAAATCATGGAAAACCAAAAACTTGATGGCCGTAAAAGAGTCAATATAGAAATAGGAGCCGAGGTTGAAATTGTTCAAAAACACCATCAACGCACTGGCGAATTAACCGAGGGTTTTGTTAAACGTATTCTTACAAAATCGCCCAATCATCCGCATGGTATTAAAGTAATGCTTGATACCGGAGAAGTTGGTAGAGTTAAGAGTGTTATAGTTGAAGAATTATAATAAATAACATATAGAAATAGCGATGTAGTAATAAATGATATTCTTTTTTGTTTAAAGCTTCTATATCGCTGTTTTACTTTTTGTAATTCCTAGTTGAATTTTGGATTAGTCAACTATTTGATTATCTTTATATTTCTGAGTTAATAAACAAAGATAATTATGATTACAACAAAAATGTACACCCCTGCAAACAAGCCTAGTGCGCAGGAAAAAGAAGAGTTAGCAGAGTTTTTATTCCAACATTTAGAGCAGTTCGGCGATCCAAAGCCAGATATCGAGAAATGTATCGATTATGCAATGAAAGAGACTCCTACATTTGGAGGATTTATTATTAAAGCCACACAAGACAACCAAATATTGGGTGAGGTAATTGTTAATCAAACAGGAATGAAAGACTACATTCCAGAAAACATATTAGTTTACATAGCAACACACAAAGATGTTAGAGGTAAGGGTGTTGGTAAAATGCTTATGCAAGAGGCTATAAAAAATACCGAAGGCAGCATTGCTCTTCATGTAGAGCCCGATAATCCAGCTCGTTTTCTGTACGAGAAAGTAGGCTTTTCGAGTAAATACATTGAAATGAGATTAAAAAAATAAAAACTAATTATGGCATTTATAACATTAGATACAAACAAACTAAAATCAAACTTTAACTTTTTAAATAATCTTTTTAAACAAAACAATATTCAATGGAGTATTGTTTCCAAAATACTCTGTGGAAACAGAGAGTACCTTCAGGAATTAATTAATTTGGGTGTGCGACAAATTTGCGACTCAAGGGTTGACAACTTAAAAATGATAAAGTCTATTGATCCAACAATAGAGACAATTTTTATCAGACCTCCAGCACAACACTCAATAAGCAATATTATTAAATACGCCGACATTTCGTTAAACACCGAAATTGATACTATTCAGCTTCTATCCGAAGAGGCTCAGAAGCAAAACAAGAAGCATAAAATTATTATTATGGTTGAGCTTGGAGAGCTTCGCGAAGGGATTATGCGCGAAGATCTTATTGAGTTTTACGCAAATGTTTTTAAGCTAAAAAATATTGAAGTTGTTGGAATAGGCTCTAACTTTTCGTGTTTGTATGGAGTGTTGCCAACACACGATAAGTTAATTCAGCTGAGTCTTTACGAGCAGCTTATTGAGGCTAAATTTAATCGTCAGATACCTTATGTATCGGGAGGATCGTCGGTTGTTATTCCATTAGTTTTTCAAGGTCAGATGCCTCAAGGGATAAATCATTTTAGAGTAGGCGAAACATTGTTTTTAGGAACCGATGTTTACAACGATTCTACTATACCCGAGATGCATTCGGATGTGTTTAGATTATATTCAACAATTATTGAATTAATTGAAAAGCCAGTAGTGCCTAGTGGCGAGATGGGAACAAATGTCGATGGCCATTCTTTCGATTTTGACGAGAATATGGTTGGTGAGACAAGTTATAGAGCAATTATCGACTTAGGTTTACTTGATGTTGACGAGAAACATATTGAACCGGTTGACAAAAATATATCTTTTGTTGGTGCCAGTTCAGATATGATTGTTATCGACCTTGGCGATAACGATAAAAATTACAAAGTTGGCGATGAACTGGAGTTTACTCTAGATTATATGGGAGTTTTAAGAGTTATAAACTCAAAATATATTAGTAAGAAAATTAAACGTTAATTAATAAAGTATAATTGTTAAATTAGTTGCCGGCTATTGTCGGCAACTTTTTTTGTGACTAATTCTGTTCAATCTTTTTGCAAGAATTGTTATTCTATTTTAATAGTATGTACGCTAAACAGCCTGTTGAATATTAGAAAAGTGATATAAGTTTTTTTAATTCTTCTAATAACTTAATCTTTTGTTTCTCATTAAACAGGCAAAACTGTCTGCTCGTCAAGTGGTCTGTAGGTAACTCACTAAAAATACTATCTTTGCCCCCTTTTATATAAAACGGTATCAATGATTAGTATTTTCCGAAACTTTACGAAGAATCCAAAGAACGATATTTTATCGGGTTTAACAGTGGCCTTGGCCTTAGTTCCCGAAGCGGTAGCATTTGCCTTTGTAGCTGGCATCGACCCTTTAGTAGGCTTGTATGGTGCCTTTATGATGGGGCTTGTTACTGCATTGTTTGGTGGTCGTCCGGGAATGATTTCTGGAGCAACAGGTGCAATGGCAATTGTTATGGTTCACCTTATTCAGCAAGGGAATAGTGTTGGAATGGCTCTCGATAATCCTATCGAAAATCTTGGTCTGCAATGGTTGTTTATTACTCTACTTTTTGTTGGAGCAATACAGATTATGGCGGGAGTTTTTAAGCTAGGAAAATTTGTTCGACTTATACCGCACTCGGTAATGATGGGGTTTGTAAATGGTTTGGCAATAGTTATTTTTATTGCTCAGCTGGGAATGTTTAAAGAAAATATTAACGGTACTAAAGAGTGGATTTCGGGTAGTAATTTATGGATTATGATTGTGCTAACGGCATTAACAATGGCCATAATGTTTGTTCTACCTAAAATAACAAAAAAAATACCTGCGGCACTTACTGCTATAGTTGTTATTGCATGTATAACAATTTTAGGAGGTATCGATGTCAGTACTGTAGGATCGTTTATTCGTAATGGTGGTGGTGCTGGGCTCGAGGGCTCGTTACCGTCGTTTCAGTTTCAAATATTTGGTTTATTAAATACCCTTGCAGGACATTGGGGGCTTATCATATCAACAGCATTTTTACTTGCAGCGGTTGGATTAATAGAGTCGCTTATGACTCTAAATCTTATCGACGAAATGACCGACACACGTGGTAGTGGAAATCGCGAATGTGTGGCTCAAGGGAGTGCTAATATTCTTAATGGTCTTTTCGGGGGAATGGGAGGTTGCGCTATGATTGGACAATCTATTATTAATGTTAACTCTGGCGGACGTGGTCGACTGTCGGGTATTGTAGCGGCTATTGCTCTTTTGTGTTTTGTGCTTTTTGGTGCTCCTCTTATTGAGCAAATACCTATTGCTGCTCTTGTTGGTGTTATGTTTATGGTTGTTGTGGGTACTTTTGCATGGAGTAGTTTCCGTATTATAAATAAAATTCCTCTTCCCGATGCTTTTGTTCTTATTGCTGTTTCGGCCATAACTGTTTGGAAAGATCTTGCTGTTGCTGTTATTGCTGGGGTAATAATGTCGGCATTGGTTTTTGCATGGAAGAGTGCTACAATGATTCGTGCCCGAAAACGTATTAAACACGACGGAACAAAGGTTTACGAAATATGGGGGCCACTCTTTTTTGGTTCGGTTCAGAATTTTAACTCAAAATTCGACGCTATTAACGATCCTGCAAAAGTAGAGATTGATTTTATTGAATCGAAAGTTAGCGACCATTCGGGGATTGAGGCAATTGATAGTCTTGCTAAAAAATATCTTAGCTTAGGAAAGCAACTTAAGTTAATTCATCTTAGTCCCGAGTGTAAATCACTTTTGTTAAAAGCCGATCCAAATTTCGATAAAATAATAGAGTCGTCAATCGACGATCCGAGGTATTATGTTGTTACTAATACTGTTGATAAAGAGATATAATTGATATATCTAAATCAAACAACAGTCATACTATCTATTTTCTAAAAGCTAATAACTAAAGACTAACAACTAAATAGTATCTTGCACCCCGAAAATAAATTTTAGATGGAAGATTCTCAACTTACAAGAGTTAATAAATATTTAAGCGAGGTAGGATTTTGCTCGCGTCGTGCTGCCGATAAACTTATTGAAGAGGGCAGAGTAACCATAAATGGCAAAAAGCCCGAGATGGGTACAAAAGTAGCCCCTGGCGATGTTGTTAAGGTAAACGGAAAAGTAATAAGCGAGCCAAAAGAAAAACCTGTATATATTGCCTTTAATAAACCTGTTGGCATTGTTTGTACTACCGACAACAAACGCGAGAAGAATAATATTATCGATTTTATAAATTACCCTACTCGTATTTTTCCTATCGGTAGGTTAGACAAGCCAAGTGAAGGATTAATATTTCTTACCAACGATGGCGATATTGTTAACAAAATATTACGTGCCCGTAATAATCACGAGAAAGAGTATATTGTTACTGTTAATAAACCCATTAACAAAAAATTTATTGCCGACATGAGCAATGGAGTCCCTATTTTAGATACAGTTACTCGTAAATGTAGGGTTGAACAAATAAGTAGATTCCGTTTTAAGATAATTCTAACACAAGGCTTAAACCGCCAAATTCGCCGTATGTGCGAATATTTTAACTACGAAGTTACCGAACTTAAACGAGTGCGAATAATGAATATATCACTCGATGTTCCTGTAGGTAGATGGCGATATTTAACAACCAAAGAACTTAAGCAGCTTAATAGTCTTGTGGCCGATTCTGCTAAAACATACGACGATATAGAGTAGTAATAAAGAACGAAGTTATATAAATGGCTTCGTTTTTTTGTAAAATATCATTATTACTGCCATAGATTGTGTACGCTATAGTGAGTGGCAGAGCAGAATGCCAACTAATATCACAATAATAAAGTAGCTTGAAAAAAGCTCCTTTTTTTTATGATTAATTATGGCTCTGCTATGCATGCTGAACCCATGCTATGCACAGATATACTCATGCTATGCATACCTATAGCCTTGCTATGCATGGGTATTGTATTGCTTGTTGCATAGCAGCACTAACCCTATGCATAGGAGAGCAAACCTCATGCATAGGAGGGCTAAACCTGTGCATAGCAGCACTAATCCTGTGCACAGCAGAGCAAATTTGATGTCTGTTTTTGATTTGAAAGATAGAGACAAGGCATGCATTGTCTCTATAGAAATAATATTATTTTACAAATCGATATCCCAAATGCCAACGACTCTTTCTAATTCACCTAATGCTACTTGCGAATTATAAATAGTTTCGAAATACGATGTTTGCAGGTCGTTGTAGGTGCGCTGCGACTTTAAAACTTTAAATAACTATGTTTCGACTTGTGAGTAGCAATAATTATTACCATTAAGAACTGTTTTTTGCCTGTTCAAAAAAACTTCTATTATAGTTTTCGACCTGTTTGTGCCGATATGCTACCAAATGCAGCTAGTTTTTGTTTTATTTTACAGCAAAGAGGTAGGGTTCTTAACATCTCTTGGTCATTGTGTTAAATAGAAAATCAATCTTTATTAAAACATTAATGAATTTATATGCAAAAAACACTTGTTTAATGAATGTACAATCATTATATTTAAAGGAATCTAAAAAAAAATGTATAACTAAAAAATGGTAACTATGAGAAAGCAATTAATTTTATCTCTATTCTTTGGAGTATGTCTATTAGTAGTTTCGTGCCAAAAAGATGATTCGGTAACAGAACCAGAAAAAATTGACAACAATTTTCTTTTAAGTAACGAAGCAATTACCATGGATCTGATATCTATTGTAAACGAATCGCATTCGTTGTCAAGTTTAACAACTGAACTTAGAAATAACGATCCTATTCGTTTAGATCAGGTTAAAGTTCTTAACAATAATTCGTCGGCGTCAATGAGCAAAATGCTTAACAAAATTAACGATAAACAGTTATTGGCCGAAAAAGAAGGAGTAATACAAATTCCTGAGCTGTCGTTTTTAGAAGGTAGCGATGCAGACAAAAAGAGTAAAGTGCTCTATGCTTTTCCTCCTAAGGGTAACGAAAACGAGTGGAAATATATTAAGGCATTCGACTCCGATGGTAATGTTTATAATTTAGATGTGCATCAAAAACCAGATTATTCTGTAATTATTGTTGATGTTAACGGAAAACATGCTTTTAAAGAAGTTGTAAACAGAATGAACAAAGAGCTTACCTCGCTTGGAATACAGGTAGAGAGAGGCGCTGTAAGTAAAGCAGATGGATTAGAGACAACTGTTTTAGAATCAATATCGCTTAAAAACGATAGTGAGCCTTGGATAAAAGGTGCTGCTGAAATTTATGCTATATCGTCTGGAATAATTGAGCGCGATGGAGAAGTTAAGCCTCAAGTAAGAATTATCGAAATGCCATATCTCGACTATCAAGGCACAACTTATTATCCAAATCAAGTAATGCTTTTTTGGAAAGATTACGACTATCAAGCAGCAAACATTCAGTTTTTCGAGCACGACTCTAATTATAACTACAAAGAGTTGTGTAAAATACTTTTCGATGGTCTATTTAAAATTATTAGTGCTGCCACTGGCGAGCCAATTGTTGCAATGGTAGGCGAAATGGGTAGCGCTGTAATTGAAATTATTCCTGATGCTGTTTTTACCGACGACGACGATTATGTTGATAGTTATTATACAATAATGAAAAATCAGACATATCAGGATAGAGTTGGTGCAAACAATAATGCTACAGCAACTTTTAAACCTCTGTTTATACCAAATAATTAATAGTAGACAGTAAATATAAGGCCATACAACAAATTGTATGGCCTTTTTTATGCGTTGTAGAATCGTATTATTTGTTAGATAGGGCGATTTATGAGAATCTTTTTAATTACAGCTTTATTTATGCTAGAGTATTTGTTGTTATAAGAAGTGTTACTGTGTTTGTTTAAAGAATAAACTATACCATTTTGCAAAATAGTTGGTTTATGCTATTTGAGTAAAGTATATAAAAAAAGCGCCCACGGTGGAAGCCCGCAAACGCCTATGTTTTAGAGTGGAGAATAGCGGAATCGAACCGCTGACCTTTTGACTGCCAGTCAATATTAACCCCTTTTTTATGGTTAACTAATATTTTCTTTTGTTAACTAAATCCCTGATAAATAAAGACAATTATAATAATAATTTCTTATAGTATAATTATTATTTCAATAGTTGTAGGTATATTTGTAGGTATAAATTTAAAATATACCTATAAATGCAACTCGATAAGGTAACTGTAGCAATAGTTCTAAAAACTGGTAAAGTTTGGCTTAATAAAAAGGGTGAGTATCCAATTAAGTTAAGGGTAACTTATAGAGGTAAACAAAAGTTTTATACTGTAAAGGGTGAATCTGCAACCAAAGAAGAGTTTGCTGAAATTATTAAAATAAAGTCTAAAGGGCTGAGAGGTGAAAGAAGAGTAAAATTTAATGCTATTGAAAGAAGAGCCAATGAGGTTATTGAGCAAATGACAGAGTTTACTTTTGATGAATTTGAAAACCAATATCTAAACTACAATAAGCAAGAAGTTAAAACTATTCATAATTACTTTGAAACCAAAGCCAAAGAACTTGAAAACGATAACAAATTACAGACTGCAACACTGTACAAAGCAACAATAAAATCATTATTAGAGTTTGATAATAAAATTGACCTCAAAAAGATAACACCCAAATATCTAAAGAACTATGAAAAATGGATGATTGAGCAAGGTAAAACATATACAACTATTGGTATGTATATGAGAAACCTAAAGCATATTTTAAACAGGGCTTTAACTGATAAAGTAATTACTGTTTATCCATTTGGAACAGGCAAAGAGCAGTACCAAATACCAAAGAGCACCAACACAAAAAAGGCTTTAAATATTGCAGATATTGAAAAGCTAGTAAGCTATAAACCCGATAATATAAATGAGCAAATTGCATTGCAATATTGGGTATTTAGTTACTTATGCAATGGTATGAATATGGTTGATATTGCAAACCTTAAATACAGAAATATTAAAGATAATAGTTTAAGGTTTATAAGGCAGAAAACAAAGGATACAACAGCCCAAAAAACTGAAATAGATGTTTATTTACTTGATGAGGCTTGGAGTATAATAAACTCTTTGGGAAATGCTGATAAATCACCAGAAAATTATATTTTTCCAATCTTAAAAGAGGGCTTGACACCTAAAGAAGTACTTAACAGAGTAAAACAGTTTATTAAAAACACTAACAAGTATATTAAAAGGGTTGCTTTAAAGGCTGATATTGACACCAATATTACAACATATTGGGCTAGGCACTCATACAGCACTATTTTAAAGCGTTCTGGTGCACCAATTGAATTTATAAGTGAACAACTAGGACACCAAACAACAAGGGTAACAGCCAGCTATTTAGATAGCTTTGAAGATGAGCAAAAAAAGAAGTATTCAGCCAATTTATTAAACTTTAAGAAAAGACTAAATGATTAAAACCCTAAAAAAAGCAGATGGAAAGAATTGGATTGAAACTATTTTAATTGAATTATTCAAATCAATGGGTTATTATGAAAAGTTTAAAGATAGTTTTTCTATTGAGCAATATGAGCAACTAAAGACTAGATTATTAGACCTTTTTACTGTTTTGATAGAGAGTAATAATGATTTACTAAGAACACTTAAAGGTGGGGTTTTTAATATAACCCAAGATAGTCCATTAACCATAGATTTCTTGAATAAAGGTATTGATAGTATTATTGAATTTGGTATTGATGAGGCTTATAATAAAGGAAAAGCTTTTGGTGACAACAAGGTTAATGACTTTTTTGAAAACCATGAGGGTTTGGTGCTGTTGTACTCTGTTTATGCAATTTCTGCAATTAATATAGTAAATGATATTCTTAAAGATTCTGGAGAAAGTAATTATAAAACTTTAACTAATGATGTTTATAATACAACTGATATTGGAAAACTTGCAGGAATAAAGCGGTTATCAAATAGGCTTGTTATTGATGATTTATTGAATAATAATTGGGAAAAGATTGGAAAGCATGCTAATGAACAGATGGATTATTTAAAAAGTTTACCAGAACCAAAGAGTATTATTGTGGATGATTTTTTTGAAGATGTAAAGAAATGTAGAGTATCAGAAGTTGAAATTTTAAATAAGATTGATGAGTTAACTTCTGGTTTTAATATAGATAAACTGAATGCCTTACATTATGATTTAGGATGTTATATTGATGGTGAGAAGATGAAAAAGGAATCTTCTTATAGTAAAGATGAAATTACTAAAGCCCTTAATGAAGCAGATGAAAAAGGGAATTATTTTGATTTTGTTGATAAAGTTTGTCTACATGATAAAGAATCTGATATTATCAATTATGAAAAGTTATTATACCCTCATGAGTTTCTTATGTGTTACAAACTTAAATCACGTATTGAATTTGAAATTAAGAATAGAGAAAATGATATTCCTAACTCTGAGAAAGCAGTTAATACTACAAAACTTAAGGCTGATAGGTGTTACAGAGAATTAAATAGTATTGTAGGAAAAGTGACTAGTGCAACTGGAGAGTTTAAGTCTGTAAGGGATGCAAAAGCATTTAGTGAGAAATTTAAGGAATTATACTTTGCAAGTTTAGAACAATGGTATTATTGGCAATATGCACCTTTTAAAGTGTTTGAAGCTACACTTGAACTGAGAAAAGAGGGGTTTTTAAAAACTAAACCAGATTATCCAGAATCACAATTTTATAAAGATGAACTTGATGAAGTTTATGAAAACTGGAGAGATGAGAGATTTGAGGATTTTGGAAGCGATGGAATTGAAGTTGTAAAGCTAAAAGCGGGTTATGTTTATTATTATAATCAGTCTCATGGTTGTGTAGGTAGTCTTTGGTTGGGTATCCTAGATAAGGAAATGATTGAAAATATTGAGAACACACAAATAAAGAAAAAAAAGTATTTGATAAACAAGATTAATACTCTTGATTCAGAAAATGCAGTACAATCTATAGAATTAAAAAGTAGTGTAAATAAAACTATTACAGGCTTTAAAACAACTCTATCGCTAGAACAACAAAGGCAATTATATACAGCTTTAAAAAGTGGTAATTATATTAATTGTTCTGAATCTGATTTCTTGGCAATGTTTACAGATGAGCCAAAACTTATTTATTGGATAGATAAACCAATAACAAGACCCCAAAAAGCTAACTTAAGAACATTATTTGAGTTTTTCTTACTCTTGATAGAGTATAATTACATAGAGCGAAAAGAAGCTTTTCAAACTGTTTACAATAAGGTTAAATTAAACTCAATAATTGAGGAGTTTGTTTTTGATGGTGTTAAAAATGAATCCTTTAATAATGTAAGAAAAGGCAATGAGACCAATAAACCAACTAAAGCAACTAAACGACACATAGAACTAAATCAAATAATATCTTCTCTTTAATGTTCCAATATTCCTTTTAATATTCCTTGTATTGGAACTTTTCTAATATTGGTTCAATAGTCTGTTAATTTGCTCTTGTTATAACGATGTTAACAGGCTTTGCAAAGCCATTTTTCATTAATCTTTTTAAATTAATTAAAGATGGTTCAATTAGAACAAAAATTACAGAGGTTAGAAAACCTAATTGTATGTACTCAAAAAACAGTACTAAGTATTAACGATGTTTGCACCTTAACAGGGTTAAGCAAAAGTACAATCTATAAACTTACTATGAGTGGTAAGATACCATTCTATAAGCAAGCTAAACACCTATTTTTTGATAGGTTAGAGATTGAGCAGTGGCTTAAATCAAACAGAGGGTATAATGTTGCAGAAATCAATGCAAATGCCTCATCTAGTCTTAATTTAAAGAATGGAGGGCAAAAACATGTATAGTCTTTATTGTAAACTTATTGTACTGCCTAATGAGGTAAAGCAAAAAAACAAAATTAAATTAAATCCAACTTGCCCACGTTTTGACTGTGTTAAAGCTAATGGTTATTACAAAGGGTTAGAGCCTTTAATTAATAGCAAAGGAATGTTTAAATTATCACTAATGAAAACAGACCGTTTTGATGCTGATGAAAAGAGAAAAGCAGATTACTATTTACAGGGT
>Ga0193951_1000992_pt1 | contig 12634 bp, 19 predicted proteins | sample BB_2_MG_FD_140370 | JGI IMG/M metagenome (GOLD analysis project Ga0193951, IMG submission 140370) | Microbial mat bacterial communities from the Broadkill River, Lewes, Delaware, United States - BB_2_MG | ecosystem: Environmental > Aquatic > Freshwater > River > Microbial mats | place: USA... | reverse complement strand
TGATACTGCCACAGGTCAGATTAACCAAGGAGAATTAACGACCCTTGCTGACTTTATGCAATCGGTTCGTAATGTTCTAGTGGCATCAACATTAGGGAAAGCATTTTTATCGGCGTTCTCTGATATTGGATTTCAGGCCATAACAGCGCGCTATAACAATGTGCCAGCGTTTAAGGTTTTATCTAGGCAAATGTCTTTAATGAACCCCGCGAACGAAGCTGATAGGGTAGCGGCTGTTAAAATGGGTTTGATTGCCGAGGCTTGGCTAGGGCGCGCAACTGGCTCAAATCGTTATGCTGATGTTTACGGCACCGGCGCAACTACAAAAGTAGCCGAGGGCGTAATGAGAGCATCATTGTTAGCGCCTTGGACTGATGCAGGGCGCAAGGCATTTGGTATGGAATTTGGTTCAATGCTTGCTGATAACTTTGGCAAAACGATTGACGAACTTGATCCTAATGTCATTAGAGCATTTGAATCATACGGCATTAATAAAACAGATTGGGATACATTCAGAAAGCAAAAGCCATTAACTTTTAAAGGCGCTAAGTTTGCAGACATGACGCAAGACGGCGGAAAGAAGTTTCACCAAATGGTTTTAAGCGAAACAGATTTCGCAGTTCCAACACCTGACGCAAGAGTAAGAGCCATAACTACAGGCGGATTAGGTCGGGCGAGCGTTGCGGGGCAAGCATGGCGCTCTGCAATGATGTTAAAATCATTCCCTATTACAATTGCAACCACTCACTTTTATCGCGCAGCCTTTCAAGCTACCACAGGGCAAAAGCTTGCTTACATTGGAACGCTTGCAGCTACTACAACTGTTTTAGGTGGCGTTGCACTGCAGGCAAAAGATATTGCAGCTGGCAGAGAGCCGCGTCCAGTAGATGCTAAGTTCTTTGCAGCATCATTCAATCAAGGTGGTGGCCTTGGTATTTTTGGGGATTTTGTTTTTAGTGATGTTAACCGTTTTGGCGGTGGCATTACAGAAACTTTAACGGGGCCAACTGGACAGCTTATTGACACATCAGTTAAGTTTACATTGGGTAACATTAGAGAAGCTATTCAAGGTGAGGAAACAAACGTGTTGGGTGAAGCCGTTCAAATTGTTGATCGCTATACACCTGATATATGGCAAACGCATTTATTTAAAAATGCTTTGTTTGATCAGCTAGAATTAATGGCAAACCCAAAAACCCAAAAACGATTTAACCGCATCATGCGCAAGCGTAAAAAAGAATTTAATCAAGATTACTGGTGGAAGCCAGGACAGCCATTGCCGGAGCAATAACCATGACTATTACCGTATCACCAGCCCGCAACGAATACACTGCAAATGCGGGGCAGACAATATTTAACTATACGTTTAAAATATTTCAAAACACTGATTTAAACGTTTATGTAACACCGGCAGGTAAAGACGCCAATGACTCAACCGACCTTACAACGCTTTACACTGTAACTGGAATTGGTGACGAGGACGGCGGTTCAATCACGCTTGCAATACCAACCAATGCAAACGATCTTGTAACCATTGTTTCTAATATTCCATCAAGCAGAACAACCGACTATCAGAACAACGGTGACTTTCGCCCAAATGTTGTAAATAACGACTTTGATCGCGTGGTTTCTCTTGTGAAAAAAGTTGAAGATAGAACCAATCGCGGTTTATTGCTTCCTGAATCACAACAAGACCCAAAACCTTTAAGCCTGCCAATCCCAAAATCTGGCATGCCTGTTCGGTGGAATGGTGACGAGTCAGGTCTTGAGAACTATGACAACTCAACAGTAAGCAATGAAGAAATAGCAAATGACAAGGTAGTTATAAACTACAGCACATTAAATGCAGCATTAACAGATACTTCTCTTAAATTGAATCAGGAAGTAAAAATAAGAGAGCATACATCTGGAAATGGTGGGGGTGGTTTTTGGTATGTTGTGTCAGGAACTGGTTCAGACGATGGTGTTTTCACACGTGCACATAATACTTTGGATTTGTCACTAATTTACATGGTTAGAGAAAACACCGTGTTTGCTGATGAGGTTGGAATTATACCGGGTTCAGGTCAAACAACGAAAATAGCAACATTTTTAGAATACATACATGACAACAAAATCAAAGGCGTTATGCGCTCAGGTCAGTATGATGTTGACGCTCAATTACTAGCTAAGTCTACAGCTGGTAAATTTATTTTAATCTGCCAAGACGGTCAGGCAATATTTAATTACACAGGGTCAGAAATTGGCAATTTGATCCAAGCGAGCGAAGTAGACGCTATTCAAGTTATGAATATTGATTTTGAGTGTAACGATTTAGTAGCTAACCCACTTGACTTGCGCAAAATCACCGGTACGCCGACTGGTAACGCTGGGTTATTTAACGTTAACAGTTCAGACTGCAAGCAGACAACGCTAACAACCAATCCAACGGGTATGCTAATTTCCGGGGCTTACAAGAAAATAGGCGCACAAGATTGCGGTGTTGACGGGGTTTCTTATGTAGACGCAGCGCGAGCGTCATCAGGTATGGCAATAATAAACGTTTCTGGCATAGTATCAGTATCAGGATGCATCATTAGCAATATATCAACCCCAAGTGATCAAGATGCTGATGGATTGGCTATTTTTGGTAGTGATGTTGCAACAATAACAAGCTTCTTAGGTGCCAGAGCGGAGGTTTATAACAATATATTCTCGGATTGTGAAGGACGCTTTATTAAATTACAGATTTCAGACTATGAGGTACATGGTAATCAATTTAAGCTATCAACTGGTTTCTCAACAATAACAGAGTGGAGAGCGATTGATGGTCAGGCTAATAACGGGGATATTCACTCAAACACCATGCGCTTTGGTTCTGCCATTACGTTTGGTAGTAATGCCAATCTATTCACGTTACAAAATATCCGTAATGATGGTGGTAATAAAACATCAAATGTATATAAAAACCGTTGCACGTCTGAAACAAATATATCAATGATGTTTAATTTAGTATCGAACTTTGGTACGTGTATTTATAATCTCGATGATAATGAATATATTGGCTCAAGCGTTGCCAGAATGGTGAGGCACACTGTAACGACATTAGCCACAACTGATGAAATTAGGATCAACGCGAGGAATAACAAAGCGGCAATAACGGGTGAGTTATTTGACCCCACTAATGATATTGATTTTGGCACCAAGCTTTACCTAGAGATTGTCGATAATGAAAACTTAGGCGCGCCAAATATTAGAATATATGATGATGGTGCAACTAACTTTAGCGTAGGTGCAAATTTTAGGTTTAGAAATAATGTAGGTATCAAGCATCGTATCAACTGGATATTTGATCATAACGACCTACCTCCTGGCAACTCATTCTACACTGGTGCTCAAGTGAATCTAAATAAAGCGCCAAATGTAGGCACTAACTTTTACCATGTTGATACTGATGGTTATTGGCAGAGGTCAACTAACACATCTGCGACAAGTGAAGACAGAAGAGCGTCCCTTGACGGTATAGCTTGGGGTGCTTGGGTAGCGGTTTAATGGGTGTATTGTGAAAACTTACACTAAAAAAGAATTTTAACTGATAGAGTCAGAAAACGGTTAATTATCTAAACCTCTTTTCATAAAGCTTAGCGCGTTTTGAGAATATACTCTTGACGCGCTTTAAATATTCAATATCGCGTTTTCTTAAATCAATTTCATTGTTATTTTCAAGCAATTCAACTTTATCAATGCCAATTTTTTTAATTAAATTTACTCGATAATTAGCGTCAACGGTTGCCGCTTTAGCCGAGAACCTACCGCCACCAGCATTACAAGATTTACATTGCTTGTGAACATTAAATAAAACAAACCTTAACTGCCCTTTAGCGCCCCTAGTCATAAAGTGACCGGCATCCCAACACCCGCCAACTTTCCATCCTTGTTCAGTCTCAATTGCTTCTCTTGACTTTAAGCACGATATACAAGGCTGATCATAGTCACGCAAGCGAATGTATTTGTTGAATGCCGCCTGTGCCTCTGCTAACAGTTTTGATGCTGGCTTTAATGCCGCTTTCTTTTCCCTAAAAGCTTTATTATCAGCTTTAGTTTTTTTATTGCTATCGGCTTTGCGTTTAGCTATTAGCTTTTTGCGGCCAATCTCTTTTTTTGCATTTCCGTATTTAAATGCGTGATCAACATTACAGAAGAAACCAGCAGGGGTTTTAATGCCCTCGCTAGTTTCTTTGCGGTCACTGCAAAATTTACATTTAGACTTTGCCATGGCCAATAACACCTATTTTTATTTTTGGTACTCTAAATTCGCGAGCATATGAACTCATGTAATTATTAGCTTTCATTCTGCCATGCTTTACGTCTGTAAATATTTCACAGTACCTTGCGCACACTCTTTCATGGTGGCTTTCAGGTATATGCGACAAGTGGCGTTTAATATCAATTATATCTAAAGGATGAAATATTTTTGGGATCATTGGTTTTGCTCCTGCTCTAACTGATCGTACTCTGAGCCTCTTGGCTTGAATAAAATTATACCGCGCTCACTAGCCCACGCTTCATGACGCTGCAAGGCATTAAACCTTTCGCCTTTTGTGGCCTTTCTGTGATTGCCAGACTTAGCCCATGATAATCTATTACCATTTTCATCTACGCCCATATGTTGACGCGTGAAAAGCTCGTGAGCGTCATTTGCGCTAAAAGGGCGGCTACCGTATGGATTTCCGTTTTTATCTAACGTGAGGGGCATTTTAGCCCCGTTTTTTGCCATCCACTCTGCCGTTGTTGCCATCCATGCGCGCCAAAGCTTAGCCATGCCCCATTTACCGGTGTTCATTTGCTGAGTTGTGACAATTAGTAACGGGTATTCTTCAAGCTCGTTTTGAATATCTTGTATGAAGCTTTGAAAATTTTGGTTGTTTAATGGGAACTCTTTCATTGTTTAACACCTGGTTCTATTTTGCACTCAAGAAAACCAGAGTCTTTAAGCGCGTTAAAGGCCATTAAGTGCGCCTCATCTTCTCGATATGCTGGCAGCTGTATTATTTTAATAAGCGCCTTTTTCATAACTTCAATTTTTTCTAAATCAGTTAAATCACACATAGTGTTGCCCCTGTGTTTGTTTAGGCATATACTTGCCTTGTGAATTGTTGTTACTTGTGTTGAGTCCTAGCCCAATCTTTATGATTGGGCTTTTTTATATTTCATTTCCCCAGGCGCTAAAGCCAGCCTTTCTTTCCCTTGCAAATAACTCAATTTTTTTACAATCTTCACCAACCATTTTTTTAATTTCCTCCCTGAACTCATTTGGTTTTTCTGAATGTCTTCCTATTTTTGAGGTTAAAACGGCTCTAACGCTATGGCTTTTAATGTTTACCTTGCCTTTTGTTGCAATTAATGCGCTTTCGCTTCCCGCTCTAGTGTAATAACCCATTCCAAAAAATGGCTTTCCATTCTTTGTTAGCTTGTTCCAAACAAATCCGTTCATATTTTTAATTTTAAACCCCCATGCAGAACACAAATCCAAAGCCTCTTGAGGCATAGCGCCAACCCACCACATAACTAGTAAGCAATTTTCAGACGAGATTAAGTCTACTGGAAGCGCTTTTAAATCATCAATACTCATAACGCTATACTTCTGACTTGCTCCTGAGCTCATACTTCCACCAGTTTTCTTGCTGTTAAATTGCCACGCTGGATCTGCATAAATAACATCAAATTTTTGACCTTTAAATTCCTCAAATGGATTTTGCATTTTAATTCCTCAATCTAATTGTATGCCTTTGATGTTTTTAGGTATTGGCGCCATTTCAATGACACCGCTTTTACTTTTAATTTTTACTGCTGTTTTTTCTCTTGCCATTTCGATCATCTTTTTGTGATGGTTGGCTAAAGCATTCGGCGTTCGTTCACCTCTAAAGTGATTAGCCACTGCTTTAAGATATTCATTAGCCTCTTTACGCCCCTTAACTACGTTAACCCCACCATCTTGCATATAAAGTAAATCGTATTTGTCGCTTACTTCCTTTTGCTTTGTTGGTGGAACACTGGACATGCAATCAAGTATGAATTGCTTATCACTTACACCGCCACGATAGTAATAGCGTATTGGGTAAATCATTTTAGTAACTCAGGGTTTTCGTAAATATTGCCGATTACTTCAAAAGCTTCGGAATGGCCATTGAAGCAACTTCTACTTCTAAATGATTTAAACAGCTTGCTTATAGTCCAAGTTAAATCAAATTTACCATTATTAAATTCAACTACCTCAAAATGACATTTTGATTTTGAACCATTAAAATAATTGCACTTACAAATATCACCCTCATAAATCTCAACGCCGTTATTATCTTTTAAGCCAGTGAATTGACGCTTGCAAATAATCTCCAAGTCCTGTTTGAAAAACTTATTACTTTTGCAAAGCCTATCAACTGTCGTGTAATGCTTTTTAATTACTTTAACCATGCTTTGATTGTAAATGTAAAACATTACCTCTAATTTAATATCTCTCATCACTTACCCGCCTTAATTTTATTCAATCTAGCCAAAAGCTTTGCTCCTTTTGGTGTAGATGGCTTAAAGTTATCTCGCATTGTATCAGTTACTTTAGCTGCTACATGCTCTGTTAAAAGCGGCGTTTCGGTTTTATTTAATTGGCCGTTAACCCACTTTTGGTAATTTATCTTAAAGTGCTTATTCCAAATTTTTTCGGCTTTCTCTGCGCTAACTGAGCGGCAGTTAAAACCAACCTGACCACGCGTAGCAACTTCAACAGGGTGTTGTGGCTTTTCTCGATTAACAAACCTAATATAGCCTGGCGCAGGATCGCAAACTGATTTATTGCACCACTGAACAAACTTGCCTGATGATGGTAAAAAATCAGACTCACAAGCCCTAGCATGTTTAAAGCCCTCTCTTAGCTGCTCAACCGTGTTAACATTGCCCTCAAGAAAAGCTTTCACCCATTCAACTTTCGCCGCGTCAATTGCTTTGGCATCTTTCCAAGCATACTGCCAAGCAGGAAAAATACTTTTAAGTTGTTCAAAGACTTTATCAACAAGGCGTTTAGCTTGATCATCAATTCCGATTCGCGTGTTTTGCTGGTGGTTTTGATTATCATTCTGCAAAGAACCTCGCTTGATCACTGCTTTCATTTGATTTTTAAATTTATCACTCATAAACCTAAATCTCCTTTGTGCCAATCTGAATTTGATGATTGCTGCATAATGTCTTGCTTCTCTGGTTTGACATTACTTAACCAGTTTCTAATCGCTGCTTTCCAATCTTTCATTTTATTTTTGCCAACATACCAATTTTTTGACTCGTAAAAATCAATAAACTTTTCTGGCTCTGTATGGCTAATTAAAACACCTTTTGCTTTAGCTCTATCACCAAAGTATTCGGTTGCTTCTGATAGCGTTGGCGGCGCGAAGCGTTTAGCCCTATTATCTTTACTATTAGTTTCTAGTTTATAGTTAGTAGTTAATAGTTCTTGGTTAACTAGAGTCGGTTTTTCTTGGGTATCCACTTGCTTACCGACACTTAACCCACTCGGTTTTTGTAAGTCATTGTTTTTTGGGCGCCCTCCACTTTTACCGTTGCGCCTATTTCTTTCAGCCCTATCTTGATAGTCGGCAACTAATTTGTTGCAATGATTGTGTTCCCATCCTTTTGCCGTTTTAACAAAAAATTCATCAAGAACAACTTTTACCGCTTCCGACTCGTCACCCATTCGCAACTTTCTTAAAACCAACTGGGTTTTAATTGGGATAGGTTTTTCAGTGTCGTAGTAATAATTTATTAAGCGTAAATATATTGCCTCTTCCTTTAAAGTAAGGTGGCTTGTGTCCTTGGCCCACGCTGCTACATTAAATTTGTAGTAGTGCATATATTAACCCTCGCTTTCTCCCAGCCTAATAAAATCAGAAGCTGTCATGTTGAAGTATTGAGAAAGCATCACCAGGTTACGACCGCTAATTGTTTTGTTGTAACGCATGTTTGTGATAGTTGTTTCAGTGACGTTTAAATCTTTAGCTAATTGAGCTCTACTAACTTCATGCTGCAACATTGCTATTTTCAAAGACTTACCTGCGTTCATTTCTGATAGTTTCATTGTTTAACCTTTAAGTTATTTTGTTTAGGGTTTGAATATAATCTAAAACAAAAATAAAAGCAAATAAAGTTTGACATATTATTTCACTGGTTTAATATTTACACATCAACACAAAACAAGGCAGCAACATGAAAAGTGCAGAAGAAATACAAAAGCTTTTATCAGATCCTTTTAATCCTTGCGATATTGAATGGCGGGTTCAGGCTTCTGGTTTAAACAACAACCCGTGGGTTCGCGTTATACCTTATGTAACCAATAGAGCAATACAAAACCGCTTGGACGAAGCTGTAGGTGCTTTTAATTGGCAGAATGTTTTTGATAAAACTGACAAAGGTTACCTTTGCGGGATTAGTATCTTAATAAACGATCAATGGGTTACCAAGTGGGACGGCGCTGAATACTCAAACATAGAACCACTCAAGGGCGCTTTGTCTGGTGCAATGAAGCGAGCGGCAGTTCAGTTTGGCATAGGTCGTTACCTTTACGGTTTAAATGAAGAGTTTGCAAAATTTAGAGTTGTAAAAAATCGCTATGAATGTGAGGACGGCCACTACTTAAAAGTATTTAAAGATAAAAGAAACAAAGCGGGCCCTAGTGCAGAAATAGAATGGTTTGAACCTCAACTACCGGATTGGGCGCTACCATCTGCTAGTTTTGATCAATACATCACAAATATAAAACGCTCTGATAGCCTGGCTGCTCTACAAGTTAACTTTGGAGAAGCATACAAAGCTGCACAGTATTTAAATCGAATTGATTTAAGAGATAAGGCTGTAGCTGCAAAAGATGAATTAAAGCCAATCCTAAAACAAATAGAGGATGAGAAGCAGCAAAAAGCAAAAGAGAAATTTGAATCTTGGGTTAGCAATCAAATTCAAGAAAATATTATTTCTGCAGAAAACGAAAGTGTATTGCAGATTTCTTACAAGCGTCTAAAAAATGAATTAACAGGCGTTTGCAAGGCTGAGAACCGCGACACTGAACATTATTTAAATGTTCTAGAAGTTGCACTTAATGAAGCATTAATGACAATGAAAGGTAAATAAAATGACAAACTCAAAACAAGTATTTTCACAACTAGTAAAATCAGTCTACCAAGATGATGCAAACAAGGAGACAATCGAAGAGATTCGCAAAGAGTTTCCTGCCGATGTCGTTATTGATATGACAGACGATGTTAATTTTAAAGCTGCCCGTAAAACAAAAACCAGACGAAATAAAATGGTTGAGGCCATTAAATCTAGGCGCATTGCATTTACTAACGAAGTAAAAGATTACGCAGATGATTTGACCAGCCAAGTTAATGACGCTTTTGAGCCGGTTGTATCTTTATTTGAAATTGAAGATAAAGCCAGAAAAGAAAAAGCGGCAGAAGAAAAGCGCATTCGTGATGAAATGTTATTCAAGCAACGATCAGAAATAGATGGTTTAAAATCATTCCTAGAAAGCGCTCGCGGTTCAAGCTCTTCTGATGTTGCAGACATAATCGAAGCCGTAGATTTAATTGAAACAGATTGCTTTGATAAAGAATTAATACATGAAGCAATAGAAACAAAGAAAAATGTAATTGAAGAGTTGCACCAGTTGCTAAGGGACACTAAAGCGCGTGAAGCAACCGAACGAGAGCGCCAAAAGCTTGCAGAAGAAGCAGCAGAGCAGGCTAAAAAAGCAGGAATACAGGATCGATTAAGTAAGTTGCAAAACATACCAATGTCAATGTTTGGTAAATCCTCTGCTGAAATAGAAAGTAAAATTGAAAGCATAAAAAACGTTCAAATAATCGAATCAGAGTTTTTTGATCGCACTGCTGAGGCAGAGCAAGCAAAGTCTTTGGTTGTTCAGCAGTTAGAAATGATGCTTCAACAAGCGCATGCAATAGAGTCAGCCAATAAGCAAAACAAACTTGCAGAGCAGAAAAAGCAAGAACAAGACAATGCTATGGCTGAGCTTGAAGCGGAACAAAGCAAACCAGTTATTGATAACCAGGAGCGTGAAGCACTTCAAGAAGTAAATAAGCCACTATTGGGCGACACAATCAAAACCACTGTATTTGATAAAGTGAAAGATGTTGAGCCATCAAAAACGCCAGAGGGTTTATCTGCTGAACTTGCTGCATTTTCTGCAAAGGTTAACTTATCAATTGAGCGAAGCGCAGAACTTCAATCAATAGTTGCAAAATACTTTTAATTAATAAGCGCCCTTAAGTGGGCGCAATAGGTGATTTATGAAAATTGGGCAAATTAGAAAGATAACATTTTCAACTTTTCGTGGTGGGTTAGGTGTAAACGGTGGTTTTTGCGAATTTGATTCACATGCAACCAGAAAATGCAGGGTTGTAATGGGCGCTTTTAAGCAACTAAAGTGGCAAATAGTAAAGAGAGATAAGCATCAGCAGGATTGGGATTATTATTTTAGAACTGATCAACACGCTTTGGATTTAATGGAATTAAATGAAGTGCTAGGTTATTTATGAAATACCTATTCGCAGGAACTCAAAGTAAAGAAAGATTGGAGTTGCTATTAAGGCCAACAAAAATAAAAAGCGAGTGCATTAAGTCCGCTTTGTATGATCATCTTGTTAGCGGCTTTGATGTAAGCAATGCTGCATCTATGAACGATATTGCTCAACAGAATTTAGACAGGGCTTTAATTAAACTCGAAGTAATAGCGAGTATATTCGAGGAGGTGAAAGAACTTGACGAAAGGGAGTTTTCACTTAACCGATGTAAATGCAAGCAAAAACAAACCCCTTAATTGGGGTTTTTTATTTTATAAAATAATTAAAATAAGGTTGATAATATATCCAATGTGATTTATATTTAAATCCAATCATTAAAAAGAGGTTAACTATGAAATTAATAACAAAAGAGGCTGGTTTAAAAATGCTTCGAGATAAAATAAAAAGCGAATTTGGCAGCCAGGTTAAATACGCAGAAAGCGAAAACGTAACACCTGCTTACGTTAGCGCGATACTTTGCGGTAAAAGAAGCGCACCGGCTCATATGCTTAGAATGATTGGTGCACAACAAGTAAAAGCCTTTCAAATAGAAGAAGAGTAAACACAATGAACAATTCACAAATTAATAATATTGAATGGAAAGATGGTGCAGTTTGTTTTGCCAATGGTTGGCAGTGGTTTTATGATTGCGCAAAAATAAGGCTATCTAACTTGCATGGATGCTGTTTAAGTTACCATAACGCAACTTTAGCCAGCGACTTCCAACTAAACGAAATACGCCAGGGCGATTACATCGAAGCATCTGATCTAGATACCGAGCAAAAGTATAATGATGCTGTACAGGTGTTTGGGTTGTTTGGTTTTGATAGGTGGGGAGATCGCAGTTTCTATGAGTTCAAATGTGAAATATTACTTGCTGATAGTGATGGAGATCTAACTGGTCAGGATGAACTTTGCGGTGAATGTCAACGCGAAATAAACTACAACCAACTAATGGCAATAGGCAAACTTAAGCGCTTAATGAATGAGCGTAACAATACTGTATTAAGTCTAGATGAAGAAACAGAACTTAAATCACGCTCTATGGCAAGTGAGCTAAACAGCCAATCAAATGATGATGATTGGCCTTGTGTTGGTGGTAATGTTATTTATCATGATGTGATTTGCAAAGTCTTGCTATGCGCTGACAAATCAGGGCATATAGTAATACTTAAGAATGGCAATTACTGCAATCCACATAAAGACGTTGTGCAAAAACCAAAAACACCAGAAGATCTACTAATAGAAGAGCTACAAACTAAGCTTGTAAAGAATAACGCAGTAGATAACTGGATGCTAGCAGCTAACATAATAAGCGGCGACATTGAGGGTTTAACTTATACTTCAAAGGGTGGAAAGTAATTATGAAAGAGTTAATGTGCAAATACGATCCTAAGGTTCACTTTAACCACAAAAAGCCTTGGACGACCACTGACCAAAATTACTTGATTAAGTTTTATGGAAAGGTTCCAGTTTCAGAATTATGCCTTTCACTTGGTAGGACTTATAAAACAATCACTGACAAGGTGTGCACTTTAAGAAAGCGGGGTGAAATGGCACCGGCAAAAAAAGTGATCGTTCAGCGCAAAAAAACACTTATTTGCGCGGGTTAAAATTTAAATAAAACAGGTGCTAATATGAAAATACAATTAAGAGTAGATGTTGATGGGATTCACTTTCGTGGCGGTGCAATAGTTGAAGTTCCAGAGAGTATGAATTATTTTTTTGAGGGAATTGACGAAAGTGACGAAAACGAATTGTTATGTTTTTCAAGTAAAACTTTTATTGAAAAAATAGAGGTGAAAAAAGCCTTAAGACTAAGGAGTGAAGCAGCAAAAGAGATGGCTGAGGCTTTAACCAGTTTAATACTTAGTGAAATGTCAAAAAACGACACATATAACGGATATAAAAAATAAAACAGGCATTACAATGCTAACAATTTACACAAACATTGAGGCTCTTAAAATGACAGCAAAAACACAAAACTTTAACCCCGCAATAGATACTAAGCTCGCTTGCACATGCGGGCACCCTAATTG
>Ga0193951_1000990_pt1 | contig 12665 bp, 10 predicted proteins | sample BB_2_MG_FD_140370 | JGI IMG/M metagenome (GOLD analysis project Ga0193951, IMG submission 140370) | Microbial mat bacterial communities from the Broadkill River, Lewes, Delaware, United States - BB_2_MG | ecosystem: Environmental > Aquatic > Freshwater > River > Microbial mats | place: USA... | reverse complement strand
GCTATAATGACACGCATGATTTCATTCGTACCTTCAAGAATTTGATGGACACGCACATCTCTAAAATGTCGTTCTAATGGGTATTCTTTAATATAACCATAACCACCATGAATTTGCAGTGCAGCATCGCAAACTTGAAAACCAATATCTGTGGCAAAACGTTTTGCCATGGCACAATAAGCTGTCTTCTCTGGATCATTTTTATCTAATTTATAAGCCGCTAATCTTACCAATTGACGTGCAGCAACTAATTCCGTTGCCATATCCGCTAATTTAAACTGTAAGCCTTGAAAAGCAGCAATAGGTTTACCAAATTGCTCTCTTTCTTTCATATATTCCATTGAAATGTTTAAAGCTTGCTGTGCCGTGCCAATAGAACAAGTTGCAATATTAATACGACCACCATCAAGACCTTTCATTGCCATTGAAAAACCGTCACCTTCATCACCTAACAAATTCTCAATAGGAACTTTTACATTATCAAAGGTAATTTGACGCGTAGGTTGAGCATTCCAGCCAAGCTTGTGTTCAGCTTTACCATAAATAATACCATCTAAATTAGCAGGGATAACAATTGCTGAAATACCTTTAGGACCTTCGCCACCGGTACGTACCATTACAACTAAAACATCTGTAGCGCCGGCCCCCGAAATAAAAACTTTAGAGCCATTGATGATATAATTATCACCCTCTTTTTTTGCTGATGTTCTTAATGAAGCCGCATCAGATCCAGCCCCCGGCTCGGTTAAACAATAAGAAGCAAGCTTTTCACCTGTGACTAATGATGGACACCAGGTATCCTTTATAGAGTCCTTGCCCCAGGTTGCTATCATCCATGTTGCCATATTATGAATAGTCATCATGGCAGTGGTAGCCGTACACCCCATAGCTAATTGTTCAAAAATTATAGAGGAATCCAGACGGCTTAGATTTAACCCCCCTGCTGATTCAGGTGTATATAAAGAGCAGAAGCCTAATTCACCAGCTTTAGCAATAACGTCTTTTGGGAAAATACTTTCTTGATCCCATTTAGCACTATTAGGTAATAATTCACTATCACTAAATTGCTTAGCGGTATCAGAAAACATTTGTTGATCTTCAGTTAAGTCAAAATTCATAATATTTCCTAATTAATTATAACATTTCCAAAGCAATGGCCGTTGCTTCACCACCGCCAATGCATAAAGAAGCAACACCTTTGGATAAGCCTTTATTTTTTAAAGCATGAATCAGAGTAACCATAATGCGTGCCCCACTAGCACCTAGTGGATGACCTAATGCGCATGCTCCACCATGAACATTAACTTTATTAATATCTAAACTCATCTCTTTAACCGCGAGCATAGTTACCATTGCAAACGCTTCATTGATTTCAAATAAATCAACATCATCTGCTGCCCAACCTGCTTTTTCTAATAATTTTGTCATTGCACCTACAGGTGCCGCCGTAAATTCAGCTGGTTTTTGTGCATGAGTAGCGTGGGCCACTATTTTACAAAGCGGCGTTAAACCATGCGCTTGCGCAGTTGATAGCTTCATCATAACTAGTGCTGCACCACCATCAGAAATTGAACTAGAATTCGCCGCAGTTATTGTTCCATCTTTTTTGAAAGCGGCTCTTAATGAAGGTATTTTTTCTGGGCGAGCATTACCCGGTTGTTCATCTGTATCTATGATAGTTTCTTGTCGTCTATTTATTACAGTGACGGGTGCTATTTCATTTTTAAAAGCGCCTGACTCAATCGCTGCGTTAGCACGAGATAAAGAGCGGATAGCAAACTCATCCATCGCTTCACGACTAAAACCTGCCTCATCAGCAGTTTCTTGTGCAAAGCAGCCCATAGAAATACCATCATAGGCATTTTCTAAACCATCAAGCATCATATGATCGATTACTTGACCATGCCCCATTCGCATCCCAGATCTAGCATTGGGTAGAAGATAAGGAGCATTACTCATACTTTCCATCCCGCCAGCAACGGCAACTTCAATTGAGCCTGCAAGTAATCCATCATGAGCTTGCATTGCAGCTTTCATACCTGATCCACACACTTTATTAATAGTAGTACAAACCGTTGATAAAGATAAATCCGCGGCAATAGCTGCTTGTCTCGCTGGTGCCTGCTTTAAACCTGCGGGTAAAACACACCCCATGATGACCTCATCGACTTGATCATTGCTTAATTTCGCTTGAGCTACAGCAGCTTTTATCGCGGTTGCACCAAGTTCGGGTGCTGTAACATTTGAAAAACAGCCGCTAAAACCACCCATAGGGGTTCTTAATGCTGAAACAATTACAATAGGATCACTCTGTGACATGATAATCTCCAAAATAAGAAAGATGATATTAATTTTAATAATATTAAGCTAAATAGCCTACAACAATATAACGTTTACGCCAACGTAAACTTTAGTACTAGTCTTTACTCTTATTTACAACGTCGTATTTATTTCGTTACTGTGTGTAAAACAAAGAGTACAAAAAGCTCAAACCCAAATAACTAAGCTAACATTAAAACTAATTTTAAATATTATGATGACATTACTTAAAAACCCACTTTACGTTAACGTAAACTTCCTGTAGAGTTATTTTAACAATAATTGCAAGTAATCAATACCAGATGAATATAAAAAACAAACCAAATCAGACTAACTACTCGATTGGAGAATTATCAAAAGAGTTTGATATTACTACGCGAAGTATTCGTTTTTATGAGGATCAAGGCTTACTTATGCCTTCACGTAAGGGACAAACTCGCATTTATAACCAAAGAGATAGAGTTAGGCTTAAATTAATATTACGTGGTAAACGCCTAGGCTTCTCATTAGCTGAAACAGGAAAATTATTTGAACTGTATGACGCTGATAAGTCTAGTGCAAAACAGTTATCAAGTATGATGGAATTAATCGCAAGCAAAAAAAAATCATTAGAACAACAACTTGCTGATATTAACGATGTATTAATTGAGCTAAATGATTTAGAAGAAAATTGTCAAAACATTTTAACGAAATTAACAAAATAGAAAAACACTAATAATAAATAAACCACTTTAGTTAACCAAATTAAAAAAGGAAAAATCTATGATCTCTTCATTTAGCTCACTTAATTTTAACTTAGGCGAAACCGTCGATATGATACGCGATCAAGTGAATGCTTTTGCTCGTGATGAAATCGCACCACGCGCCGAACAAATAGACATAGATAATGAATTTCCAAGTGATTTATGGCGAAAATTTGGTGACATGGGGTTATTAGGGATGACCGTTGAAGAAGAATATGGCGGCTCTGGCTTAGGTTACTTAGAGCATATCGTTGCTATGCAAGAAATTAGTAGAGCTTCTGCTTCTGTCGGCTTAAGTTATGGCGCTATGTCTAATTTATGTTTAAACCAACTGCGCAAAAATGGATCCCATGAACAAAAACTAAAGTACCTTCCTAAACTTTGTACTGGCGAACATATCGGCGCATTGGCGATGAGCGAGCCTAACGCGGGTAGTGATGTTGTTAGTATGAAGCTCTCTGCTAGGAAAGATGGTGATAAATATATTCTTAATGGCAATAAAATGTGGATTACCAATGGTCCAGATGCTGATGTTTATGTGATTTACGCTAAAACAGATACTAGTGCAGGTTCAAAAGGAATTACTGCTTTTATCGTTGAACGTGACTACCCAGGATTTTCCCGTCATCAAAAACTCGATAAATTAGGCATGCGTGGCTCTAATACTTGTGAACTCGTATTTCAAGATTGTGAAGTGCCTGCAGAAAACATCTTAGGTCATGAAGGTAAAGGTGTGCGTGTGCTAATGTCAGGTTTAGATTATGAACGTGTTGTTTTATCTGGTGGTTCGTTAGGCATTATGGATGCTTGCATGGATTTAGTCGTACCTTATATCCATGACAGAAAACAATTTGGCCAATCAATTGGAGAATTTCAATTAGTACAAGGTAAAGTGGCTGACATGTATACGCAAATGAATGCCGCAAAATCATACGCTTATATGGTTGCAGCAGCCTGTGATCGCGGTGAAACGACACGTAAGGATTCCGCTGCCGTTATTTTGTATGCAGCAGAGCTAGCCACCAAAATGGCGCTCGATACAATTCAATTACTTGGCGGCAATGGCTATATCAATGAATTTCCTGCAGGACGTTTATTACGTGACGCTAAACTTTATGAAATTGGCGCCGGTACGTCAGAAATTCGAAGAATGCTGATCGGGCGTGAGTTGTTCAACGAATCAAAGTAATCATTTGTTTTATTGTTAATTAATCCAACTACTTCGTTAAATAATAAGGCTTTCCCGTGGCAAAAATAATTTCAAAAATAAACACTCGCAGTCAAGATTTCTTAGATAATGCTGCTCACATGCAAGCACAAATTGATGATTTACGTGCAAAGATTAGTGAAATAAAACTGGGTGGTGGCGAACGTTCTCGCGAGCGCCATCTTAGCCGAGGAAAATTATTACCTCGTGATCGCGTCAATGCATTAATTGATGAGGGCGCTGCCTTTTTAGAGTTCTCACAACTCGCCGCTTACAAAGTTTATGATGATGATGTGCCTAGTGCAGGTATTATCACTGGCATTGGTCGTGTTAGCGGTCAAGAATGTGTAATAGTTGCTAATGACGCCACCGTAAAAGGTGGCACATATTATCCACTAACAGTAAAAAAGCACCTTAGAGCACAGGCTATCGCACAAGAAAATAATCTTCCTTGTATTTATTTAGTAGATTCTGGCGGAGCTAACTTACCAAATCAAGATGATGTTTTTCCAGACAAGGAACATTTTGGACGTATTTTCTTTAATCAAGCCAATATGTCAGCTAAAAACATCCCACAAATTGCGGTTGTTATGGGTTCATGTACTGCAGGGGGTGCTTATGTGCCAGCAATGGCTGATGAATCTATTATTGTTAAAGAACAAGGCACAATATTTTTAGCCGGACCTCCCCTTGTTAAAGCAGCAACAGGCGAAGTTGTTAGTGCTGAAGATTTAGGTGGTGCAGATGTACATTGTCGCACTTCAGGTGTTACCGATCACTATGCACAAAATGATCATCATGCACTTGAGATTGCACGCTCTGCTATTAAAAATTTAAATAACATAAAGCCTATCAATATTGATATACAAGAAGTTGTTGAGCCTGAATACCCTAGCGAAGATATTTACGGCATTATTCCAAAAGATACTCGCCAACCTTATGACGTACGAGAAATTATTGCTCGCCTTGTGGATGCCAGTGAATTCCATGAATTTAAAGCACTCTATGGTAATACCCTAGTATGTGGCTTCGCTAATATATTCGGCTATCCCATTGGAATTGTCGCCAATAATGGAGTGCTCTTTGGTGAATCAGCCGAGAAAGGTGCGCATTTTATTCAATTATGTGCTCAACGAAAAATTCCACTGATATTTTTACAAAACATCACCGGTTTTATGGTAGGTAAACAATATGAGTCAGGTGGTATAGCAAAACATGGTGCCAAAATGGTCACGGCTGTTGCAACAGCACAAGTACCTAAATTTACTATTCTGATAGGTGGCAGCTTTGGTGCCGGTAACTATGGTATGTGTGGTAGAGCTTACGATCCTCGTTTCTTATTTATGTGGCCAAATGCACGCATCTCCGTCATGGGTGGCGAACAAGCTGCGGGTGTTATGGCACAAGTAACACGTGATAAAAAAGAAAAGTTGGGTGAAACTTGGAGTGAATCAGACGAACAAGCCTTTAAACAGCCAATTATTGATAATTATGAACATCAAGGTCACCCTTACTTTGCTTCAGCACGATTATGGGATGATGGCATTATAGATCCTGCTGATACTCGTCAAGTATTAGGCTTAGCTATTTCAGCCGCACTAAACTCCCCAATTGATGATACTAAGTTTGGCATCTTTAGAATGTAATACTGGTGTTAAGAGAAAAATAAGGCGCATTAATATGAACACACCTAATGAAAAAGTTTTATTTGCGGTAGATGAGCAAGGTGTTGCTACCGTTACTTTAAATAATCCAGATAAACACAATGCTTTCGATGATGAAATCATAAAACAATTAACAACTATATTTAATGATATTAGTAAGCGCGAAGACATTAGTATCACGGTCCTAGCATCAAACGGAAAAAGCTTTAGTGCGGGTGCCGACCTAGGTTGGATGAAACGTATGGCCAGCTATTCTTATCAGGATAACTTGAAAGATGCTAACGCCCTAGCCCAAATGTTAAAAGCATTAAATTTCCTACCACAAACAACAATAGCCAAAATTCAGGGTGCAGCTTTTGGTGGTGCAGTAGGTTTAGCAAGTTGTTGCGATATTGTTATTGCGAGCACTAAAGCAAGCTTCTGTTTAAGTGAAGTTAAATTAGGTCTTATTCCTGCAACTATCAGTCCTTATGTTGTCGATGCTATCGGGTTAAAGGCGAGTCGTCGTTACTTTCAAACCGCAGAGCGATTTTTCAGTGAAAAAGCACAACAATTGGGCTTAGTTGACGAAATTGTTGATCCTGATGACTTAACCAATGAAGTCAAAAGAATGATAACAATATTACTTGCTAACGGTAGTCAAGCTAGACGAAAAGCAAAAAAACTCAGTCAAGACGTTGCGTTTAAAACCGTAGATGATGCGTTACTAACAAATACCAGTGAGCGAATAGCTGCGATCAGAGTATCAGAAGAAGGTCAAGAAGGCTTAAATGCTTTTTTTGAAAAACGTTTGCCAAACTGGCAAAAATAAAAAGTATTAATGGCATTTATTTATAGGCCTGAATTCAAGAGGAAATAACATGTTCAATAAAATATTAATTGCTAATCGTGGTGAAATTGCCTGTCGTATTATAAAAACAGCGAAAAGTATGGGCGTTTTAACCGTGGCTATTTATTCAGACGCAGACAAAAATGCCTTACATGTACAAATGGCCGATGAAGCTATTTATATAGGTCCTTCACCATCACGTGAGAGCTACCTTTTAGGCGATAATGTTATTGCTGCTGCAATTCAAACAGGCGCACAGGCAATTCACCCTGGTTATGGTTTCCTCTCTGAAAATGCCGATTTCTGTCGTTCTTGTGCTAAGCAAAACATTACCTTTATTGGTCCACCGGTAGCTGCAATAGAAGCTATGGGGTCAAAGTCAGCCGCTAAAAACATTATGGAAAAAGCCAACGTACCTTTAGTACCTGGCTACCATGGTGACGACCAATCAAATGAAGTAATTAAAAAAGCTGCTGATGATATGGGCTATCCAGTATTATTAAAAGCGACCGCTGGCGGTGGTGGTAAAGGTATGCGCCAAGTATGGAACGAACAAGAGTTTGCAGAAGGCCTCGCGGCAGCAAAACGAGAAGCAATGTCATCTTTTGGTGACGATACTATGTTAGTAGAGAAATATCTAACTCAGCCTCGTCATGTTGAAATTCAAGTTTTTTGTGATAACCACAACAATGCTGTTTACTTATTCGAACGAGATTGTTCGGTACAACGTCGTCACCAAAAAGTGATTGAAGAAGCCCCGGCTTTTGGTATGAGTGAAGAGTTACGTGCACAGATGGGTGAGTCTGCAATAAAGTCAGCTCAAGCGATTGGTTATCAAGGTGCTGGTACGGTTGAGTTTTTACTTGATGTTGATGGTTCTTTCTATTTTATGGAAATGAATACTCGTCTACAGGTTGAGCATCCAGTCACTGAAATGATTAGTGGCCAAGATTTAGTCGAATGGCAATTGCGTGTTGCCGCTGGTGAAATCTTACCTAAAACGCAAGAGCAACTAGTGCTCAATGGACATGCTTTTGAAGCCCGTATTTATGCCGAAGATCCTAATAAAGACTTTCTTCCGGCAACAGGTAAGCTAAGCTTATTGCAAACGCCTGTTGAAAGTAAGCATGTCCGTATTGATACCGGTGTTCGTCAAGGAGATGAGGTAAGTGTTTATTACGATCCTATGATCGCAAAATTAATTGTATGGGATGAGAATCGTGAAAAAGCACTAACACGTTTGAGCAAAGCATTAAGCGAATATCGTATCAATGGTGTAACAACGAATATTGATTTCCTCTATAACTTAGCAACATCGCAACCATTTATAGATGAAGAAATAGACACGAGTTTTATTGAAAAAAATAATGAGCTTATTTTCAAGAATAAACAACAACTATTACAAAACGAATTACCAATCGCCGCTTTATACCTCATCTTAACAAGGCAACACAAAACCCAAAAAGATGCGCTAAAAAGTAGTGATTCAAATTCACCTTGGCACAATGCCAATGCATGGCGTTTAAATGAACCTTATATACATTCGTTCGTGCTAGCGCATAACGAAACGGAGTATAACGTTGAAATTGAACAAAAAAACCACGGCTCTGATGTCAATTATTCACTGAATGTGAATGGTAAGCAATTTAATTGTCAAGGTAGCCTAAATAACGACCTTCTCATTACCACGATCAATGGTCACCGTAGTACAACAACGGTCAGTCTTATTAATAATAATATTAATTTATACAGAGAAAATGGTGTATTCAACTTTATTCATATTTTACCTGATTGTGGCCAACATGATAATGAAAATGGACATGGTGGTTTAACCGCGCCAATGAATGGCACCATGATTAGTGTATTAGTAAAAGCTGGCGATACCGTTAGTAAAAATCAACCGCTAGTTATTATGGAAGCAATGAAAATGGAACATACGATTAAAGCCCCCAGTGACGGTATCATTAATGAAATATTCTTCCAAGCTGGCGATATGGTTGATGGCGGAGCCGAGTTATTGGCATTTAGCGAACAGATAAATGTCAATGATGAAGCATAAGGAGCTAGCATGAATAACATCTTATCCCCTCTTATGCCTACTCAAGTAAAAATAGTGGAAGTAGGACCAAGAGATGGCTTACAAAACGAAGCTAAGCTAATAAGCGCAAGTGATAAAATCAGCTTAATAGAAAAACTTGTTAGTGCAGGAGTTAGTTATGTAGAAAGCGGCAGTTTTGTGTCTCCTAAGTGGGTACCACAAATGGCAACGTCTACTGAAGTATTTAAAACATTGAATCGTAAGAATAATGTCACTTATGCTGCGCTTACACCTAATATACGCGGGTTTGAAAATGCGATGGCAGTCAATGTTAATGAAGTAGCCATTTTTGGTGCTGCGTCAGAAAGCTTTAGCCAAAAAAATATTAACTGCTCAATTAAAGAAAGCTTAGAACGTTTTATTCCTATTATGGATGCAGCGAAACAAGCCAACGTAAAAGTAAGGGGCTACGTTTCATGTGTTTTAGGCTGCCCTTACGAGGGAGATATAGCACCAGAAGACGTTGCTAAAGTTGCTAAAAAACTCTACGAAATGGGCTGCTATGAAATATCTCTTGGCGATACCATAGGTGTTGGTACACCGGCTAAAGTCACACAAATGATACAAGCGGTTAGTGCTCATGTACCAATAAATAAGCTAGCGGTACATTTTCATGATACCTATGGACAAGCGTTAACCAATATTTACGCAGCTCTTCAAATGGGTATTAAGGTCGTCGATAGTGCTATTGCAGGTTTAGGTGGTTGTCCTTATGCTAAAGGTGCATCAGGTAATGTTGCTACTGAAGATGTTGTTTACATGTTAAATGGTTTAGGTATAGAAACAGGAATAGATTTTACCAAATTGCTTGAAGCTGGTTGGTATATCAGCGAAAAACTAGCTAAAGCGCCAATATCAAAAGTATCAAATGCTTATTTAGCGAATAAAAACACTTAGTATGTTAGCAAAAAATATAATAAACGAATAAAGCATCGAGGAGAAAACAATGGCAGGATTTGACAAAGTAGTTGCTAGTTATGAAGAAGCCATGGCAGGCCTAACTGACAACATGACTGTAATTGCAGGTGGTTTTGGCTTATGTGGAATTCCTGAAAACTTAATTCAGGAAATTAAACGCAAAGGTACAAAAGGTTTAACATTAGTTTCTAATAACTGTGGTGTTGATGATTTTGGCTTAGGAATTTTATTGCCTGATCGCCAGATAAAAAAAATCATTGCTTCTTATGTTGGTGAAAATGCTGAATTTGAGCGTCAAATGATGGCCGGCGAGCTCGATGTAGAGTTAACACCACAAGGAACGTTAGCAGAGAAAATGCGTGCTGGTGGTGCAGGAATACCCGCTTTTTTCACCGCCACAGGCTATGGAACACCTGTTGCAGTAGGGAAAGAAGAAAGAAAGTTTAACGGTCGCCATTATATTCTAGAAGAAGCTATCACTGGAGATTTCGCCATTGTAAAAGCATGGAAAGCGGACCGATACGGTAACTTGGTTTTTAGAAAAACAGCACGTAATTTTAATCCAATGGCAGCAACCGCAGGCAAAATAACCGTTGTTGAAGTAGAGGAAATAGTCGAACCTGGTGAGCTAGACCCTGATCAAATTCATACTGCTGGAATTTATGTCGACAGACTAATTTTAGGCACCTTCGAAAAACGGATTGAACAGCGCACTATTCGCTCATAAGAATAAATTAAATAATAATTAACGGGTGAATAGCTAACTATTATTGTCTATACCACAACAATAAGGTTAACGGAAACCCTAGAGGAGATAGATTATGGCTCTTTCAAGAGAACAACTTGCACAACGTGTAGCTCAAGAACTTCAAGATGGTTATTACGTTAATTTAGGCATAGGTATTCCGACCCTTGTCGCTAATTACGTACCTGAAGGTATCGAAGTTATGCTACAGTCTGAAAATGGCTTATTAGGGATGGGGCAATTTCCAACTGAAGAAGAAATTGATGCCGATCTTATTAATGCAGGTAAACAAACGGTTACCATGGCGACAGGTGCTTCTCTTTTTGATTCTGCCGAGTCATTTGCCATGATCCGAGGTGGTCATGTTGATTTAACGGTACTAGGAGCATTTGAAGTTGATGTCAATGGCAATATTGCTTCCTATATGATCCCTGGAAAGTTAATTAAAGGTATGGGTGGCGCAATGGATCTAGTGGCTGGTGCCGATAATATTATTGTTACCATGACACATGCATCAAAACATGGCGTATCTAAGTTATTAAATAACTGTACACTACCTTTAACAGGAAAAGGGTGTATAAAAAAAGTATTAACAGACTTAGCATATATAGAAATAAAAGAAGGTAAATTTCATTTATTAGAGCGCGCACCAGGCGTATCGGTAGAGGAAATAATAAAACTAACTGAAGGTGAATTAGTTGTAAATGAAAATACACCTGAAATGCAGTTCTAGCCCTTAGCTTGTATGAATAGCATTCAAAGTATAATTATTTAACCTAAAATAGTTATACTTTGATAAAAAGCATCTGAATTACAAATTCCCTCCTCCCCTTATGTAATAATAATATAGACAAATTGTAAGCAAATTGTAAGCAAATTGTTTCAACTTGAAATAATGAAAATTTTTTCCTAAATAAATATTTTTTCAACAGATTATCTCTTTATATAACAATAAGCTAAATGATATTTGCATTTCCTTAAAATATTAGAGATAATGTTATTTGACAAAGAAAAGGCAAAGCATATGAAAGTATGCGACGCAAAACCACCGGCCTACGGGATTTTCTAATACTGGAGAATCTACGGCAGCGGAGTCACCTCGTTCATAGGTACATCCCGTGGTTTTTTCTTTTAATAATCCATCTATATAAAGGTTACTAAAATGAAAAAATTATTAATAGCTTCAACCATCACTGTTTTAACTTTAACGTCTGTTGTATCGACACCTAAAGCACAAGCTACTAACATAGCACAAAGTATATGTGAGTATGTGGCTGCTGATGACAAGAAACGCATGCGTTCATTTTTGAAAATGAATAAATTAAAGATTCGTCGTATTTTCGACGGCATTCAGTGTAATGGTAAGAACTTATTAGAGTTTGCATCAGCAAGCGGTTCTGTAGAAACAGGATCTTTGATGATTTCAAAATTACCAAAGAGTGTTGTTTCTGCTAACTTAGCAATGTTACAAACTGGATCGAAACCATTGATTGATGTTGCTAACGAACGCGTTAGCAGCTAATAAATTATTATCAGATAAGAAAACTACTTAATTATTCCATCACCTAGGTGAAAATAGTGACAAGTAGAAGATTAATTGTTAATAATTCTATGTCATTTTAAAAAACCAGCTTTAGCTGGTTTTTTTTTATTTAATTTTCCTTACACTAATACTACTGCTTTTTTATAAGTACAATTTATACTAGTTGTGATAGTTGTGATAGTTGTATGATCTAATACCAAACGGATTAATTAATCGACCAGTTTAACCCAATCTCTAGTGCATAAACTTTTTACTCTTTCTATATCCCCCATGAAGTTCTTCCATCCCTTTGAACACTGTTCAACAATATTGTAATACCAATTCCGATAATTAGCTGTTCACATTAGCCCACTCCCGATGACAGAGTGATAAGACTCTCTCCTTACTACTTCTAAATCGATTCCAAGCACTTATCAACGATATCTTCATAATCTTTAAAACAACGATTTGCTATTTCATTTTGCCTCATCCATGACCAAACTTGCTCTATTGGATTTAGCTCCGGTGAATAAGGCGGAATATGTATGATTGATAAATTATCATAACCGTCACTAAGATGTTCCTGATGCCAACTTGCACCATCCATTAATACAACTGGG
>Ga0193951_1000989_pt1 | contig 12681 bp, 11 predicted proteins | sample BB_2_MG_FD_140370 | JGI IMG/M metagenome (GOLD analysis project Ga0193951, IMG submission 140370) | Microbial mat bacterial communities from the Broadkill River, Lewes, Delaware, United States - BB_2_MG | ecosystem: Environmental > Aquatic > Freshwater > River > Microbial mats | place: USA... | reverse complement strand
CTAATAATAAGAGCAGGCGACTGAAGTCGCCCCTACATACGCCCTACATTCACTCTACATACGTCCTAACAAAAAACATTGTTAGACGAAGGTGATCGACATCACCGTAGGGGCGAATTTATTCGCCTAATAATAAGAACAGGCGACTGAAGTCGCCCCTACATACGCCTCTACATTCACCCTACATATGCCTTAACAAAGAACATTGTTAGGCGAAAGTGACCGACATTACCGTAGGGGCGAATTTATTCGCCTAATAATAAGAGCAGACGACACTCGGGGTCATGACCTGTGTTCAAAAGGACGATCTATGCTTTGACTGACATCAATTATTTTTGATAGAGATAGTGTTTATGAAGGTAAAACCTAATATTACTTAGGTTTCTTTATTTTATCATAGTATAAAGCGTAACCACGTGCAGCCTTGCTTACATCAGAAGGGTGCATTGACACAATATTTAACAATTGTTTTGCTAAGGTAAATAACGCTTCTTTATCACCTTTCACTAATTCAATTTCAATCTCGTTAATTACGACACTTGGCTGTGCCGGCGTGGTAGAAATATCGCCACTGTCTAACGCTAATTCAATAATATTATCACCTTGATAAATAAGCCAAGTATGTCGTGAGAAATTAGTGGAAAATAATACCTGTAAACTCTGTTGTAATGCCATTACATCGACATTTTCAGGCCAAATATGAGATGGAAACAATGCTAAATTTACTATTCTACTTTCTATATCAACGTTATACTCTGGTCGTTGATGCAGGCCATCTTTAACTATGCCTGCCGTTTTAATAGTTTGTTCATGTTTGTCGCCTCTAGTTCGAATTCTCAAACCAAAGTCCATTTTTCTCAAGTCTAAATTATCATTATCAAAGTAGTCATTGATAAGTTGGTTTTGATTTTTTTCAAAAGTAATGTTTTTAGTATTTAGCATAGTGGTTATAGCAGTAACAATTTCGCTATTATCGTTATACTTACTTGATAGTTGATATTTTAATTCTATTTCTGTTGTCATTTTCTCAAACTTTTATTTTATCCATTCCTTTATAGAGTACACTTTGTTTATCAAGAGGCCAAAGGATTCTTAATCTTAACTTGATATAAATACGCCAAACACATAATATCTCCTTTTCAATGATTTACTTTTACTAATTGGCTGATCCATGAATTCTCCTATATTACATTTAAAAAAACTAATTAAGCACAACACCCTTGGTTTTATCGTGCTTTTTTTTGCTGCTTTCTCTGCTCATGCAGAAAATCAGCAAGGTTATATTATTGATGACTTAAGCATTTTTATGCATGCAGGCCCTGGTACTAATTATCGTATTTTAGGTTCAATAAATGCAGGGGCTGAACTAAAAACAACCGGTAATACTTCGAACGATTATAGTGAAATAATTGATAACAAAGATAGAGTGACTTGGGTTGAAACTAAGTATATTACTCGCCAACCTGGGTTAAGCTTTGTTGTTGCAGATATAAAAGAAAAGCTAGCAAATGGTAATGACTATACTGCTCAACTTGACGGTGAAGTTAATGAATTAAAGAGTAATATTAATTTAATTAACGAAGAGAAAAAACAGTTACAAACAGAGCTTAAGCAGGTAAAGCAAGCACTAGAACAAACGCAAAATAAATTAAAAGGTCAAGACACAGCCATTAAAAAAGAATGGTTTTTTAATGGGGCTATTGTTTTAGGCTTAGGCTTAATTTTAGGACTTATTTTACCTAAACTATTTACGCGTCGCAGAGCTTCAATGGATAACTGGGGTTAACACCTTATTTATATAGATCTAGATAGATCTAGCCGCTAAAATTTATGCGATAAAGGCTAGATCTGTATAAAAGTAACCATTACTCATAATATTACTGATAACAGAGACTGCTCTGTTACTGGATAATGATCACCTATTAAGAATCGAACTCGTTAATGAAAACAACCAAGACTTTCGCACCGAACTGGTATAACACTTATGCCATACATTTTTTCCGCTTAATACTGAAGCATATATTACCCGCTTCTTGGTTTCGCTCGGCTTTACCTAAAGTCAATGAGCGTAACGCCGTTGATGGTTTTTTCAAATTAGAAATAGTGAGCCATTGTTGGGGCTATTCTAATATGCTTGCTTATCAGCTAAGTTCTTTTATTAACTATCCGCCCAAAAAATGTGCGCTAACCGTAACTGTTTTTTATGCTAAAGAAGATACTAAATGCCAAGCGGTGTTAGACTTTTTTAGCCAAAAAAAGGTGGAAAACGTCACATGGAATTTTCAAGCGCTGCCCAAAGAGAAGTTGTTTAGACGTGCCATCGGCCGAAACATGGTCGCGCGCTCTACTGATGCTGATTGGTTATGGTTCACTGACTGCGATATTATTTTTCATGAAAATTGTTTAGATTCGTTAGCTGAACAACTACAAGGTAAGCAAGAAGCCTTGTACTACCCAAGACAGGAATGTACTACTGAAATGCTTGCACAGGATGATCCTATGTTACGTAAAGACAGTGAGCCGCAGCTAGTAAATATTGATACCGCAGGTTTTAGCTTACACTCACGTGATAAAGCAAAAGGCGCTTTCCAAATAGTACATGGCGATGTAGCGCGTGCTATTGGTTATTGTGACGGTTTATCAATTTATCAAACCCTTTCTGAGCATTGGTGTAAATGTTATGAAGATAGAGAGTTTCGCTGGTTACTTGGCTCAGAAGGTGTTCCGCTTGAGGTAGATGGCGTTTATCAAATAAGACATGTTTATAAAGGTAGATACAAAGAAAATACTTTTCGCTCAAAACTGAGAAGTAAAATTAGACGTATACAAGAGTAAACCTACGTAACTTTGCTTACGATAGACATACACCTAAGCTAAGAGATAGTTAAGCTTAGACAAAGAGCAATTGAGAGTTTCAATAATCGTTATGACTAATTATTTTTTTATATCATCACCTTTACATTTTTTCATTGCGACTAATTTAGCGATTTCGCATCAAGGTGATAACAATATTGCTATCTTCATTAGTAAAAATGAAGAAACCGCACAGCAGTATTCAAAAGCGACTCGACATTGCACTGACATTTTCCAACAAACCTATGAACTATCTGTTGACGATGAGCAAGCTAAGTTTTCTAAAAGAAAAGTACGCTTTGCTCAGTTAAAAGCGTTAATCTCGTCAACAATACCTGATCGGATATTTACTGGTAGCGATAGAAGAATGGAGTTTCAATTTGCTATGCATCAAGCAAGCAAGGTAAATGCTGAGGTGGAAGGCATTTATATTGATGATGGTACGGTAAGCTACCTTGGGCATAAATCTATCAATAGCATAGTACATCAATATATAGATCCAACACTAAAAAAACTCATTTATGGTTTATGGTGGAAAAACCCCTTAACCACAGGTAGTTCAAGTTGGATTTCAAAAGCTTATTTGGCCGTACCTGAAGAAGCTCACCCGTTATTAAAAACGAAAGAACTTATTGCACTTGATCAAGAGATTTTTTCAAGCCAGGCTTTCCTTGATGTTAATGCGTTTTTAATTCAAAAATACGACACCTTAAATACTATCAATTTTAGTAATGTAAAAGCGGTTTTATGTTTACCCAACGAATCTTTTTATTTAAAAAATCCGCAATTTTTACAGCAAATCAAAAACACTATTCTTAAACATTTTCAGCCTCAGAATATTGCTATAAAAGCACATCCTAAAAGTAAAGATATGGCGTTATTAACACAAATGTTTCCAGAGAGCATTGCGCTACCAAATACCTTAGGAATGGAACTTCTTTTACCTAAGCTGTCTAACGACACATCGATTATTGGTGATGTATCAACAGCACTGTTAACCGCAAAATGGCTTAAGCCCAAGGTAACGGTACAAGCATTTGAAGTAAATAGTGATATGTCAAAACAACTGAAAAATCTATTTCATAGTTTGGGTATAACGTTTCTGTCGCTTGAGCCTGTTTAACGCTTTTTTATTAAAGAAGCTTTTACTAAAAAGTTTTCACTAAAAATTCCAAAGGAATTAGTAAATGTTTAAAATTTTAGATTGTACCTTACGTGATGGCGGATACTATAATCATTGGGATTTTTCACCTGATGTTGTACAAGCTTATATTCTTGCGATGGTCGCAGCCAAAATCGATTATGTTGAGTTAGGTTTAAGAAACTTTGCCCAACCGGGTTTCCTTGGCGCTTTTGCTTATACCTCTGAGGATTTCCTTAATCGTTTAGATTTACCTGAAGGCCCAACTTATGGCGTAATGATAGACGCTAAAACTATTTTAAATGCTAACCTATCAGTTGAAGATGCTGTTGATGCCTTATTTGTTGATCGTGCTAAAAGTAAAGTGGACTTAGTTCGTATTGCTGCACATTTTCATGAAGTAGAACACTCAGAGCCTATTGTTAAAGCGCTTAAAGATAAAGGCTATATTGTTGGCTATAACTTAATGCAAGCGGGTGGTAAGCCTTCTTCATTGATCGCTGAAAAAGCAAAAATAGCACAAAGCTGGGCGGGTTTAGATGTTTTATATTTTGCCGACTCACTAGGTAATATGGATGGCAACGAAGTTAAACGTATCGTATCAGCCTTAAGAGAACATTGGCAAGGTGAGCTAGGTATTCATACCCATAATAATATGGCAAAAGCGCTTGATAACTGCTTAACTGCACGTAGTGTTGGTGTTAAGTGGTTAGACAGTACCATTACAGGTATGGGTCGTGGTGCTGGTAATGCACAAACAGAAAACTTATTAGCCGTAGTTTCTCAAGAAGAAAATAATTATGTTGCTGCCCCCGTTTATGAGTTAGCCATTCGTCATTTTGAAAAAATGCAAAAAAAATGTGGCTGGGGCAGTAATTTATTGTACTTTTTAGGTGCTCAAAATAACTTACACCCAACTTATATTCAAAACCTATTGTCTGATAGCCACTTTGGTACTGATGAAGTTATTGGCGCGATTGAGTATTTAAGCCAACAAGAAAATAAATCTTCTTATGTGAGTGATGTCTATCGCTCTGCTCTATCTTTCTCTGGCGAGAAAAAGCCAGTCAGTGGTACATCCGTTTTATGTAATATAGCGGCCAACAGAGAAGTATTAATTATTGCCAATGGCCCTGGTTTACATAAATATTTACCTGATGTCATTGCTTATATTCAGAAGAAAAATCCTATTGTAATCGCGATTAACGTCATTACTGAATTAAGTGATTTTGTTGATTATTATTGTTTATCTCACAACAACAAATTTCTTTCTGAGTCAGCAAGCTATAATACGCTAGTAAAGCCGGTAATTTTACCAAAACATAGATTTAGTAATGAAGAGCTAGCACTGTTTTCACCAAGTTGCCCATTAATGGATTATGGCCTAGCAGTACAAACAGGTGAGTTTTATACAGAAGAAACAAGCTGTGTGATTCCTTTTGATATAACCGTTGCTTATGCCTTCTCGGTTGCTGAAAACATGAAAGCCAATAACGTAACACTCGTTGGTTTTAATGGTTATGATAGTAATGATACACGTCAATTAGAAATGCTTGAAACGCTCAATTTAATGCAAAACTTCCAAATTAGTCATCATTTATTAGCACTAACACCAACAACTTACCCTGTTGCTCAAGGATCAATTTATGCGCCTGTTTAGTGATTACGATCTACTTATCTTTGATTGTGATGGGGTAATACTTGATTCGAATACTTTAAAAATTGACGCGATGAGAAGTGCGTTAACTGAATTTGATATCACTACAGATGAAGTAAACCGCTGCGCGCTATTTTTTGCCGAAAACTTTGGTAAGTCTAGGTTCTATCATGTTGATTATTTTGTAAAAGAACTACTCAATATCAGTGCTTCAATGGCTGAGCAATTTAAAGCTGATTTATTAGCCTCTTATTCAAGAAAGTGTAAAAGCTTATATTTACTGGCTGACAGCACCCCATTCATCAATGACATCTTTGTTAAAAGCAGCGCAATAAAATATGTTGCAAGTGGCTCAGAGCAACAAGAGCTAAGAGATGTTTTTCAACAACGGGCATTAGATCATCATTTTATAGAAATACTCGGTTCACCTGAAAAAAAGGTTAATCATGTTACTCAGGTTTTAGCTAATCACCCAACATCAACAGCAGTAATGATAGGCGATGCAGTATCTGATCTTGAAGCAGCAAAAGATAATAATATCGATTTTATATTTTACAGCCCATTATCAAACGTTGAAGAGAAAATGCGCGCTTTATGCTTAAAATATAATTATCGAATAATTAACTCCTTTGAAGAGGTTTTAAAAGAACTATGAATACACAAAACTTTGCCGTTGTTATTCCAGCAAGATTTCAATCTTCTCGCTTTCCAGGAAAACCATTAATCGATCTTTGTGGAAAACCTATGATTCAGCATGTTTGGGAGCGTTGTTGTGAAGCAGTAGGCACCGAAAAAGTCTATGTTGCAACCGATAGTGATGATATTGAGCAAGTAGTAACACGCTTTGGTGGCGCGGTAATAAGAACAAGCAGTGACTGTTTAACTGGCACGGACAGACTTGCCGAAGCAAACCAAACCCTTGATTGTGATTTTATTATCAATGTACAAGGAGATGAGCCGTTAATAAGTCCTGACGATATTAATACCGTAGTTAGTGCTTATTTAGCCGGTGATGGTGCTGTTGTTAATGCTATGTGCGAAATTACTGATGAACGTGAATTTAATTCTACCACTGTGCCTAAAGTAGTTTGCGATCAATCAGGCAAACTTTTGTATATGAGCCGTGCAGGTATTCCATTGACAAAAAATGGTGAATTCAAATTTGCGCATAAACAAGTGTGCATTTACGCTTTCTCTAAGGCGCATCTTAAATTCTTTTTAGCCAATCAGAAAAAAACACCATTAGAGTTAGTTGAAGATATTGAAATATTAAGGTTTCTAGAATCTAACTACAGCGTACAAATGATAAAAGTTGATAGTGGCTCTATGGCTATTGATGTTCCTGAAGATGTTGAACGTGTTGTTCAAGCCTTACAACGCTTGGGCTAACTGCATAAATTTAAGCAAACTCGTTTTATGGTGCTAATCGTAAACAAGCCAATAATACAGTAAATTCATCTGTACTAAAGTGTCATTAAAGCTCACTTATATCCTTTGTTATAGCGCTTTGTTATAGCGCTATACAATTAAATCATTGACACTAATTAGGTAAATGCGTTATTAATAGCATATTGAATAGTTTTTACTTAAAAGAGAATACTTATTAGCTTTTTTTACATTTTTAAACAAATTCCAATAATGAATGCTAATAACGAAAAAGAAATGATTAAATTAATTAAGCACAATACAATTAACCTCCTCCTCCTCGCACTCAAAGTGCGCGGCTAGGTTTTATTGCTTATTAATTAACATTTTCAGAGATTACTCAATAAGAGGTTACTCTAAAAATAAAAACAGATAATAAATAATTAAAACCCGCGCTAACTAACGCGGGTTTTTTTACGTCTATGCGTTGGTTAGTTTTTTAATAATATTAGCAAACAGTATTAGTAACAATATTAGGCATACAAGGATACAAACATGAGCAATATCACATCAACCTCACTAGGTTCAGCTACAAATAATTCGTCCTCAACAGATAATGTGATTATTTTTGACACCACGTTACGTGATGGTGAACAAGCACTAAATGCCAGTTTGTCTGTGCATGAAAAATTACAAATTGCATTATCGCTTGAACGTTTAGGCGTAGATATTATGGAAGTAGGTTTTCCTGTTTCTTCTCCTGGCGACTTTGAATCAGTTCAACAAATAGCACGTACAATTAAAAATGCCCGTGTTTGTGGATTAGCCCGTGCAGTAGAAGCCGATATCGACGCGTGCGCACAATCATTAAAAGTAGCAGAACAATTCCGTATCCATACATTTATTTCTACATCAGATGTTCATGTACAACAAAAATTGAAGAAAGAGTTTGCTGACGTTCAAGCTATGGCAGTACATGCAGTGAAATATGCACGTAAATTTACTGATGATGTTGAGTTTTCTTGTGAGGATGCTGGCCGTACACCTATTGATAATTTATGCCGTATGGTCGAAGCCGCAATTACCGCAGGTGCGACAACAGTAAATATTCCTGATACTGTCGGCTACACGCTACCTTTTGAGTTTCAAGGGATTATTACCAACCTATTTAACCGCGTACCAAATATTGATAAAGCAATTATTTCAGTGCATTGCCATAACGATTTAGGTTTAGCGGTGGCTAATTCAATGGCAGCAGTGCAAGCAGGAGCTCGTCAAATTGAATGTACTATTAATGGTATTGGGGAACGTGCAGGTAACTGTTCTTTAGAAGAAGTGGCGATGATCATGCAAACACGCCAAGCCTTGTTAGGCGTACATACTAATATTAACCATCAAGAAATTGCTCGTACTTCAAAATTAGTAAGCACTGTTTGTAATATGCCAGTGCAATTAAACAAAGCAATTGTTGGCGGCAACGCCTTCAGTCATTCGTCAGGTATTCACCAAGATGGAATGTTAAAAGCCAGCAATACCTATGAAATAATGACGCCTGAAAGTGTCGGTATTGCAAAAACAAAATTAAACTTAACCTCGCGTAGCGGTCGTCATGTTATTAAGCACCGCATGGAAAGTTTAGGTTATAAAGAGTCGGACTATGAAATTGAAGAGCTTTATGCAGATTTCTTAGCGTTAGCGGATAAAAAAGGCCAAGTTTTCGATGACGATTTAGAAGCGTTAGTATTTAAATTACAACAAAAAGATTTGAAAGACTTTTTCAGGCTAGAACGAATCAATGTACAATGTGGCGATGGTGATTTTGCGACCGCCAGCATTAAATTAATCTCTGGTGAAGCGTCTGTTGAAGGTGAAGCAAATAACAGTAAAGTACACGCCGCGACTGGTAACGGGCCGGTAGATGCGCTTTATCAAGCAATTAAACAAAGTGTTGATATTGAATTTGAAGTGAGTGATTACACAATTTCAAATAAAGGCTCAGGTGAAGATGGCTTAGGACAAGCAGATTTAGTGATTACTTGGCAAGGGCGAAACTTTCATGGCTATGGTTTAGAAACTGATGTTATTGAAGCTTCAGGCCAAGCATTGATTCATGCACTAAATAGTATTCACCGTGCTATAACAATTGCTGATTTAAAGTCAGCTAAAAAGTAAACACAAAAACACTGTCGCAGGCGTTAAAGTAATTTAGCGTCTGCCAGATGCATAAAATTTCAGAATACATTTACTATTTAAGCTGTTTTTATTAAATATGCATCATCTAAGCGCAATTTTAAACCGTAATTCAAAAATTTAAAGAGAAATACAAATGTCTAATATAGCAATTTTAGCCGGTGACGGTATCGGCCCAGAAGTCATGGTTGAAGCTAAGAAAGTATTAACGACCATCGCAAAGAAATTTGATTTAGAAATAAATACTAAAGATTATGATATTGGCGGCGCAGCCATTGATAATCACGGTAATGCCCTCCCCGATTCAACAATGAAAGGTTGTGAAGCTAGCGATGCTATATTGTTTGGTAGTGTTGGTGGCCCTAAATGGGCAAACTTGCCGCCAACTGAACAACCAGAGCGTTGTGCTCTATTAGGGCTTCGTGGTCATTTCGATTTATTTTGTAATATGCGCCCAGCAACTTTACAGCCAGCTTTATCGGCACTATCTACTTTACGTAGCGATATTTCTTCTCAAGGTTTTGATGTATTAATTATTCGTGAATTAACGGGTGATATTTATTTTGGTGAGCCAAAAGGACGCAAAGGTGAAGGAGAAGATGAAACAGGTTTTGATTCGATGTTTTATTCGCGTCGTGAAATAAAACGTATTGCTCATCTTGCTTTTCAGGCTGCAAAAAAACGCAATAATAAAGTAACGTCAGTAGATAAAGCCAATGTACTTGCCACGAGCCAATTATGGCGTCAAGTCGTTGAAGAAGTTGCTGTAGAATACCCAGAAGTTGAATTAGAGCATCTTTATGTCGATAACGCCGCAATGCAGTTAGTACGTGATCCAAACCAATTTGACGTAATGCTTTGTCCTAATTTATTTGGTGATATTTTATCTGATATATGCGCGATGATTACTGGCTCTATGGGCTTATTACCTTCTGCAAGCTTAAATGAAAAAAGCTTTGGTATGTATGAGCCAGCTGGCGGCAGCGCACCCGATATTGCAGGTATGGGTATCGCTAACCCTATTGCACAAATTTTATCAGCAGCCTTAATGCTACGTTATAGCTTAAATGAAGAAAAAGCAGCAAAAGCCATTGAAGATGCTGTAGGCAGTGCGTTAGATAACGGCATACTTACTGCCGACTTATTACCTGCAGAGAAACGAGAAAAAGCAAAATCGACCAGTGAAGTGGGTGATTATATTTGCCAACAAATTATTGCCCAAAAATCTATTTAAGAAGAAGAGAGCGCTTAAAATGACTACGTCTACCCCGAAAACTATGTATGAAAAATTATGGCAAAGCCACTTAGTTCAAGAAACTAAGGGTGAGACACCATTACTTTATGTTGATCGTCATTTAATTCATGAAGTAACGTCTCCACAAGCCTTTGCAAACTTGCGTTTTCATAACCGCCCAGTACGTCATCCTGAACGTACTATTGCGACCATGGATCACAATATTTCAACACGTTCTATTAAAATTGATGCGGCGGGTGAAGGCGCGGCGAATCAATTACGTGCATTAGAAAAAAACTGTAAAGAATTTGGTATCGAATTGTTCGGTATGGGCCATAAAAATCAAGGTATCGCCCATGTTATGGGACCGGAATTAGGATTAACCTTACCTGGTACTATCATTGTTTGTGGTGACTCTCATACGGCAACACATGGTGCTTTTGGTGCACTTGCTTTTGGTATTGGTACTTCTGAAGTAGAGCACGTTTTTGCGACTCAAACATTGCGTCAAAATAAAGCAAAAACCATGAAAGTTGAAGTTAAAGGTAATGTTGGTGCTGGTATCAGTGCAAAAGATATTATCTTAGCCATTATTGGTAAAACAGGTAGTGCTGGAGCAACTGGTTATGTTGTTGAATACTGTGGTGAAGCAATTGAAGCGCTTAGTATGGAAGAGCGTATGACAGTGTGTAACATGAGTATAGAATTTGGCGCAAAAGCAGGTTTAATTGCTCCCGATCAAACAACATTTGATTATGTGAAGGGTAAGGAATACGCCCCTAAAGGTGAAGTATTTGAGCAAGCGGTTATTGATTGGACCAATTTGAAGTCTGATGAAGGTGCTGAGTTTGACGCGGTAGTAACATTAGATGCAAAAGATATTAAAGCACAAGTAACTTGGGGCACAAACCCAGGACAAGTGGTTAGTGTTGATGGTGCAGTGCCTTCACCTGATGATTTCAGTGATCCTGTTGAAAAAGAGTCTTGCATCAATGCCCTTAAGTACATGAACTTAACTGCTGGCACTAAGATGGTAGATATTCAAGTAAATAAAGTATTTATTGGCTCTTGTACGAATTCACGTATTGAAGATTTACGTGCAGCAGCAGACATTGTACAGCGCTATGAAGGACAACAAGTGGTTGATAGTGTTGATGCGATTATTGTGCCTGGCTCATACCGCGTAAAAGAGCTTGCTGAGCAAGAAGGTTTAGACAAAATATTTATCGACGCTGGTTTTGAGTGGCGTTTACCTGGTTGTTCAATGTGTTTAGGCATGAATGACGATGTATTAGAAGCGGGTGATCGTTGTGCGTCAACAAGTAACCGTAATTTTGAAGGTCGTCAAGGCCGTGGTAGCCGTACTCACTTAGTGAGCCCTGAAATGGCAGCTGCTGCAGCCATCACTGGTCACTTTGTTGATTTAAATGCGTAACTGCCAACAAGCTTATTGAGGATTAGAAAATGGAAAAATTTAACACACACACAGGCTTGGTTGCACCACTAGATGTTGCCAATGTAGATACAGACCAAATTATACCAAAGCAATTTTTACAAAAAACTGAACGTATCGGTTTTGGTGTGCACTTATTTCACGATAGCCGCTATATTGATCATGCTGGTACACAAGAGAATCCTGACTTTGTAATTAACAAACCAGAATATAAAGGCGCTAGCATTTTATTAGCCGGTGAAAACTTTGGTTGTGGTTCAAGTCGTGAACACGCGCCTTGGGCTCTACAAGAGTTTGGATTTAAAGTGCTTATTTCATCAAGTTTTGCTGATATTTTTTATGGTAATTGTATTAATATTGGGATTTTACCGATACAACTAACAGAAGAAGAGGTGGAGCAGCTATTTAAGCTATCTACAGAGTCAGTATTAACGATTACAGTAGACTTACCGAACAACACGGTTACTTGCGGTGATTTAGTCTTTAAATTCAGCTTAAGTGAATTTCAACAATACAGTTTAGAAAATGGTGTTGATAGCGTTGGTTGGACATTAAATAAATTAGATGCCATTAAAGCGTTTGAAGATAAAATGCCGGCTTGGCAGTAAGCTTCAAATTAGTAGGCAGTAATTTAGATGCTGCTTAGTTACTGCCTACATCAATAACTAATACCAGTTTCATTAATTAAGTGAACAAATTTATACGTAGAAAAAATTGCCAAATACAAGGCATTTATTTCAATAACTAGTTGTTCTAATTATTAAATAAATAACGATGTAGTTGGTGAT
>Ga0193951_1000987_pt1 | contig 12693 bp, 9 predicted proteins | sample BB_2_MG_FD_140370 | JGI IMG/M metagenome (GOLD analysis project Ga0193951, IMG submission 140370) | Microbial mat bacterial communities from the Broadkill River, Lewes, Delaware, United States - BB_2_MG | ecosystem: Environmental > Aquatic > Freshwater > River > Microbial mats | place: USA... | reverse complement strand
TTTATAAAGAAATGGATATAAAAACATAGCAATTGTTCCAAATACAACAACGGTAGAAACAGCAACAGCACTTTTATGAGGCTCACTCTTTAAAACAGGTTCAGTTGCCAAAATTGCCGCTGCGCCACAAATAGAACTACCAGCAGTTGTAAGGATAGTTGTATCATGGTCAAGTTTCAAAATCTTTGTTCCAAAAAAATAGCCAATTATAAATGTAAGGGCTACAACTAAAGCACTTGCTGTAATACCTGCAAGTCCAACTGCAGCTATATTTTGAAAAGTAAGTCTAAAGCCATAAAAAACTATAGCGGTTCTTAACAAGGTTTTTGTTGAAAAAATTATACCCGGAACCCACTCTTTTGGAAGATGATTTCTAAGAGTATTTGCATATATTATCCCAAGCACAATTCCTATAATAAGTGGGCTAATGCCCAAGTTTTTAAAAATTGGAAATTCTGAGATATATGAAGCTGAAGTTGCAAAAAGTGCAACAAAAAGTATGCCACTAAATGTTTTGGGTCTGTTTTGTTTTGTAAACGCCATTGTATTCTCCTTTTTATACTTGATTATATTACTAAAGTATTAATTTGTAAAATATATAAAACTTGATATAATAATTTATATTTTAAATAAGGAATAAAAACTATGACTCTTAAAGAGATAGAATTTTTTTACGAACTTAGTGAAAATCCACATGTTCTACAACTCTCAAAAAAACTTTCGATTTCACAGTCTGCCATCTCTTTGGCAATTAAATCTCTTGAAAAAAAACTAGGTGAGCCTTTATTTGATAGGATAGGGAAAAAGCTTGTTTTAAATGAGAGAGGTAGAGTCTTTAAAGAAAAAACATACGAAAGTTTTTTAACACTAAAAGATGCGCAAGATTTTTTCAAAGAAGATAAAATCTCAGGGAGTTTACATGTAGCATCTAGTAAAACTATTGGGAATTTTTTAACTTCAAGTATAGTATTTGATTTTTTGAGTAGATATGAAGAGGTTAGAGTAGATCATGAAATATTAAATTCTTCACAAATAATTGAAAAAGTCAAATCGGGAAATGCTGATATTGGTTTTATAGAAGTTGAATGTGATGAAGATGAGTTGATAAAAGAGTTTATGAGTGAAGATGAGATGATAGTAGTTTCTAGTGATAAAAGCTTAAAAAAAGAGCTCTATCTTGATGAACTGTTTTTAAAAAAATGGGTACTTAGAGAAAAAGGCTCAGGAACGAGAGATATGTTTTTAGCTGGCATTGGAGATCTTTCTAAAGAATTAAGTATCTTTATGGAGTATATGGATTTTGCTGAGATAAAAGAGCTTCTTTTTAAAAACAAAGATGTTATTACATGTATATCAAAAGTTGCAGTACAAAAAGAGTTAAAATCAAAAGACCTTAGAGAGATTAAACTAAAAAATATAACAATAAAGAGAAATTTTTACTGTATATATCATAAGAACAAATACAAAAGTAAGCTATTTCAAAGCTTTATAGAGTTCGCAAAAAAGAGTTTTATAAGTGCTAATATTACATAGTTGTCGAAATGTGCTATAATCTTAATAAAGTTTTTAAAACTGAAAGTATACGATGAGTAAAGCAACAAGTAATGACCACAAGCAACGCATAAATGAAGTGTTATACGAGATTCACTATGACATAAGTAGTGAGCATAGCGTTAAAAGTTTATCGAGTATTGCTTCTATGTCTCCTTTTCATTTTAATAGAGTATTTAAAAAAACAACAGGGGAGAGTGTGCATACTTATGTTAGAAGAGTACGGCTAGAACACGCTGCAAATGCGCTTCTTTTTAATCCTGATTCATCGATAACAGAGATACTTAGCGAGTCTGGTTTTGTATCCAATTCCTCTTTTACTCATGCTTTTAAAGAGTGCTTTGGAGTGACTCCTAGTAAGTGGAGAGAGATAGATATAGCACAAGATATAAGTGATAATATAGCCGACATAAATCCTTTGCATGTAGAAATAGGATATGTAGAAAAAAAGAGGGTCGCTTATGTCAGACATAAAGGATACAATAGAAGTATCAAAGAGGCTTGGCATAAGATGGAAGAGTGGTGCTACGATAATAGGCTCGATTTTAATAATTTTCCTATGATAGGCTTACACCATTCAAACCCAAATATAGTTAAAAAAGAAGATTGTCACTATGTAGCATGCTTAGAGCTTGATGAAAATAAAGAGTACTATAGAAGTGGTGAGATTGGTGTTGTGTATATTCCTAGAATGTTTTGTGCAAAGTTTTCTTTAACTGGAAAATATGGTGATTTGATGAAGTATATGGATTATATATATTATAGTTGGTTACCAAATAGCAAGTATGAAAAAGTTCATCTCCCCTCAATGGCTTTATATCATAAAAACCATTTTATAAGAAAAGATGAAAAGTTTGAATTAGACTTTTTTGTGCCTATTAGATACAAATAGTAGTTTTAAAGAATAGAATTTTAGAAACTTTCTATGTCCTGTATATCTTTGCCTGAGAGTTTTTCTAACTTTGTTTCGACAATGTCTAAAAAGTCATTTTTGTTTTTTTCATCCATGTTATTGTGTAGAATTTCTAAGATATATTTTATACCATTTGCGTTGATTTTTTTTACGCTTGCTAGATAATGAACAAACGCAATAATTTTTACATCGCTGATAGAGTATAATTTTTTTGTTATATTTTCTTTTTGAGGAAGTAATTGTTTATCTTCATACATTTTGAGTGTTCTAACTTTTGCACTCAAAATCTCAGCAATACTGCTAAGAGGTAAGATGCATTTTTCATTGTTGAGTAGAGCCATGAGAAATTGTCCTTTAATGATAAAATAAACTGGTATTTTATACTAATTTTTTAATTTTGTGAAACTTTTTTAGGGCTTTTTATAAAAAGCCCTAATTTTTTAAGCGTTATCCATCTTTTCTTGTTCTTTTGCAAACCTTCTTCTATGAAGAACTGCGAAAAATGTTGGTACATATACGAGATTAAGTATAGTACCCCAAGCAAGTCCAAATCCAAGTGAAATTGCAAGTGGTTGGAATATTGCAGCTTCCCCAGCTGGGAAAAATATCAGAGAAGACAATCCTATAAGAGTTGTAATAGTAGTCAAAAAGATAGGCCTTAATCTTTTTGTTGCTTGAACAAACAATCCATCTATTGTAGTTACTTTTTTAAGATATGTCATCATGATAATACCATCATTTATTACAACACCAGCAAGTCCAAGTGCTCCAATGACAGAAGGCATTGTAAGATTTATATCCATAATAAAGTGACCTACTAGTACACCTAAAAATGAGAATGGAATTACTGACATAAGTATAAAAGTATCTCTAAAAGAGTTAAACAAATATAACATACTAAGAGCTATCAGTAGAAAAGAAAGTATTGAGGCACCAAGCATATCTGTTTTAAGTTGGTCACTTCTCTCTTTTTCGCCTTTGAGTTTTAGTTTGATTCCAGTTTCTCTAACTTCATCTAGCGTATTTTGGATTTGTGTTAACACTTCGCCTGCTGTGATGATTTTTGTATCTACATTTGAATAAATATAAAAAGTTTTTTCTCCAAAATCTTTATCAACTTTTTCAAAAGATTTAGTAATCTCGAAGTCAGCTATATCTTTTAGAACAACTGATCTTCCATCACTTAGCGCTATTTTTGCATTTTGTAATGTTGTGATATCGTCTTTATTTGTACTTTCTACTTTTATCTCTAAAAGGTTTTTATCATCAAACGCAGTTGTTTTTTTCTTTGATAAAAAGAGATTTGAAAGAGTTTGTCCTATTGCCCTTTCATCAATCCCTAGTGATTCACCATATTGGTTGACTCTTAGCTTGATTTCATCAATCCCAACTTTAGCACTATTTTCAACTGATTTTATCCCTTTAAGTTTATGAATGGCACCTTCAATCTTAGCTATTGCATCTATAATATTTTGATTGTTATTCCCAATAACACCTATTTGAATATCAGATTTTACAGGTCCGGCACGCCTTTCTAATACGAAAATTTCATCAAGATTGTATTTTGTTTTGTAATCTTTATTTTCTAAGAGTTTTCTGACTCGTTTTGAAATTACTTGTGATTTTTCTTTACGAATATTTTCACTTCCATCATAATAAAAACTTAGATTTGGCGTTACATATTCATCAAAAACATTTTGTGGTTGTAGTTTATACAACTCTAGCGTTATATAAGATACATAGGGATATCTCTCAGAGCTACTTCCTGAGTTTCTTCTATACCCTGCTACTGTAGATATATCTTTAATTGATAGTTTATCTTTTAGTTTGTATAGGTCTTTTGATATTTCATTTGCAACACGGTATGACTCTTCTATCGGTGTGTTGATATCAGCTTTTATTGAGATATTAATAGTCGTTGCATCAAAGCGAGGGAACATTTGGAACTTTGACTTTTTTATACCAAAAACTATTAGCAGAGGTATTAGGATAATAAAAGTTATAAGAAATGTTTTTCTATAATGTATATGTTTGTGAATGACCCAACTATATATTTTATTAGCTCTCTCCCAGGATAAAACTTTTGAACTGCTTTTAAGAGTATGTGCTGCATGGATAGGTAAAAATATAAAAGATTCAATCAAAGAAGCGACTATTAAAGAAGAAACAGCAATTGGAATAAGTTTTATAAACTGACCCATAGTTCCACTTAGCATAAGAAGAGGTATAAAAGTAAAAAGAGTAGTTAATGAAGCCATAATAACAGGTTTTGCCATCTCTTTAGCACCCTGTATTGCAGCATCGTGAGGGCTTAACCCTTCTTCTATTTTTTGTTGAATATTTTCTGCGACAACTATGGCATCATCAACAACAATACCAAGAGCTACTAAAACGCCTACTAAGGATATCATGTTTATTGTGTACCCAGATAAGTAAAAATAAATTGCAGCCATGATAAATGAAGTTGGAATTCCTATTGCAACAATCGATGCCATACGAGTATTTATAAGTATAATTAAAAGTAAAGTGACTAAAATCAATCCGAAAAGTATGTTTGAACCAACAACATTGAGTCTATCTTTAATGCGTTGTGAGTTGTCATCATGGAGTATAAATTGTACTTCAGGATATTGTTTTTTAAGTTGTTGTACTAATGAAGTAATACTTTTTTTTGCTGTAAGTGCATTTCCAGTATCATTTTGTGATATCGCAAGTGAAAGTGAAGATTCTGCATTGATTGAGGAGAGCGTAGAAGCATCTTCATATCTTTTTTTCACTGTTGCTATGTCTTTTAAATACAACTTTTTTCCATCTATTTTTAAAAGAGTGTTACTCATAGCTTCTGAGTCTTTTTTACCATTATAGGTAGATAGATAATAGTGTTTTCCACTTCCTTCGATCTTTCCAATAGGGAAGATATAGGAGATACCCGCTATTGCATCAAAGACAGAGTTTTTATTGAGCCCAAAACTTTCAATCTTTTTTTCATCTATGCGGAGGTTATAATACATATCAGAATCACCATAAATACTGACTTCTGCAATACCATCTACCGCAAGTACTTTTGTTTTTAAATCTTTTGCAAAATCAATAAGTTGTTCTAGGTCTTTATCTTTCGAAGTAATAGAAACTTGCATGAGTGCTTTAGATCGTACCACTACTGTTACACGAGGTTCATTCATATCATCAGGAAAATTTTTCTTAACAGTATCTATTGCATCTTTTACTTTTGCAGCAGTATCATATTTGTTTGTGCCCTCTACTAAATCAAGCCCAATACTAAATGAGCCAGGAGATATCGTTGAACTCATCTCATCAATACCATCGATACTAAGAATTTCATCTTCTATCTCACGAACAGCAATTTTATCTAGTATATCTATTGAGGCGCCACTATAGCCACCTGAAATTGATATTTTATCTAGTTCAAACGAAGGAAAAACCTCTTTGGGAGTTTTTGAATATGATATTATACCTATAAGACATATTAAGAAAAACAAAACATAATTCATCTTTGAATTATCGATAAAAAACTTTATAACTTTTTCCATAAAAAATACCCTAATTGTTTAATGTAGGGTATTTTATCTAATATGTGTTAACAAATCTATAACAAATTGCTTTTAATATCGCATAGTTATATCAATAGGGATATATCGTAACTTTCTAGGAGAAATTTTTACTATTCTTCTCCCTTTATATTTAGCTATATTTTTATATCCTACAAACCTCTCTTCTGTGTTCTCATGGTAACTAGTAGAGCATCTTTGTCTTGTCTCATAAGTTACATAAGAGTCTCTATTATGACCTCTTCTTGAGAGATTGTGGCCTACCATAGTTCCTATAAGTGCGCCACCAACTGTTGCAAGATCTTTTCCTCTACCTTTTCCAACTTGATTTCCAATAACTCCACCAGCGATACCTCCTATAATAAGTCCAAGAGGATTTTGTGAGTTACTATAATGAGAACGGTTTCTTCTTACGGGAACATCTTCATTCCAACACTCTTGGTAGGGAACTCTTTTTGTTACTGTTTTATATATAGGTTTTGATTTAATAACCCTTGCTTTTTCCGTTGTAGTAAATGCATTTGCTTGAAGTGCAAATGATGCTATAGCTAAAATTGTGATTATCTTTTTCATTTTAAATCCTTTTTTTTGATAATTGAAGTTTAAAATAAAAAAGTGAAATGATTGTGAAGAGAGTAAAACTTTAAGTATAATAAATATTTAAAAGCTTGATTCAGTTCGTTGCTTATAAGGATAATGTGTGGAAATAAATTTTATAATCATTCTTGCTGTCATAGTATTTTGGGCTTCAATTGTACATGGAAGTATTGGTTTTGGTTTTGGTATGATTTGTACTCCTCTAGTAGCTTTATTTGCTGACATACAAACTACAATTATGTTAATGCTTTTTCCTACAATGCTTGTAAATATAGTAAGTATCATAAGTGAAGGAAGATTTTTTGAGGCAATACGAAAGTTTTGGTTTATTATTTTTCTTATGGTTGTAGGTAGTGCAATTGGTACAGTGCTTCTTATATACGCAAATTCCGATTATTTTAAATTTCTTTTAGCTGCTATTATTTTCATCTATTTATTGCAATCAAAAGTAAAAATGAGGCTATCTTTTATCTCAAAATATCCAAAATTTTCAACTTATGGTTTAGGGATATTTGGTGGAATTATATCAGGACTTACTAACATAGTAGCTCCTTTGATGATTATGTATACTATGGAGCTTAATTACTCTAAAAAGGATACAATTCAATTATCAAATTTATGCTTTTTATTTACTAGGTTTGGTCAATTAGCAGTTTTCTTATACTATAGTTCATTTGCTATACACACTCTTGAAATTTCTATGATAAGTATTATAGCTGTATCTATAGGACTGTTTTTTGGAATAAAAGTCAAAGAAAAAATTGATACAAAACTCTATATAAAGATATTGAAGTTTTTACTATTTTTTATCGCCTCAACATTAGTTTTAACGACTATTTAAACACTAAATCAATAAGTTGCTTCTGCTAAAGTAAACCTAAATAAAAAACAATTATCATCAAAATTATTTGCATTAGTTTTTCTTTTTGCTTAATTAATGTATGATACTATAAAGTTTGTGTCAATGTAGTATTGATAATCAATTTTTAATAAGCTTTACATGGTAAAATCCCATCACAATATTGTTATATATATTGAATTTTTATAAAAGGTTTTTAATGAACTATAGTGATTTCCCCATCCGTACAATTTCTCCTTTATTTATTGCTATCTCATTTTTAGCTTTAGGGTATGGAATTATATTTACTTTTGTAGGGATTTATCTTAAAGAATTAGGAGTTAGTAACACTAGTATAGGTATTATTAATGCTGCTTTTTATTTAGGATCGATACTATCTTCTATTTTTAGTCAAAAAATTATTAGTAGTGTTGGACATATAAGAAGTTTTGCTACATTTGCTTCTATGATGGTGGTTGCATTTTTAATTCATGCCGTTTTTTTTAATGAAGTTTTATGGGCAATTTTACGATTTATTGCAGGGTTTTCTTTTTATGGACTATTGATTATTCTTGAGAGTTGGCTTAACGAAAAAAGCTCGACTGAGTCAAGAGGAACTGTATTAGCAATTTATAGTATTACTTTCTATCTTTCAACTGCTATAGGACAACTTTTTTTAAATTTGGAAGAAAATATTAGACAGCATCTTTTTTCAATTGGCTCTGCTTTGGTCCTTTGTTCTGTGATTATTATCTCATTAACAAAAATTAAAGAACCCATACTAAAACCTTTTGAAAGGTATAGTTTTCCTAAAATATACTCTGTTGTGCCATTGGCTGCAACGGGAAGTTTTTTAGGGGGTGTCTTAGTAGGGGGTTTTTTTACAATGTTTCCTATTTATATCCTTACACAATTTAATTCAGTAGAGGTAGTTTCGTATTTTATGCTTATAACATTGTGTGGTGGATTGATTTCACAATGGCCAATAGGGAAACTCTCAGATATATATGGTAGAAGAAAAATTATATCTTACAGTGCTTTTTTTACAGCTTTTTCATCTATACTGTTTATTTTCTCTAGTTTTTCACCTATGCTAACTTATGGCTGTGGCTTTTTATTAGGGATTACTCTTTTCTCTATTTATCCACTAAGTGTTGCAAGAGCTAATGATGTGGTTGATGAAAACAAAGATATAGTAGAAATAAGCCGAACTCTTCTTTTTACTTATAGCATTGGCTCTTTTTTAGCTCCTTTGGTTATTGGTGTTTTATCTACTTATTTTGAGTATGGCATGTTTTTTCTGTTTTTTCTTATCAATATCTATTTAGCATTTTATGCACTTTCTAAAAAACGAATTGCTGATGATGATATGAGTGAATATGTTAGTATGCCGGTAGCTTCAGGTGCAGAGCTACCTCAGTTAGATCCAAGACAAGATTTGGAGTAAAAGAACAAGGTATTTATTTGGTACCTTGTTCTTTAAAATTAAGCTACTACTTTTTTCCCATAAAATCTTACAGTTAAAGCGATAACTAAAAGCGCAAGAGGAAGAACTATATACATAGAAAAACCCATTGCAGCAGGAATATAACCAAAGATAATTGTAACCATACCTACAAAAAGTGCATAGAAAAGTTGTGTTTTAATATGGTCCATATGATCACACGCAGCTCCCATTGATGAGAGTATAGAAGTATCTGAGATTGGAGAACAGTGGTCACCAAAGATAGCACCTGTTAAAACAGCACTTATATTCAAAATAATGTAATTTTGAAGTTCATTTCCTTCAAGACCTGTATGAATTCCAACTGCATTTGCGATTGGAATTGCAAGAGGCATCAATATTCCCATTGTTCCATATGAAGTTCCCGTTGCAAAAGATATGACGGAACCTAGTATAAATATAATAGAAGGCAGAAGTATCTGTGGAGTTGCATCTGTAAGAATAGAAACTAAGTATGTTGAAGTTCCAAGTTCTTTTATAACAGCACTAATAGACCAAGCAAGGATAAGGATGACTGCTGTGATAACTAAAGCTTTTACACCTAGAACCCAAGTCTCTAATGCTTCACTTAGATTGAACATTTTTTGTTGCATCCCCATGCCAATCGCTACGATTGAGGCAAAAAGTGCAGCTTCAAAAAGCACGATACTTGCATCAGCAGCACCAAAACAATTTCTTAGTGAAGCGAATGCAAAAGGGTTTTCATCAACTATTTTCATCGTAGCTTCATCAAGTGCATGGTAGCCATTAAAATAGAAACCAAAAAATGCAATTGCAATGAGAGTTCCTATTGGGATGATTGCATTCCAGATAGAGTGAGTAACTCCATCTTTTGGATTAAGAGTTGCGCTTTCTTGATTCATCATGATTTTTGCATTTGGGTGGTAAACTTGACCTGTAGAGATCGCTCTAGATGCAGCTTTATGCATAGGTCCAAATTCGCGTAAAAAGTAAGCTGTAAAAAAGACAAAAGCTAGCATCAAGATGTTATAAAATCTGTAAGGAATTGTTTCAACAAAAATTGCATAGGCATTTACATCAACTTGGCCTATCATGGTATATGCATCTTTTATTAGAGATATTTCATAACCAATCCAAGTTGAAATGAGTGCGATTCCAGCAACAGGAGCCGCCGTAGCATCAATGATGAAAGCAAGTTTTTCACGACTAACTTTGAGTTTGTCAGTAACAGGTCTCATAATTGGTCCTATGATAAGTGAGTTTGCATAGTCATCGAAAAATATGAAAAAACCCATTATCCAAGTATAGAGTTGAGCAGAGCGTTGTGATTTTGCTCTTTTTGCAAGTCTTTCAGCAATAGCGCGAGGTCCACCCATTTTTGTAATAACGGCGATAAGACCACCAATGGTCAAAACTTGAAGTATGATTCCTGCATTCCATGAATCAGCCATACTTCCTACCATCTTGCCCACAAGATCTATAAAAGCACTGTAAAGAGCTGCAAATATATTGTTTCCAGATATATTTATCAAAAATGTTCCAGAAAAAATTCCCATAAACAAGGAAAATATAACATTTTTTGTTATAAAAGCTAAACCAATTGCCACAAAAGGCGGGATAAGCGTTAAGATACCGTATGCTTCTGCATTAGTTTTAGCATCAGCAAAAAGAACCAATGGTAAAAAAACGAGTGCTAGAGCAAATTTAAATTTACTATTCAAAAAATCCTCCTAAAAATTAATCGCAAATTATACCATAAGTTAAGTACTGCTATAGGTAGTACTAAAATATAATTATAGAATTAATGTTATAATAATTTATGAAAAATTTAATCCAAAAACTACCAAAAGCAGAATTACATCTACATATAGAAGGAACGCTAGAGCCTGAGCTCATGTTTAGACTAGCTAAGAAAAATGGCGTGAGTATCTCTTATAAGAGTATTGATGAGGTTAAAAAAGCCTATAACTTTACATCTTTACAATCTTTTTTGGATATATATTATGCAGGTGCAAATGTCCTGATAACGGAGCAAGATTTTTTTGATTTGACTTGGGGCTACTTGCTTACATGTAAAGCTCAAAACATAGTCCATACTGAAATCATGTTTGACCCACAAGCTCATACAAGTAGAGGCGTAAAATTTCAAACTGTTATCATGGGTATCACAAAAGCATTGCAAAAAGCAGATGAAGAGTTAGGGATAAGCTCTTTTTTGATTATGAGTTTTTTAAGACATTTGAGCGAAAAAGATGCTATAGACACACTTAAAAGCTCGCTTCCGTATAAACATCTTATAAAAGCTATTGGTTTGGATTCAAGTGAGCTTGGCAATCCACCAAGTAAGTTTCAAAAAGCATTTGCTATGGCAAAAAATGCTGGATTTAAGCTAGTAGCTCATGCAGGAGAAGAGGGTGATTGTAGTTATATTTGGGAAGCATTGAATCTTTTACATGTAGATAGAATTGATCATGGTATAAGATGTGATGAAGATGAAAAGCTTGTTGGATATTTAAAACAAAACAAAATTTCCCTTACAGTTTGTCCCCTTTCAAATGTAAAATTAAAAGCAGTAGATGATATGAGTAATCATAATGTATTAAAACTACTCAAAAAAGGTTTACTCGTAACGGTAAATTCAGATGACCCTGCATACTTTGGAGGCTATTTGAATACAAATTTTAAAGCTATGGTTGATAATTTAGAGATAAATAGAGAACAAATTACACAATTAATAAAAAATTCTTTTATTGCATCATTCCTTGATGATGAAAAAAAGTTAGAATATTTAAAAAAATGTGATTTATAGTTACATTTTTGAGTTATATATTTAAATGAGTATTGAAACTTAAATAACTTGATTATTTTTCTGTTACTATATGTAATAATAAGTAGGAGAATTACAAATGAAAAAGTTTTTATACATTACTGATAGAGAAGAGTATTCTGAACATAATTTTATAGGGCCTCTTTTTGAAAAGTATTTACCTGATTTTATGGCCGTAGATATAGTTTATTTTTCAAAATATAAGAGTTATTTTGAAAATAAAAATGGGCATTTTATCGTTCCCATTCATGAGAAAAAAGATATATTGAAGTATCTTACTGAAAATGGAGTAGATGTTTTTGCTTATGACTATGTTGTAGTTCGTAATATTCATGATGTATTGGAAAATATCTTAGCGAGTAAGGGCATATATAATATCAAAGTTGGATATAGATTGTCTTTTCCTAAAATTACGGTTGCATTAGAAAGAGCAAAAGCAGAACAAGGTTCTACTCTAATCAAAAGTATTGATGCAAAGTTGAAAACTCATGCAAAATTAAAACTGATTAATCAGTGTGATATTTTCTTGCCTACATCAAAGAGAATGCAAGAAGTTTACTACCCAGAGGTAACAACGAAAATACATGTTGTCCCTTCAGCGATAGATCCGAGTCGTGTTCACTCTAAAATTAGTAGAGATGATGAAAAAATAGTATTTACATACATAGGAACACTTAGTAAACTAAGAAATTTTGAACTTATACTAGAAGCTTTTAACTCTTTGAAAAGTGAAAATTGGGAGTTATTGATATCAACTGTAGATGAGGATTATGCTCAAAATTGTGTTAAAGAATTTGTGAAGATAAAAGATAAGATAAAAATTATTAAATCTGATACAAAAGATGAATTACTAGATGAATTGGCTCATTGTGATGTAGGTGTTGCATTGTTGCCTGATATTGATATCTTTAGAACATCTGTGCATCTTAAAAT
>Ga0193951_1000986_pt1 | contig 12699 bp, 11 predicted proteins | sample BB_2_MG_FD_140370 | JGI IMG/M metagenome (GOLD analysis project Ga0193951, IMG submission 140370) | Microbial mat bacterial communities from the Broadkill River, Lewes, Delaware, United States - BB_2_MG | ecosystem: Environmental > Aquatic > Freshwater > River > Microbial mats | place: USA... | reverse complement strand
TATAAATATAGCAGTAAAAGACATGCTAGAAAAGATGTAAAAAATATAGAACATAATTTAGCACTAGAAATAACTTGGACAGTTGCACCAATGATATTGTTAGCGATAATGTTTTATTATGGATATACAAGTTTAAAAGTGATGAGAACTATTCCTGAAAAAAATATAGAAGTAAAAGTTACTGGCCAAATGTGGTTTTGGACACATGAATATCCAAATGGCAAAAAGACAAAAGATTTATATGTACCAATTGGAGAAAATATAAAATTAGGTATTACTGCTAAAGAAAATGATGTACTTCATAGTTATTATGTACCAGCTCTTAGGCTAAAACAAGATGCTGTTCCAGGAAAAGTTTATAATGCTTGGTTTAAAGCAACACAAACAGGATCATTTGATGTTCAATGTGCAGAATATTGTGGTACTAGACACGCCTATATGCTTGCAAAAGTTCATGTTTTGGAAAAAGATGTATTTGATGCATGGTATAACAGCGATAAAAAGACTCCATTTGATAAAGAAACTAAAACTAAAATTCATCCTGGTCTTACACTTTTAAATGACAATGGATGTACAGGATGTCACTCACTTGATGGTTCACCTTTAGTAGGTCCAAGTTATAAAGATATGTTTGGAAGAAAAGTAAAAATAAATGTTGATGGAACATTAAAAGAAGTTATTAGTGATGAAGCATACTTAAAACGAGCTATTTTAGATCCTGATAAAGAGATTGTTGATGGATATAGTAGTGGCATGATGAGTTCTTATAAAGATGTATTAAGTAATAAAGATATTTCATTGCTAATAGAATATTTTAAAGGATTATAGTATGAAAACTGTAGTTACATTAGATAAACAAAAAACAACAATAAAAGATTATATCTCTTTTACAAAAGCAATTCTTTCTTTTGCCGTAGGAATACCAGGTGTTATGGTTTACCTTTTAGCTACAGATTCAATAAATAATAATCTTGCTATTGCTTTTCTTTCTATTTTTTTACTTGCTCTTGGAGTTAGCGCTTTAAATCAATATCAGGAGCGTCATTTAGATGCTCTTATGCCAAGAACTAAAAATAGACCTCTTATAACAGGACGAATTAGTGAGAGAGAAGCACTAAGTATTATTGGATTACTTATTAGTCTTTCATTAATAACAATATATAGTATTTTAGATTATAAGGGTGTGCTAATTTTTATCTCAGTAGTGATAATCTACAATGGTATTTATACACCTATGAAAACAGTTAGCCCTTATGCTGTTTTCCCTGGTGCATTACTAGGTGTAATTCCTCCTATACTATGTTGGATGACTGCTGGTGGTGATTTACTTGACCCTTCATTTTTAGCGCTAGCATGGTTTTATTTTATATGGCAAATACCTCATTTTTGGCTTTTGGTATTGGTTTATCATGAAGACTATAAAAAAGCAAATTTTCCAACTATGGTAGAGCTTTTAGGTGGTGAGTCACTAGCAAGAATTACCTACATATGGATACTTTTTACTATTATATCTGCACTTATGGCAGTATCATTTTTCATGCCTCAAAACAGTGTAATCTTAGGTCTAGTTTTATCTCACTCTTTGTTTATGCTTTATAAAGGTATGCCTTTATTATATAAAGACACTTGGAAAAACAAAAAACTGTGCCGAAAAACTTTTATGCAGTTAAATCTTTATACTTTAACTGTCATAGGATTTTTAGTATTAGATAAATGGATGTAAATTTAATTTATATCCATTTATATTAATTTCGTCATAAATTACACACTTTTTTAAATTTTTTTATATCTATATTTATTGTTGTTTATTTTCTTGTAGCAAACAAAATCCCTTATATAGGGGATATTACTGTCATTTTATATCACTTTTATTATATATAACATTTATAATTTATTTTATTTTTCCAATTTTTTTCCAATTTTTTTGCGTTAGTATTTCTATAACAAAAAAAGGAGATAAAATGAAAAAAGGTATTTTTTTATTTACAGTGTTACTTCAAGTTTCACTTTTCGCAAATGTAGATGTGGCTTTTAAAGCATGTGCAAATTGCCATGGTCAAAATGGTGAAAAAGCTGCATTAAACAAAAGTAAAATCATTAACAAAATGAGTAAAGAAGATTTTATAGCTTCAATGAAGGGATATAAAGCTGGTACTTATGGTGGACCACTCAAAGCTGTAATGAAAGGTCAAGTTATGAAACTGAGTGACAAAGATATGGAAGATTTAGCAGATAAATTTATAAAATAGGTGAGTATTATGACAAAAGCAATGAGTTCAAATTCTACACAAAGATTAGAAAAAATCGAAGTGCTTAAAAATATTTTTACAAGTAGCAATGATAAGGAGCTCTGGAGAGGATTTAAAGAGCTAAAAAATGACTTAGAAATTTCTCAAGATTCTTTAGAAGCAGATTTCAATCGTTATTTTATAGGTCCAGATTCTCCAATAGCTTCTCCTTATGCATCAATATATTTAGATAAACAAGAAGTTGTTATGTCAAAAAGTACGGAAAAAGTTAGAGAACTTTATGACTTAATGGGACTAAAAAATCCGCTAAAAGATACTCAACCAGAGGATTTTATAGGTTTAGAATTAGATGCATATTATCAATTATTGTTTTTAGAAAAAGAAAAAAATATAAACTACTTACATGATTTTAGATTATATTTTTTATTTGAGCACATACAAAAATGGATATTTGATTTTGTAGAAAAAATACAGTCAAATGAAAAAGAATCATCTGCAGCAATAAATTTAATAGCACAAGAGTTAAAAAGTTGTTTTGAAAATGAAATAGAACACGAAGGAGGACTATGATGAGTTATTCAAAAACTAAAGTTGACGCCATTTTAAATAATGGTGTTAGTAGACGGGGTTTCTTAAAGGGCTTACTTGCTAGTGGTGCGATTGCATCATTTCCAGGAGGTGCTTTAGCTAGAAATGAAGCAATCAATACTAAGATACCATATCTTGGAAAAAAGAGTTATGAAACTTTTAGAAATGCCTGTCCAAGAAACTGTTACGATACATGTAGTATAAAATCATTTGTAAAAGATGGTGTTTTACAGTTTATCGAAGGGGCACAAGAATCAACTTTTACTAATGGAGGTTGTTGTGTAAAAGGTAATTCATATGTTAGAAGAGTTTATTCTCCAAACCGTATAAAATATCCAATGATGCAAGTAGGTGGAAAAGGTTCTGGTACTTGGAAAAGAATTAGCTGGGATGAAGCGATGGAAACTATCGCTAAAAAAATGTTAGCTTTGAAAAAAGAAGATGGAAATCTTTTAGGAGCTGCTCTAACTAAATATTCTGGTAACTTTGGTATTACCCACTATGGTGTTGAAGGTATGTTTAACTCTATAGGTTATACAACTCGTCTTGCAGGAACTCCTTGTTGGCCAGCTGGTATTGATGCACAAAACTTTGACATGGGCAATATGTGGACTAATGACCCTGAAGAAATGAAAGATAGTAAGTATATTATCCTTTGGGGGGTAAATCCTGCTGCTACTTCAATTCATACAATGAAATATATTTATGAAGCTAAAAAAAGAGGCGTAAAAGTTGTTGTTATTGATCCAATTTTCACTGAAACTGCTTCAAAAGCGAGTGAGTATATTCAAGTAAAAGTTGGTAGTGATGGGTTGCTTGCACTTGGTATGGCAAAAATCATTGTAGATGCTGGAATGCATGATAAAAAATGGTTAAAGAAAAACTCTAAAGGATATGCAGAATTTGAAAAATATCTTAAGACAATTGATTTAAATGAAGTTTCAAAAGTAACAGGATTATCTCTTGATTTAATTAGCGATATAGCATTAGGTTTTGCAAAAGCAGATCCAGCAACTGTTTGGATTGGATATGGAATTCAAAGACACTCAAACGGTGGTTCAATAGTAAGAGCTATTGATGCACTTGTTGCAGTTACTGGTAATATCGGAAAGTATGCAGGTGGATCAAGATATGGACATCTTAGTACTTGGGGATTTAATTATCATGCCCTTAGTATGCCAAAACCAGAAGGAAGTGTAGGTTATGAAAATGCCAAAACAATGGGTGAATTTGGACATGGTGCTGGTGGAGATGCAGAAAAACCTAAGTATAACGATAGATATCTCAATATAAATAAAACAGCAAGAGAGCTTATAAATGCAACACCAAAAGTTAAACTTCTTTGGGTGGCTTGTAAAAATGTTTTTGCGCAAGATTTCAATAGACAACAGATGATTAAAGCATTTACAAGTCTTGATATGGTTGTTGTAGCAGATCAATTTTTTAATGAAACAGTAAAATGGGCAGATATAGTTCTTCCTGTTGCAACACAATTTGAAGAATACGATGTCAATGTTTCATACTGGCACTATTGGTTAAGTTTAAATGAGCAAGCTATTAAACCTCTTTATGAAGTAAAATCCGATATTGAAATAGCTGCACTTCTTTCAAAGCATATGAATAGACTAGAAAAAGACTCATGTACTTATCCTCAACATCTTGATACTAAAAAATGGACTGCAAAAGAGTTTAACAAAGGTATCTATGATATGTTTGGTATCAAATCTTGGAAAGAGTTAAGCAATGGACCAGTTAAAGCAAAAGATAAAGTTCCTTATGCTGATGGAAAATTTACTACTCCAAGTGGAAAGTATGAATTCTATTCCGAACAAGCAAAAGAGTATGGACATACAGCACTTCCTGAGTATTTACCTGTCAGAGAAGCTTATGATAAGTTTAGATTAACAACTCCTCACAGTCGTTTTTCTCTACATTCTCAGTTCCAAAACTTAGATTGGATGGAAGACATCAATCCTGAACCATGTATCTATGTAAATCCTACTGATGCAAGAGTTAAGAGGTTACATAATAATGATTTAGTTGCGGTATTTAACAAACAAGGAAATCTAAAAGTTAAAGTAAGAATCACAGATAATGTACCAAGTGGAACAGTTCTAATGTTTGAGCAATGGTACAATAACAAGATATACAATGTAAATGAATTAGTCGATGACACATCTTCGGATATGGGCTCTTTTAAAACGGGTGCGCCAGGTGTTGCTCTTCACGATACATATGTAAATCTAAGAAAAGTGTAAGGGGAATATTATGCAAAAAGCTTTTTTAGTAGACAGTAGTAAATGTTTAGGGTGTAATACTTGTGCTATGGCTTGTAAAAATCAATACCATCAAGATACAGGCATTTTATGGAGAATTGTTAGAAATATAGGACACGAAGATTATTTACACGATGAAAATAATATCTTGCCTTCTTTAGTAGCATATACAAAAGCTCCTGAAGTTGATGGATTGCCATTAGAGCGATTTTATTCATCTTTGGCCTGTAACCATTGTGAAAACCCAGCTTGTGTTGAGATTTGTCCAGTTGGAGCTCATACAAAAGATCCTGATACTGGTATTTGTAAACATGATCAAAGTATGTGTATTGGATGTGGTGGTTGTGTTAAAGCTTGTCCATTTGGAGCTTCTAAGTTTAATGTGCGTTTAGGTAAGGCTGAGAAGTGTAGTATGTGTTGGGAAAGACAAGATGATGGAAAACTTCCAGCTTGTGTTCAATCATGTCCTGTTGAAGCAATTGCTTTGATAGATATTCATGATCCAAAATATGCTAATGTTGGTGAAGTTGGAGCAGTAGGTATCAACTATGCAGTTGATGCTGCTACTAAACCAAGTACTAGGTTTATTCATCCTAAGATGCCAAAAAAAATACATAGACTATAAGGATATAAAATGAAATATACATACTTAGTTATGTTTATTTTTATATCAGCTTTAAAGGGAGGGATTGTCCCCTCCCCTGATTTCTGCCCAGTTATAAATATTGATGAATTTAATCACTATGCTAAACAAAAAGTGACTGTAAAACTACCAAAAAAATTTAAAATTGGCAAAAATGATATAAATATAGCTTTAAGTAACCCAAATTTTCCATCAGGATATATGGTTACAGCATATCTTGATTTACTAGAATTCAACGCAAAAGAACCAGAAATAGAAGACGGATACCCACGCTCAACAATAGAAATTTTTGAAAAAGGAAAATATACGGTAGAATTAAAGATTAATTTGATATACAAAGGTAGCTGAGGTGGAATAAAAGTTGCTAGTTTAGCAAGACAAACAATTTCATTTCAAATAAAATAGCAAAGGAATCTAGTGGATAAACTTATTACAAAAAAACTAAAAACGCTAACTGTTTTATATGTAGAAGATGAAGAAGAAATAAGAAAAAATATAGCTGATACTTTAAGTTTTTATGTAAAAGAAGTAATTCAAGCAAAAGATGGGAAAGAAGGATTAAAACTTTATAAAAAGAAAAAACCTGATGTAATTTTAAGCGATATTTTAATGCCTATTATTGATGGCATAGAAATGGTCCAAAAAATAAGATTAGTGGATAAGAAAACTCCCATTGTAATGATAACTGCTCATACTGAAAAAGATTATTTACTAAGTGCCGTAAAACTTCATTTAGAGCAATACCTAGTTAAACCAGTAAGTCTTCCCGATATACTAGACTCACTTTATACATGCATAGACAAAATATCTTCAAACCATGCAATCGTATGTGATTTACCAAAAGAGTATCATTATGATTTTGATCATAAAATATTGACACATAATGATATGATTATCAAATTAAATAAAAAAGAGATACAATTTTTTGAGCTTCTTTTAGAAAATACGCAAAGAGTAGTCACATATGATGAACTACAAGAGTATGTTTGGGGAGATAGTGTTATGACAGATAATGCACTTCGCTCGGTAGTTAGAGGAATTAGAAAAAAACTTCCTGTTGATATAATTACAAATTTATCAGGAGTTGGTTATAAACTTGAAAATATTTAATACTTTTTTTATCTCTTTATTGATTTTTACACAACTTTTTGCAGATACAGTATACAGAAATGATGATGCAAAAAACATTGCTCTTGATAAGAGAATTCCTAACTCTCATATAAAAGTTTTTATGCCTACTATGCCCTATCTTTATCTCTCAAAACTCATAAATGGTACTTTAGTTCGTTCAAGTGACAACGAAAATGGCTGGGAATTCATGATGGCAACAAGCTTTAAACAAATTTCTGATTTAGAGTACGAATTTCATCTAAGAGAAAATGTAAAATTCCAAGATGGTACACCTTTTAATGCAGATTCTGTTGTTGAAAATTTTAATTTTCTTTTAGAAAGTCCATTTGTTTATTCTGATCTATTTAAAAGATTGAAAAGTGTTGAAAAAATTTCAAAGTATGTCGTTAGATTCACTTTTAACAAAGCATATGAAATTTTTTTATTTGATTTAACGATGGTAAACATCTATTCTCATAAGTATCTAAAAAAGTTTGGTTGGGGTTTTAAAGGAGCTTCAACTTCTAATAGTATGAAAAGCCCTGGTCCATATGGGTTGGGTCCTTATATACTTAAAGAAGGTTATGCAACAGGAAGAGCGCAAACTCCCATTATAAAATTAAAAGCAAATCCAAACTATTACGAAGCACCAATGCCCTATATAGAAAATATTACTATATATACTGAGTTAAAAACATCTCAAGTTTTAGAAGATGCCTTAAAAAATGAAGGTAAACTTGATATTACACCTATTCCTTTTAATAAAAAAGTAGAAACAGTACTCTCGCCTTTTTCTAAACTTGTTACTTATCCCTCAACTCACAATATTTCTATTTATCTTAATATGTTAAAGCCAAACGGTATTTTAAAAGATAAAAATATAAGAATTGCACTTAATGAAGCTATCAATCAAGAAAATCTTTTAAAATTTGTATATAAAGGTGAAGGGGAAATAGCTCCAAGTGCTGCAAATAGAAATTATAAATCGGTCGAAATTGCAACTAAAAATATGTTAACCCATCATGCAAAAGCAAACAAAGAAAAAATCAAGAAATTACTAAATGGTTTAACTTTAAATGTCTATACTATGGAAAGATTTATGTTTTTATGGAAAGGCATAGAGTTTCAGCTTAAAGAGTATGGAGTAACACTAAATTATGAGATAACCACTAGTGAAAAAGATGTCTATGAAAAGCTTTTAACAAATAGAAAAAATCCAAAAAACTGGGATATATTAGCTTGGGGAAATGACGATTGGTGTAGTAACAACCCTTGGACAGTTTTTTTTAACTACCGCACTGATGATGTTTGGTCTACCATAGACAAAGATGAAATCATGCAACAATATATAAAAAAGTTTTTTGAGTTAAAATATAATAGTCCTGAGTATATAGAGATAGTACGAAAAATAATAAAAAGATCTTATGATAATGCTTATATGTTTTTTGTTCCATCACCAAATATCGTTCTTGCTGTAAATAAAGAAATAGATTATCAACCTTCTAAAGTTTTATTGATGCCTCTTTGGAAAGCAAAAGTCACACCTTTTCATTGGTCAATAAGAGATGAAGAATATCCAAAAGAACGAAAAATTCCAATTCGTCCACAAAGTAAATAAAATGATACAAAAACTAACAATCAGAACCAAGTTTATACTCCTTGGAGCAATTGGTTCACTTGCTCTAATAACCATAGTAATCTTAGCACTAAATATCAGTAAATTAGGACTAGAAGGTATTGACACAGTATATAAAGATTCAAAAAATGTTCAAACCTTACAACACGACTATATTGCCCCAGTTTTTCAATTAAGGGAGTTGTCATTGTCTTTAGTTGTAGCCCCAAATGATAATTTTCGCAAACAAATCAAAAAAAATCTAAATCCTCTTTTAATCTTACTAGATGATAGGTTTAAGCAGCTTGATATTGAAACACAAAAAAGTTGGAATGAGTACAAAAAGTATTTAAAAATCACTACAAATTATATAGATGAAGGCTTTGAAGAAGGTGCTTTTATCAATGTAAATCAAGATGAAAGAAAACGGTTTTACTCTCTTGTTACTGTACTTCAAAAACTGCAATCTAAAGAGCTCACCAAATCTTCAAACACTTATGTAGGAGCTAAAAATATAATTGATTTAAATAGATTTTCAATCATTACTGTTTCAATAGTTCTATCGATTTTCAATCTTCTTTTAGGCTCATTCATAATCATAAAAATTGCTCGAAGTGTAGAAGAAGTGAAAGCTGGCCTAGGAAGATTTTTTTACTTTTTAAGAGATAGAAAAAATGTTGAAGGAATCGTAGGTATTACACTTGATACTAGTGATGAACTAGGTGATATGGCAAAGGCAATAAACACAGAAATAGAAAAAACAAAAATTGCACTAAAACAGGATATAAAACTCATTGAATCGGCTACCAATATGGTTGAAGAGATAAAAAATGGTAATTTGAATAGTAGATTAGAAGTGTCAGCAAAAACAGAAGAATTAAATCAACTAAAATTAATGATAAATGCCATGGTTAATGACTTAGAGATGAAAATTCAAGAAGAGATTGGAAGAAGAACTGACCAAGAAAAACTTCTCATTCAGCAATCAAAACTAGCAGCCATGGGTAATATGATAGGAAACATAGCCCATCAGTGGAGGCAACCACTTGGTGAATTAAATGCAATCTTAATGAATATAGAAACAAGATATAAATTTAATCAATTCGATGAAAATTTTATAGAGAATAGTGTAATAAAATGTAATAAGATAACAACACATATGTCCAATACAATAAACGACTTTCAAAACTTTTTTAAACCATCAAAAACAAAAGAAGTGTTCAATGTAGTTGAGTCTTGTAAAAAAGCAAGTTCTATTTTGAAGTCATCACTCAAGCATCATAATATTGACTTTCAATGTAATTTTGATAAGCAAGAAGATGTGTTTGGTTATCCTAACGAATTTTCCCAAGCATTTCTCAATATACTTTCAAATGCAAAAGATGTTCTTATCCAAAGAAATATAAAGTCCCCTTTTATTAAAGTAAATATAACTTCAGGTAAACAGTATATTTTAATAAAAGTAGAAGATAATGGTGGAGGCATAGAAGAAAAAAATTTACAAAGAATCTTTGAACCTTATTTTACAACAAAACATGCAAAACAAGGAACAGGCATTGGGCTGTATATGAGCAAGATGATAATAGAAGATAATATGGATGGATTTTTAAATGCTCAAAATTTAGAGAATGGTGCTTCATTTACTATAAAATTAAAACAAAATACTTGATTTTTAATCAAATAATTACTTAGTTAAATATCATAAATTATGTGCAATTTAACAGCCCACTTGTTTTGTTTCATCTCTTTCTTCAACTTGATTACAACTATCTACATCACCTAATTCACAAGCTTTTTTATTATTACACGACTTTTTATAATTCCCTGCAGCTTTTGTATAATTTTTTTATTTATATGCTATTTCAGCATTTGCAAAATCGCTTGCATACAAACAAATTGTACTAGAAGTTAAACAAAGTATTGTAAATTTTAAAAAATTCAAAATATTTCCTTTTAACAATCTTGTCTCCATTTATATGGAGACAAGATATTTGTATATTAGTTATAGTCTCTAATATAAAAAACTTTTGGATTTGTTCCTTTTTCAGGTAACAATACTGAAGGTTTATATTCATTTATTAGTTGCACTAATTCACTATTGCCATCATTCATGTCTCCAAAGATACGAGCATCAGCAGGACAAGCTACTACACAAGCTGGAGCAAGACCATCTTTAACACGATGATTACAGAAAGTACATTTTTCAACAGTGCCTTTTCCACGAATTGCTTCATATCCATCTGCTCCACGAGCGGCATTAAAGTTTGGAAATGGTGCATTTGATTTATTACTGAGCTCACTTTTAGAAAAAGTTCCACCATTAACAATACTAGTAGTATCAGAAACATAGTCACTAAACGCATCTTTTTTATTAAAATGGATTACTCCATAAGGGTCTGCTAGCATACAACTTTTACAGCCTATACAGATGCTAGGGTCATGAGAAACAAAACCATCTTCTCCATAATGCATCGCATTTGTAGGACACACACGAACACAAGGAGCGTCTTCACAATGGTTACATAAAGTTGGTGTATGTATGTAACTCACATTTGGAAATATTCCATGAGTCTCAGTTGTATGAGAAGCCCAATTAATACCATCTGGTGTATTATTTTCACTCTTACACGCTAAATCACAAGCGCCACAACCAACACAACGGTGCAGGTCGATAATCATTGCATATTTTTTTGCCATTATTTATCCTTTACCTATATCTTTACTATGTTAACACGAGAAAGTCCACCATGTCTTGGATTGGAACCACTCAATCTTTCAAAATCATAATGAAGAATTTGATTATTATTTCCACCTCTTGGTTTTGATCCAAATATTTCAGAACCTACTCTTCCATATGCCCAGTGTCCCTGTCCATAACACTTAACAACTACTCCTGGACGAGTACCTTCCCAAAGTTTTACTTCACTTTCAATACTACCTTGTTTAGAGGTAATTTTAATTTTATCTCCATTTTTTAGACCAAGTTTATCTGCATCGAAAGGATTTATCTTTAAGACATCTTTATCTACTTCTCCTCCAGGGTCAACATCAAGCATGCTGTAATACCATGGTGTATTTTGACTTCTCCCTTCACGATTTAAACGGGAACGATGCTCTGTAAAAATAAAAGGATAAGTACCTTCATCCCCATGCCTTACAACAGGTTCATAGTGAGGAACAAAAGCAAGTTCACCTTTACATGTATAGTTAGCTGCTTCAAATGCTTCATCCACAGAAACGCCATTTTTTGCTGCATGAGCACTCATAACTTTTTTAAGTGTTTCACTATAAAACTCAAACTTATGAGTTTTTGTCTTAAAATGCCCTAATTTATGTCCTGGTTCATATTTCTTAGTTTTCCAAACACCTTTTTTAACAAAATCATCCCAACTATCAATCTTATCACCTTTTTTACTACCTTCACCACTCCAGATTGGTTGCGTATAAAATTTAAGTGCATATAAGTCAAACTCTTCTGAAGTTTGAGGAGTCTTTCCCGTTTCAGGATCTTTGAAATTTTCTTGATAATAACGAAGTGGTCCATCAAATCCTTTTTTTGCTAATGCTTGAGCAAGTAAAAAAGGTACTTCTGTTTCATCAGTTTTAGCTTCCCCATAAGGTTTTACTAAAGGCTGATTAAGTGATGCATATCCGTGTAAATTTTGTTTATTCTTGATATATCCCCATCTCTCAAATAAATGCATTTTTGCTGGAAGAACAATATCTGCAAACATACTCATCTCTGCTATATTAGTTGTAATATGAGCAAAAAATGGTAATTTTGACATTGCTTTTTCCCATACATCTGAACCATTTGCTGAGAAAGCAAAATTGTTCCAATACCCAATAGCAACTTTTATATCATACGGATTTTCATCTATAATAGCTTGAGCAAGATTTGGAGTAACTACACCACCTCCACTTTTTTTCTTAAGTGCAGGAAAACCAAGTGTTCCTCTTTGATCAATTTTTGGTTTTTTAAGATTTTTTGCTATTTTTGGATCAACATAAGGCTTATAATCAGGTGACTTGTTAGTAGATGGTGAATATCTTTGTAAAATACCTCCTATGGCATCAACTGAACCAACTAGACCATTAAGAGCATGTCCTGCCATTGATGAATAAGCACCACGCACTTGCATTGCTGCTCCTGGACTTACCCAAGAGATTGCTTTACTTCCAGCATCTGCAAACTCATGAGCAACTTTTCGAATTTCG
>Ga0193951_1000985_pt1 | contig 12711 bp, 17 predicted proteins | sample BB_2_MG_FD_140370 | JGI IMG/M metagenome (GOLD analysis project Ga0193951, IMG submission 140370) | Microbial mat bacterial communities from the Broadkill River, Lewes, Delaware, United States - BB_2_MG | ecosystem: Environmental > Aquatic > Freshwater > River > Microbial mats | place: USA... | reverse complement strand
CTATTTCTTATAACTTCATCATATCTCATATATACAAGCTTTTGGTAAACAGCCACAGAAGAGTTTTCTACATCATTAGTTTGAGTTAAAAGATTATCTAAAAACCTTTCTTGAATATCTTTTTCTAATACTCTTTTAGGCATTTTGTGTCTTTCTTACAATATCACTCATTTGAATATACTCTTTTTCTAGCTCACTTAAAGGAGGGATATTATTGTCTCGCTCAATCATTACAGGAGCATTTGTCTGTTTTAAAGTATATTCTAAAAGCTTCCATGCTCCACTTACGATAGGCATACCGTGAGAATCAATTTTTAATCCTAGCTCTTCATCATCATAATGTCCAGCCATATGCATATATGCAACTTTACTCTTATCTATTTGGTCAATAAATTTTCTTGCTTTAAAAGAGTGATTTACAGAGTTTACAAATACATTATTTACATCTAGAAGCATTTTTGCTCCTGATTTTTCTAAAACTTCATTTATAAAATCAACTTCTCGCATCTCTGAGTAAGGAACATAATAGTATGTTGCATTTTCAAGTATTAAATTTCTTTGAATAATATCCTCAACTTCTTTTACTCTATCACTAATAATTTGAATCATTTTTTTAGTCATAGGAACAGGCAATAATTCATAAGATTGTTTGCCCTTTAAAGAAGAGAAAGAAAGATGTTCAGAATAGTATTCTATTTCATATCTATCTAAAAACTTTTTCATCTGTTTGATAAACTTTTTATCAAGTTTATCAACAGAGCCAATAGAGAGTGATAAACCATGGGCAATGGTTGGTCTAGAAAAAACTGCTTGCTCAAATGCCTTCTCATAAAGTTTAGGCATATGCATCCAGTTTTCAGGAGTAACTTCCCACCAATCTGGTTGGAAATCACTACTTTTAACATCTAATAAAAAGTCACTTCGTAAGCCTAAGCCACACCCTTTAATGTTTATCATTTATTGGTCTTCACCGTTTCATCCACATTTTCCAGCGCCACAAGCACCTTTAGCTTTTTGTTTAGCTTCTTTTTTCATCATGTTCTCTTGCTTCATTGCTTCACCTTTATCATTAGCTCCACATTTTCCAGCTCCACAAGAACCAGATGCTTTTTTACCTGCGTTTCCTTTCATCTCATCTTTAGAACCACATTTTCCAGCACCACAAGCACCTTTCTTTTCCATTTTCTTTGCTTCACCACCACATTTTCCAGCACCACATCCACCGTTACCTGCGTATGCTCCTGTACTAGATAGTGCTGCACCTAAAAGTACACCTGCTAATTTTAATTTTGTATTCTTTTTCATCTTTTCCCCTTTTTTAATTTTAATATTTTATATAGTTATTATTAAAGTAATTTAAAATATTTTAACTATTTTTTTTCTATAGCTTGAATTTCTGCTGAAAGCTTAACTGTTTCACTAACAGCAACTCCACCAAACTCTAAAGCTTTGTTCCATTTTAAACCATAGTCTACTCTATTCACTTTACCATTTAATGTAAAACCTACTCTATTGTTTCCATCGAAATCTTTTATTACTCCAAGATCTTCTACTTCAAGTTCTACTTCTTTTGTAACGCCTCTCATTGTTAGGTCACCTACCATTACTCCACCATCAGACTTCTTGATATAAGTCTTCATTTTAAATGTGATATCTGGAAACTTTTCTGCTGCAAAAAAGTCATCACTTCTTAAGTGGTTATCTCTTTTTACAATACCCGTGTCAATTGAAGTTGCTTGAATTTTAGCTTCTAAAGATTTGAAAGTTTTTGATTCATAATCAAAATCAATTTTTGCATCATAATCTTTGAAGTTACCTTTTACATTTGTAATCATTAAATGCTTTACTGAAAAACCTACATCAGAATGTCCCTTATCTAAATTATGAGGTGTTGCATTTGCTAAAGAAAATGCTAACGCTGATGATAATAAAAGTTTTGTTACTAGTTTCATGTTGTACCCTTTATTTAATTATTTATAATGGTATTAAGTTTTTGTTAAGACATTGTGTAGGACTTGTGTAGATTTATTTTTTCATACTATGCTATACTTTACTTATGAAAATATTATTACTAGAAGATGATTTAATACTAAATGAAATTATAGAAGAGTTTCTACAAAGCTTAGGATACAGTGTAACTTGTGTATACGATGGTATGAAAGCAAGTGAAATAATGTATGACGAACAGTTTGATTTACTAATACTTGATGTAAATGTACCAAGTATAACGGGTTTTGATTTTTTAAAAAGCTTAAGAGATGAATCTATTACTACACCAGCTATATTTATTACTTCACTAAATACTATTGAAGATATTGAAGAAGGTTTTAATGCTGGAGCTGATGATTACTTGAAAAAACCTTTTGAACTAAAAGAGTTAGAACTTAGAATAAATAATATAAAAAGACTATTGCATCTTGATACAGATGAATTATCTATAGATGAAAATATAAAATTTAACACAAAACTGAACTTTATAAATAATGATGGTATTAAAACAAAACTACCACTAAAAGAGGCTCAAGTTTTAAAATATCTTTTAAAGAATACAAATAGATGTGTTTCACAAGATGAACTCTCTTCAAATATTTGGTCCTATGAGTCTGCTCCTACTTCATCAACTATTAGAACATATATTAAAAATATTAGAAAAATTGTTGGAGATGATTATATTGAGACTATAAAAGGAGTTGGTTATAGATTTAACAAGAAATGAAAGAATAACTTTTTTTAGATTTTTAAGTCTTTACTTAGGCTCTTCTTTTATTCTACTTACAATAATTTTTTGGCAATTTTATAAAATTGAATACAAACTCTATTATGATTTAATTTCATCAAATATGCAAAATGTTGCATCTAAAATTTCTGCAAATATCATCTATGCAGATATGTCTAAACTTGCAATTGATACTTCAAAAATTTCTAATAGTATACAGTATAAGTATGCTCTTTATGACAAAGACCACAAAAAAATAGCAGGTAACATTGATGTTGAAATTGACACAAAAAAAGCTATCCAAAAAGTGAACGGTAGTTATATTCTAATAGATAGTACTCCTAGAGGTCATTTAGGAGTTTTTCATATTGCTATTCAAGAAAATAGTTTTAAAGAAACAAGAAATGAACTACTAGAAGACATAACCTTTTATTTTGTGCTAATTTTCTCTTTAATCTCACTTGTTGGCTATTATTTAGCAAACTTATTTATTAATCCAATTATAAATGAAAGAAGAAAACTAAACACTTTTATAAAAGATACTACCCATGAGTTAAACACACCTATTACAGCTATTTTAATGTCAACAGGTAAAAACTCCCCTCTTACTGAAAAAAATATGGAGAGAATAAACCTTAGTGCAAAAAGAATTTCAGAAATATATAAAGACTTAGTTTATCTATTTTTACAAGATAATAAAAGACTTCATGAGCCAACTACTATTTATCTTGATGATGTAATAAATGAACAGCTAATCTACTTTGAATCTTTTGCGGGGAAAAAGAAACTAACTATCACTTCAAACTTAGAGAAAACTCCTTTTAAGATTGATAAAGAGAGCTTTATTCGTATGTTCAACAATATAGTATCAAATGCAATTAAATACAATAAAGTTGGTGGTTCTATAAATGTTAAGTTGCAAAACAACACTCTAACAGTAGAGGATAGTGGAGTTGGAATAAAGAAAGATAGAATAAAAGATATATTTAAAAGATATTACAGAGCTACAAAAGAGCAAGGTGGCTTTGGAATTGGATTAAGTATTGTTTACCATATTTGCAAAGCCTACAACATAAAGGTTGATGTAAAATCTGAGGAAAATGTAGGTAGTACATTTATTTTTAAACTAAAAAATAAAGAAGATTAAAATTCATCTTCTTTATAATAATACTCATTAACCCCATTAAAACCTTCTAAAAAGTATAAAAAGAAAGTTACATCTTCAATCTCTTCTTCACTAATTTTACCTTTCATACTTGGCATAGTGTCAAAATGCTTTATAACACCCTCAAGACAAATTGTTTTTGATTTATCTGGATTATATAAATAATCCTTTACAAAGTCCATTGCTTCATAAATTTGAAACTCTACATCATCTCTACTTCCTATTTGACTTTTTAACCTAAATGATATTTCATTTCCCGTTGGGGCTTTTAGGTTTAGTAATTTATTATCTTCTTCTATAAAATTTTTCATCAGTAACTGAATATCCATAGATTTTTCATGACATTCGCTACATTTGTTATTAAATACTACTTCACCTTTTTTATAAACGTCACGGTCAAACTCATCTGGCAATGCAAACAAAGAACCAATTGATAAAATCATTATTAATAGCAGTTTCATAAGAACTCCTTTGTAGTTTATTTTAGTATAATAATATTATTTATAATCAAAGCTTAGATTTTTTAATTAAATAACGAAGACAAATATTGAAATTATAGGCGCATTTCAAAAACTTTTGATAAAAAATAAGATAAAATAACCTTAATTTAAATAAATAAACAAAAGATTGTATATGAGTCCTATAAAAAAAATATTTTTCTTATCTTTATCACTAATATTACTAATTGTTTTATGTGTGAATACACACCTTGAAAAACTTTACAAAGAGCCAGTTATTAATAAACCTGAACCCGTAATCAATGAAAAACCAGCTGTTATTGTAGAAAAGAAAGAGACTAAATTAGAAGAAGTAAAAACACAAAAAGAACCATTAGTTAAAGAATTAAAAGAAGAACCTAAAGTTATAGCACCGAAAGAAGAACCAGTAAAAGAGATCATTGAAGAAAAAACAGAAGATGAACCTTTAATTGTAACTGACAAAAAATATAGAAGAACTGGAAATGAAAAAAGTATTGAAGATATGTCTATTAATACTCAACTTCTACAAATTAGAATTAGAGATTATGTGACAAAATATCCAATATCTTTCCAAAACTCTAGTAATGAAATTAGTAAAAAAAGTTTAAATACAATAAAAACTGTACTTAAAATATTAAAAAACTATCCAAATATTAAAATTGAAGTTGCAGGTCACACTGATGCAGCAGGAAAGAAAAAGTTTAACTTAGGGGTATCAATCAGTCGTGCAGTTGCAGTAAAAAAACAAATGATTGCTTATGGCTTTGATAAAAATAGGATTAAGGCAAGAGGATATGGAGAGAATATTCCACTTGTTGAAAACAATGAAAACGGTTACTCTAAAGTAAATAGAAGAGTAGAGTTTAATATAGTAGAGGAATAACATGATAGAAATAGCATCTCAAATTGTTTTATGTTTAGTAATAGCAGCAATAATTGGATTTTTTATTGGATTTTTAGTTGGAAAAATTGTAGGTGAAAAAAACCAAAGTTCTATTTATAGTGCAAACACAGTTTCCCATGTGGGAGCACAAAGTAATATATATAATAAGCCTCTAATAAGAAGTGCTCCTAGACCAATGGGAAAAGACTCTTTACAAGAAGTTGAAGGCATAAGTAGAAACCTAGAGATTAAGCTTAATGAGATTGGAATATTCCATTTTGATCAAATTGCAGAATGGACACCAAAAAATTGTAAATGGGTTGAAGAGTTCTTAAAACTAGAAGAGAACCAAATATCTAATGAAAACTGGCTAATAGAAGCTAAAAATCTATCTAGAAACCCTAAGATAAGATAAAAAAGAGAAAATTTATTTCTCTTCTTTAAAGTTTATTATTTTTTTGAAATTAATGTATCAGCTAAAACAATAAAATCTTCTGTAGATAATCTTATTGTTCGTAAAACTATATCCTCTAATTTTAATTTATTACTTATCATTATATTCATTGCGCTAAGATAATCTTTTTTTAGCTTTATGCAGTCAACGACCTCATAAACCAATCTATTGATTGGATTTTCGAATTCATAGTTATCTAAGAACTCGTCATAGTACTTTGGCACTTTTTTCCTTATCTAGAAAAGATACAACTACTAAATTTATTTCTCTATTTGTTTATGTAGAGTTGATAAATCACCTAATACCCAAATACTTACTATCTTTTCATCTTCAAATCTAAAAAAAGATGCTCCGTTGTATTTGATTCTATTATTTGTTGCGGCATAATCAAATAATTGACCACTATGGGTACCATTATAAATAGCTTTTACTGCAACAGTATTATTCTCTTCAACCATGATTTCAACACCATGATAAAGGTTTGGAATACCTGATAAAATTTTATCCATGTACTCTTCAAACTCTTTTTTACCTTTTGTATCTATATTTAAAGAACCATGAAACTCTATATTATCATGAAAAAGAGTATCAATAAGCTCTTTGTTCTTTTTATTCCATAACTCTTCATAGTAAAGTTTTACCATGTTTTTATATGAAACTTTTTTTAATGTACTCATAAACTATTCTCATCTTTTACAAGTAAGTTTTTTAAAATATACAATACACTTTTTATAGACTTTATCGTAGCTGTCTCTTCAACAGTATGATAACCTGTTGTAGGAATTTGTAAAGTCGTTCCTTGTATTGAACCTTTTGACTCTTTTACTATTCTTCCAAGCTCTGTACTCCCTAAAGAAAGTAATGGAAGATTTTCCTGGCTTAATAATTTATTTTTCTCTTGAATATAACTATCTTTACAAGAGAAGTTTATATTATTTTTGTGGCAATAGTTTTTTAAAATCTTTAATAATGGAGATTTAAATCTTGCATTGGCATCTCTATTTCTTAAGACTACATCTTGAAGTTCTGCTTCATCTCTTGTGTTATATGGACTTGTATCCAAAACAAGCAATTCAGAAGTAGTTAATTCATTTTTCTTAAACCAATCATACACAAACCTCCAGCTTCTTCCTGCTTCTTCTTGTGCAGTAAAGAAAGCTGTTCCTTGGTAACCATTTTGATATAAATATATAATTATTGCTGCTGAGACAACATTATCTAACTGAGCACTAATTAACTCATCATCTATATTTAGTTTATCAACAAAAGCAACAGGCGTCCCAGGAAGAAGATGCTCTAATCCATCTACTTTAAACATTAAGTTGTCAATTTGTTCATTCATATAAACTTCACTTATCTTGCCAATTCCAAGATAACTTCCAGACCAAGGCTCGTAAGCTTGTACTTGTTGGTTTATGAACCGTGAAGAAATAGTCTGATAAGTTTGTTCAGATACAGAGTTTCCTTTTAAGTCAATCCTATTTTTACTTTGAAAAGCTGCAAATTGAAACTCATTTGGTCCTGTACACACTAAACCATGTCTATCAATATGAGCACTTAACATTCCACTATTTGGGTCATTACCTTGTGAAACTAATACTCCATCATAATAGTCTGTTTTTATTCCTAACTCATCTAATTCTCTTTTTAAATACAAGAAGAAAGAGTGTTCATATCCTATTACAGATGGAACTCTAATCAACTGTTTTAATGTATCTAAAAAAGAAGTAAAATTTTCAATATTGTTTATCAATTCACTAGATTTTTCAATAGATAGCTTTCTAAATTTCATATCTCTACCTTTTATTCAATAATCTCTTTTTCTTCGCTTTCAATTGACTCTTCAAGTTCTGATTGACATCTATATAACTTCACTTCACATTGTGATGCACACTCATCAAAAGCCATGTCTTTATCTTCGCATTGAAATACACATTGATCATAAGATTTTTCGCAAGCTGCAAACTTATCTTCTAATGTCATGTCTTTATCAATATTTGCATTTAGCATTGTAATTGATACAAGAATTAGCATAGTGATTTTTTTTAACATTTATATCTCCTATAAATATATCTTTGTTTTAACTTTGGAATTATAATTCCAAAAAAGGAAAATAAACTGAAAATTTTCTTAAAGAGATATTGAGACTAAAGAAAGTGGCTTTTTATAGTATTTTATATGGGTATTTTTTTAAATTGTAATTTTAGTTTTATTAAAGGAAGAGAGATTAAAAGATTAATTTTTTCTGAAAATCAATCTTTTATATTATTATCTATAAAGTTTTTTACACAAATATCAATCATTTCAAAAACTTTATCAAAGCCTTTAAAGTCTTCATAAAAGTAAGGATCAGGAACATCTTCTCCTTCGTATCCAAAATCACCTAGTTTTAAAGGGTTTTTACAACCAAGCTTTTTTAGGTTTTGAACATTTGAATCATCAAGTCCAATTATATAATCAAACTTAGCAAAATCATCTTTTGTTACTTGTCTTGCTTGTTGTTCTATAATATCAATACCATTTTGTTCTGCAACTATAATTGAGTTTTCACAAGGTGTACTTCCTATATGCCAATCTCCTGTCCCTGCACTATCAACAAAAATATCTAAGCCTTTATCCTCTATATATTTTAAAGCTACACCCTCTGCAAGTGGTGACCTACAAATATTTCCTAAACACACAAATAGTATTGATTTACTCATTTCTTTTTTAATCCTATATCGATATATTTTCTTATTTTCTTTATTTCCGATAGTTTCATTGTATGCTCAATTTTTTCTTTTGAGTCATCTCTATGCTCATCACCCCAAGGAGTAATAATACCACTTCCCTTTGCCATACTAGCGTCTGCACCATTTGCTGTTAATACATAACATTGATTTGCAACTGCAAGAGCTTTTGTCATTGTTTCAAAATGACCTTTTCTTTTAACTCCCCACATAGATGGGTTCAAAATTAAATCTGCTCCTAAAACTTTTAGCCAATATTTTGGAAATCTAATTTCAAAACATATTAAAGTAGCCACTTTAATACCATCTATATCGATTATCTTCATATTATCAGGTTTCCCTTTAGTAAAGTAATCTGGCTCATCTCCTAATGGAAACAATCTATGCTTTGATTGAGTATGAACTATTTTTTTGTTATGAAAAATATAAAGAGTATTATAAAACTCAATATCCTCTTTTTCAATAAGAGTTATTGCAATAGTTTTATTCTCTGAATACTTTTTTAATTTCTTTATAGCTTTTTGTGTAAACTCTGCTGATTCGTCCATTCTGTCATAGGCAAAACCTGTAAGACATACTTCAGGTGCAAGAATAAAAGAGCCATCATCACAAGAGTTTATTAACTCTTTTAGATTTTTTAGATTTGCTTTAAAATCATTAGTTGTTTTAGTTTGTAGTGCTACTAAGTTCATTTTTCGCTTCTTTTATTAAATTATTTAAATGTTTTTCATACTCTTTTGCTTCATTTTCATCTGTTGATTCAAATCTTGTAACAAGAACCGGAGTAGTATTTGATGCTCTAACTAGTCCCCAACCTTTGTCAAAAATAACTCTAACACCATCGACATCGATAATATCTTTGATTTTTGGAAAATCTTTTGGAGGATTTTGTAAAAGAGTTTTTAGTTTATCTATTAAAATAAACTTCTCATCTTCTGTTGTTTCTACTTTAATCTCTTCAGTAGAGTATGTTTGAGGTAAGCTTTCTATTTCTTTATCTATATCCATACCACCTTTTATTAGTTCTAAAACTCTAAGTGTGGCATAAATAGCATCATCAAAACCATAATATCTATCATTAAAAAAGATATGTCCTGAAACCTCAGCTGCAAGATGTGCATTTACTTCTTTTAGTTTTACCTTTAAGTTTGAATGCCCAGTTTTATACATATGAGCTTCCCCTCTTTGGTTTATAAGGTCATACATAACCTGAGTACACTTTACTTCTCCAACAACAATTGGATTTTCAATATCTTTTGAGAAAAGTAAAGCCATAATGTCACCTTTTACATTATGCTTTTTTGTTAAAAATGCAATTCTATCTGCATCTCCATCATAAGCAAACCCATAATCAAAGTCACCTTCTAATTTCTTTTTTATATCTACAAGATTTTTTTCAACACTTGGGTCTGGATGATGGTTAGGAAAAGAACCATCCGGCTGGCAATATAAGCCTTCATAGTTTAACTCTAATTTATCAAGAACTTCAGTTAATACAGTATCAGCAACACCATTTCCACAATCAATAATGATTTTTTCTTTCATAGCTTTTAGGTGTTCAAACTCTTTAAGCATATAGTTTACATATAAAGATTTCACATCAATATCATAAGCTTTATCATTGTCTTCAATCTGAATATTAGAAGAAATAATCTCATCTCCTAAAGAGTATATATCTTCTGCAAAAAATGGCTTTTTATCAAATGTGATTTTAAATCCATTATATTCACTTGGATTATGACTTCCTGTAATCATAATAGAAGCAGTTGATTCAATCTCTTTACCTTCAATATTAAATGTTTGATAATTTGCAAAGTAGTTTACTCCTGTTGCAACCATGTGCATATTTAATACTTTACAGCCAGCTGCATTTAAACCACTTGCTAAGTATGAGAAAAGTTCAGGAGAGTGTGTTCTAGCATCATAACCTATTGCGATATAAGAATCTTCTTCAAACTTTTCATATACTTTTTTACCAAAAAAATATCCTATAAGATTCACTGATTCTTTATTTAATTCACTTCCAACTATCCCTCTAATATCATACTCTCTAAAGATTGATTTATTTACCATTACTAACCTTGCAAAAATTTTGCAAATTATAACAATTATTGAGTACTAAAGAAATTAAGAGATATAATAATGTATGCAAAAAGAATTAACTCAAAACATAAAAATACTATATGTTGAAGATGATGATATCGCTAGAGAAAACGGTGTAGAGTACTTAGAGAACTATTTTGATAACATTTTTGAAGCTAGTGATGCACTAAGTGCTTTAAAAATCTATGAAAAAGAAAATCCCAATATTATTATTACAGACATTCAAATGCCAAAACTAAATGGTTTAGAGTTTATTAAAAGAATTAGACAAAAAGATACAAAAACTTTAGTTATTGTTTTATCTGCTTTTTCTACAAAAGAGTATCTATTTGAAGCTATTGAACTTCAGTTAGTAAAATATCTTACAAAACCTATTTGTGAAAATGAACTATACAAAGCTCTTGAACTTTGCATTGATAGTTTAAATTCAAATAGCTCAAATATAATAAATCTTGATGAACATATAGTTTTTGACACTTTCAACCAAACTCTATTTAAAAACAATGAAGTTATAAAATTAAGAAAAAAAGAGTTAGACCTTTTATCTCTTCTTATAAAAAATAAAAATAGATTTGTAAGCTACGAAGAGATAGAAAACTATGTGTGGAATGATAGTGCAATGAGCAAAGATGCTTTAAAAACTTTAATTAAAAATCTTAAAACAAAAATACCTAAAGATTTAATAACTAACTTATCAGGCACAGGCTACAAAATTGAGCTTAGATAACTTATATTCAATTTTACTTTTTGGGATAACCTTTGGTATTGTTATTATGACAATAGTATATACCTTTATTAGATATATCTACTCAAAGGAGATATTCTATATCTCTTATTGTCTAATGCAAATATTCTCCCTTGTTTATATTGTAAGTTATAGTAAGATATTTGATATTCCTATATTTGTAGAGCAACTATCTTTACTATTTGCGACCTTACTTGCTTTAGTTTTTGCAATTAATTTCTATGAAGGTAAATTTATACCCGTAGTTAGAGACTATAAAGAGTTAATAATAAATACCCTACTTCTAAATATAGTAATATTAACAGCATTTTATCACTATGTTTTATTTGAATATTTACCCTTTACAATCATTTATGCGATTTTATTTATTTCTGTAATTTTCAATATGAAAAGTGTGGGACCAACTTTAATATATACAATTGGATGGTCTATTTTTTGCTTCACTCTTTTTGTTTTAGAGTTTAAAGATTTTTATAATGAAGAGGGACTTATTGATATTGTTTTAATAGCTTTTGCTATAGAAGCTATACTTTTTACTTTTTCTGTTTCCCACAGATACAACAAACTTGAACAAAAAAATGAAGATTTTGAAAACATGCTTTTACAACAATCAAAAATGGCAAAAAGTGGAGAGATGTTAGCAAATATTGCCCATCAATTTAGGCAACCACTAAATAATTTATCATATATTTTAATCAATTTAAAAAAAAGATATGAAAACAAAAAATTAGATGAAGAGTATTTCCACAAAAAGTATTCACAGGCAAAAGAGCAATTAGAGTTTCTTTCACATACTGTTGAAGAGTTTAAAGAGTTCTATACTCCTTCAAAACAAAAAGAGAAGTTCTTTGTAAAAGATGCAATTACAAATACCATGTCTATATTAAATGAGGATTTGAAAAAAAGAAACATAAAATATAACCTAGAGTTCTTAAAAGATGAAAATCTAATGATATATGGAAGTAAAAATGAACTTTCACAAGTTATATTATCTCTTATATCAAATGCTAGTGATGCTCTAAAAGACATTGAAAGTCCTTTAGTTTCTATTATTGTAGATTCAACAGCAGCTGATGTAATTGTACATATAAAAGATAATGGAAAAGGTATAAGTAAAAAATTTCAAGATAAACTATTTGAACCTTATTTTACTACAAAGGAAGAAGGAACAGGTTTAGGTCTGTATCTTTCAAAATTGATTATTGAAAAAAGTTTTAATGGGAAAATAGAATTAAAGCCTCAAGAAGAAGGAAGTTGTTTCTTTCTTCTAATTGAAAAAGCTATTTAAGTAAATCTTTTCTTGGATAGATAAAAGAAACATCTCTTTGAATACTAACTTCTTTATTCTCTTTTGCAAATATTTTAATCTTTGCTCTATAAGGTGTGTCTTTCTTATTAGTTGTTGCAAGTACTTTGCTAGCTTCTAAAATAAGTACT
>Ga0193951_1000984_pt1 | contig 12716 bp, 9 predicted proteins | sample BB_2_MG_FD_140370 | JGI IMG/M metagenome (GOLD analysis project Ga0193951, IMG submission 140370) | Microbial mat bacterial communities from the Broadkill River, Lewes, Delaware, United States - BB_2_MG | ecosystem: Environmental > Aquatic > Freshwater > River > Microbial mats | place: USA... | reverse complement strand
TTCACGGCGGTAACAGGGGTTCGAACCCCCTACGGGATGCCATCAGCGGGAATAGCTCAGTTGGTAGAGCACGACCTTGCCAAGGTCGGGGTCGCGAGTTCGAGTCTCGTTTCCCGCTCCAATTTATGATTTACAGATTTTTACTCACATCTGTAAGTCATTCAAAGTAGGACTTAAAGGTCCTTTTTTCATTCCAGTGACCTCCACCTGATCCACGAATCCTTAGTACATAAATGCGGGTGAGCCTGATTCCTCATTGTTGCTGAGTGCGAGCGTTGGTCGAGTCTCACTCCATCCTTGAATTTCACGCCAGCTCAGCCTCAATGGCCTGCCGAATCAACTCGCGGACGCCTTTTCGCAGCATGTCAGTCAGCGGAACGGTCGTTTCATCTCGATGGGCAAACTCCACAACGGTATTTTCGTTCATGGCGGTGTACTCTCGTGTTGATTCGTTTTTTGCGATTACAAATCAACCAGATACGCCGCTTTTTCAACCCCCCTCCCGAGCACCGGATTTAGTTATATCTCTGCCGCAGTCACCAGTGCCGTGCGGATCTCTGTTGTCATAGTCATTCTCCTTTGTTGTTACGGGCGACTGGGTAGGCACCAAAGAGCGGTTGCCCAAGTGCTGTGATGGGATGTGACAAATTCGATCAGGCTCGCTGACGCTGTTGGGTGTTTTGTGCAGTCTGCTAGATCAGTGCCAGGCTGGCTCGGTAGAAGTCGAAGGCATACGGAGTGCTTTGTGTCATGAATATCCCCTGGATTAAAGAAGGCGTGTTTAAAGAAAATTGCTGGTTTCAGCTTCAGCCCATTTGAGCCAGCATGCGCCTGAAGCGCCGTAGCGACAGTGCAAACAAGGTGCAGCCAATCACGAACAGGGCGAGCAACTGCCCCCAGACCACGTCCAGCCCGGCACCACGATAAAGCACGCCTTCGCCAAGTAGCACTAGGTGCGTGGTGGGTGCTGCCAGCATCAGGTACTGCACCAGTGCTGGCATGCTCTCGCGCGGTGTTGCGCCGCCCGAGAGCAGGATCAACGGTAGCAGCACCAACATCAGCAAGAGGCCGAACTGCGGCATGCTGCGCGCCACAGTCGCCAGGTAGATGCCCAGCGCGGTGTTGGCAAACAGGCTCAATGCCGCACCCGCCAGGAACAGGACGACCGAGCCATCGATGGGCACCTGCAGCAGCCCGCGCACGACGAACTGCAGCGACAACGCTGCCGCCACCAGCACCACCGCGCCCATTGCCAGCACCTTGGCAAGCATGATCTGCGTGGGTGTGACGGGCATGACCAGCAGATGCTCGATGGTGCCGTGTTCGCGTTCACGGATCAGCGCCGCGCCGGTCAGGATGATGGCCAGCATGGTCACGTTGTCGATGATTTGCAGCAAACTGCTGAACCAGGTCTTGTCTAGCGCCGGGTTGAAGCGTGCACGTAGTACCAGTTCTACCGGCAGGGCTGTATTACTACGGTTGCGCTGCACGAAGGCTTCAATCTCCTCGGTGACGATCTGCTCCACATAGGTGCTGCCGCTGAAGGCCTGGTCCATGCGCGTGGCATCGACGTTGAGCTGTACCTCGGCGGGCCGCCCTGCCAGCACGTCGCGTTGCAGGTTTGGCGGCATCTGCAGCACGAAGGTGTAGCGGCCTGCATCCAGGCCCGCATCCATCTCGGCCACACTGATTCGCTCGGGCGCGGTGAATTGCGGTGGGTAGAACGCTGCCGTAATGCGCTGCGACAGAGGGGAATCGTCCTCATCGACGATGGCAATGGGCGCGTTATTCAGCGTGTCGGGAATGGCCGAGGCGGCGGTGTATACCATCACTGTGAAGCTGAAGAAGATCAACAGCAGCATCACGGGGTCGCGCCAAAGGCTCCAGAGTTCTTTGGTGCCCAGTTGCCAGATATTGGAAAAAGCGCGCCGCATCTCAACGCTCCTGCTTGTTCAGCATAGCAATGGCCAAGCCCATCACCAGCGGCACAGCCAGTAGCAAGGCGATAAAGGATTGCTGCAGATCGGCCAGCCCCAGAGCCTTGGCGAAGACGCCACGGCTGATGAGAAACATATGGGTGGCCGGATAGGCTTCGCCGATCCACTTGCCGATGCCCTCCAGCGATGACACCGGCGTGGTCATGCCAGCGAACTGGGTGGCGGGGACTAGGGTGCCGATCAGTGCCGCGAACATGGCTGCGATCTGGCTGCGCGTGATGGCCGAGGCTACCAGCCCCATGCCGGTGGATATCACCAGAAACACCAGCGCCGCCAGTGCCAGAGCAAAGAAGCTGCCTTTCATCGGCACCTCCAGCACGGCCACGGCCAGCACGCTCATCAGCAGAAAATTCAACATGCCCAGCGCCACGTAAGGCAATTGCTTACCGAGCAGGAATTCCGTGCGCGTGACGGGAGTGACATAGAAGTTGATGATGGCGCCCAGCTCCTTCTCGCGCACCACGGCAAGCGCGGTCAGCATGGCCGGCAGCATGAGCAGCAGCAAGGGCACCACCGCCGGAACGATGGCGGGCAGGCTCTTGATGTCCGGGTTGTAGCGAAAGCGCGTTTGCACTTCGACCTGGGTGGTGGCGTCGGCCGAGCGCTGAACCTGTTGTGCCAGCCAGTGCAGGTGCATGCCCTGCACATAGCCCTGTACGGTCTCGGCTCTGCTGGGCATGGCACCGTTGATCCAGGCACCCACTTGGGCATGGCGCCCCAGCGTGGCGTCACGGGCAAAACCGGGCGGGATTTCGATCACCAGGCTCAGTTCGCCGGTCTGCATGCGCCGGTCCAGCTCGTCATAGCTGTACAGTGGCGGACGTTCCAGAAAGTACGGTGAGCCCGAGAGTGCCAGGGTGTAATCGTGGCTCAGTCCGGTCTGGTCACGGTCCAGCACGGCGTAACGTAGGTCGTTGACGTCAGTGCTGATGCCATAACCGATGACGAACATCAGCAGCAGCGAACCGAGCAGCGCCAGCGTGGCGCGTACCGGGTCGCGGCGTAGTTCAAGTGCTTCGCGCCAGGCGTAGCTGAATAGGCGTTGCAGGCTGAAGGCGCGGGGCTTGTCGTGCGCCGTTGCAATGTTTTTTTGTGCTGCATGCTCTCGTTCTTCTGGCGTTGGCGTGGCGCGGTGTTCGTCGGCCTCGATCAGATAACCAATGAAGGCGTCCTCGAGCGATGCCGCTCCGCGCTTTGCCATCAGCCGTGCAGGGGCATCGCTGTCGAGTACCTTGCCCGCATGCATCATCGACATGCGGTCGCAACGCTCGGCTTCATTCATGAAGTGGGTGGATATGAAGATGGTTACTTGGTCACGGCGCGAAAGCTGCACCAGCAGTCGCCAGAAATTGTCCCGCGCCACGGGATCGACGCCGGAGGTCGGCTCGTCCAGAATCAGCAGGTCGGGCTTGTGCACCATCGCTACGGCCAGTGAGAGACGCTGGCGCATGCCCATGGGAATGCTGGGCGGCAGGCTTTGCATGACGTCCAGCAACTCGAAGCGTTCGGCGATAGCCTGCACGCGGGCGTCGATTTCTGCGGCGGGGACGTGGAACAGCCTAGCGTGCAGTGCCAGGTTCTGCCGCACGCTCAATTCGTTGTAGAGCGAGAAGGATTGTGACATGTAGCCAACGCGGCCGCGGGTGGCCAAGTCGTGCGGGTCGACCGCTTGGCCGAATAGCCGTGCGTGGCCTTCGCTGGCGGGCAGCAGGCCAGTGAGCATCTTCATCGTGGTGGATTTGCCGCAACCATTGGAGCCAAGGAAGCCGAAAATCTCGCCGCGCCGGATGCGAAAGCTCACGTGGTCCACCGCCGTGAAATCGCCAAATCGCATGGTCAGCCCTTGGGCCTCAATGACAATGTCGTCGGCATCACTTTGCAAGGGCGGGATGGTGACGGCTTCGTGGCCCTGTTTCTTCTCCGTCGGTAGCAGATTGATGAAGGCCTGTTCCAGCGAGTCGCAGCCGGTGCTTGCCAGCAATTTACGAGGAGTTCCGGTTGCCAGTACCTGGCCTTCGTCCATCACGGCCAGCCAGTCAAAGCCTTGCGCTTCGTCCATGTAGGCGGTGGCGACGATTACGCTCATACCGGGACGCTCTTGGCGGATACGGGCGATCAGGTCCCAGAACTGCATGCGTGCCAGAGGGTCGACACCGGTGGTAGGCTCATCAAGAATCAGCAGGTCGGGGTCGTGGATCAGTGCACAGCAGAGACTCAGCTTCTGTTTCATGCCACCCGAAAGCTTGCTCGCTGGGCGGGCCAGGAACGGCTGCAGGCCGGTGCTGCAGGTCAGCTCGTCGATACGTCGCCGCCGCTCAGGGGCAGCGTGGCCGAACAACCGGGCGATGAATTGCAGGTTTTCCTCGACCGACAGCGTGGGATACAGATTCTTGCCCAGGCCTTGCGGCATGTAGGCGATGCGCGGGCAAGCTTGGTCGCGGTGGGCCTTGTCGGCCATGTCGCCCTTCAGCACGCGTACTGTGCCTTGTTGCACGCGGCGCGCACCGGAGATCAGAGACAGCAGGCTGGACTTACCTACGCCATCAGGGCCGATCAAGCCGGCCATGCAGCCCGCAGGAATATCCTGCGTGATGCCGGCCAGCGCCTGGGTCTTGCCGTAATACAGACAAACATCCTGCAAGTGCACCACGGTTTCGCCAAGTCTGCTCATGGCTGCTCCCTGGCTCGTAAGGCATCAGGCCAGGTGGCTTGAGGATCGGTTTTGACCCAGGCGACGCCGGGCAGGCCGGATTTCACGTAATCCTGGTGCTGATTCAGCAATGCTGCGTCGATCCGGGCCTTGACCCGGAACATCAGTTTTTGTCGCTCGTTTGCCGTTTCCACCGACTTGGGGGTGAATTGAGCCTGACGGGAGACGAAGGTGACTTTGGCCGGGATCGGCCAGGCCGGTGCCGCATCCAGCACGATGCGCACGTCGCTTCCCAGGGCTACCTGCCCGGCCGCTTCAGTAGGCAGAAAGAAGCTCATATAAACATCGGACAGGTCGATCAGATTGAGTACCTTGCCGCTGTCGCCCAGCATTTCACCGGGCTGGGCCAGGCGGTATTGCACGCGTCCCGAACGAGGTGCTTTGAGGGCGCTGTCATTCAGCTCGGACTGGATACGCTCGACGCTCGCCTGTGCCGCGGCAACTGCCGATGCCGCACCAGTCACTTGCGCCTCCGCGGCTTTGATGGCGGAGCGGGCTGCAGTGGCCTGGGCCCTGGCAGCGTTGAGGGCAGCACGTCCATTGGCTGTGCTGGCACGATCGTCATCCAGTTCCTGGCCTGTCGTTGCCCCGTCCTTGACCAGGGCCTCCGTGCGGTCCAGCCGCCGCTGCGCGGCATTGAGTTCCGTCTGGCGCTGAACCACAACGGCCTCGGCGGCGGCCAGATCGCTGCGGCGCATGCTGACCTGCGCCTGTGTGGCTTGCACTGCATGCTCAGCCTGTTGCAGTTGAGCCTGGGCCTCGCGCAACTGCGCTTGCAGCGAATCGGTCTGCATATGTACCAGCACCTGGCCAGCCTGTACCAGATCGCCCTCATCAGCCAGAATCTGCACGACCCTGCCACCCGACTTGGCGGCGACATCCACCTCCGTGGCTTCAATGCGACCATTGCTGACCAGCAGACCTTCTGGCGTGTCGCGTTGACCGAGCCAGTCCCCGCCAAGCCAGATTGCACCCGCAATAGCCACCACGATGACCGTGGCGGTGATGGTTGTTTTGATGGGTTGATGCATGGTGGGTTTAGTCCTTTGCAATATCTGAAGACGTGGTGGAGGCAGACTGATCGAGCAGTGGCGCGGCTGGCAGGCGCTGAGCACCGCCTCCCAGTGCGGTATACAGCACGACCTGGTTGCGCAGCAGTGCGTATTGCGCATGTACCGCTTCTTGCTGGGTATCCAGACGATCACGTTCGGCATCGAGCACTTCAAGGAAGTTGGCGCGGCCACGCTCATGACTCAGGCGTGCCAACCGGCTGCGTTCATCCTGAATCCCGACGGCGTGGTGCTGCACAGCCAATTGATGTTGCAGCCAGCGCTGGTTGCTCAAGGCATCGGAGACATCGCGAAACGCGCTCTGAATGGTTTTCTCGTACTCGATGATGGCAAGCTGCTTGCGCACTTGCGCCAGATCAAGATTGTTCTGGTTCAAGCCGCTGTCGAAGATCGGCAGCGACAGGGTGGGTGCAAAGCTCCAGGTACGGCTGCTACCCCTGAATAAATCGCTCAGCTCGCCGCTGGCCAGGCCGCCGAAAGCGGTTAGGCTGATGCGTGGGAAAAACGCCGCGCGGGCCGCGCCGATATGGGCATTGACCGCACGCAGGCGATGCTCGGCTGCGACGATGTCAGGGCGGTTGGTGAGTAAATCGGACGGCAATCCGACCGCGATGGGCTGGAGCAGATTCTGGGCATCGAAAGCGCTGTCTTCGGGGTTGATCAGGTCTGTGTGCCCGACCAGTAGGCTCAGTGCATTCCACTGCAGGTCACGCTGTTGTTGCAACTGCAGCACCAGCGCATCAGCTTGGGTCAGCAGTGTCTGTACCTGAGTAACCTCCAATCGGGTGGCGCGGCCTACTTCCAGCCGACGCTTGAAGATGCGCAGGGATTCACCCTGGCTGGATTGGGCGGCCTGTGCCAGGCGCAAGCGTGCATGGAGTTCATGCAGGTTCAGCCAAGCATCGGCCACCTGAGCCACCAGGCTTATGGCGACTGCGCGATGGCCTGCCTGGGTTGCCAGGAATTCCTGCAAGGCCTCTTCGTTCAGGCTGGCAATACGCCCCCAAAAGTCGATTTCCCAGCGACTGATACCTGCACCGACTTGAAACTCATTGGCCGCTATGGCCCGGCCAGTATCCGAGATATCCGCCGGGGTACGCGAACGGGTGGCATCCACGCCCAGCGTCACATCGGGTGTCAGGGCGCTGCGTTCAATGCGATAAGCGGCCTGTGCCTGTTGCACCCGCAAGGCTGCGCTGCGCAGATCTTGGTTATAGCGCAGTGCCTGCTGGATGACCGATTGCAGGCGGGGATCATGAAAATAATCTTGCCAGGCTATCTCGGCAGCGGAGGATTGTGCTGTGCCTGCGGCTTTGGTGTCATGATCGTGCCGGTAATACGCAGGCAAAGCGCTGTCGGGTGTCGCATGGGGCGGTATCAGAGTTGTGCAACCGGATAGCAGTGTGGCCAGAAGCACGACATTCCAGTGGTGTGGCATGTAAAGAGGTTTCCTATCCATAAGCATGGTTGGAAGTGTGCTCTTCACGCGTCAATGCACTTTCAAGGTCTTATCAAGATTTCATCAAGTGCCAGATTCGGGGCTTGGAGTATTTTCGTCGGTTCGACCTTTCACTGCATCATAAGCTCCGTCACGCTAAAAACGTGACGGAGCTTTTCTGGTTGGATATGGTGGATGTCGATGACAGATCAGACTTCTACGCCGTTCATCCTGTCTTGCTAGGTGCGAAGCATTTGCAGTATGGGCATGCTAGGATGCCTTCAGCCAGGGGTGAATTCAGCGGCATCGGTTCGATTTGGACTGTCACGAGGGCTCGCTCAGAAGCAGCCAAACACCTGTGCCCAATAGCAGCAGCGCTATTGCTGCGCAGCTTAGCTAAACAGATGGTGACATCGAAAGCTTGATGTAGGGAGCTTGTGTTGAGATGCACGACATTGTCGGCGCCTATCCCACATCTCAGAACGCGTAATGCAATGTGGTAAACCCGGTCACGCCAGTTTTTTCCTCCACTACCGGGCTTCTGCGCGCCTTGTCGCTGAACTCCATCACGCTTACTCCCACTGACATCGTCCAGTGCTTGCTGAAGTCATGGTGCCAGTCTGCCGACACCGAGTAGGCATAGATACCAGACTCGGCATTGAAGCGGGCGAAGCGCGAGGCTTGCGCCTGTGCGGTGCTGACGCCGAAGTAGGTACGGCTGTAGCGGCCATCGCCGACATGCATGTTGACGCCCAGGGTGACCACATCGTCCACGGCGTTCAGGATGGTGCTTTCCAGACCCAGCCGATAGCGATTGCCACGTTCATGGCCTGCAATACGCACTTCAGCCTCACCGTTGACCGACAGCCAGGAGGTTAGCTCCTGGGCCAACAGGAAGTTGGCAGTGGTGGCTCCCTTGACTTCACCCATACCCTGCAGTCGTTTGGAGCCAGGACGCCAGTTGCTGTCCTTCTCAGTGCGGCCGAAGTCGTAGCCGATGGCCATATTGGCGTACAGCCCGCTCTGTGTCAGGTATTCCACGCCGAGACCGCGAATGGAGTCAGCGAAGAAAATGCCATGGTAAATACTCAATGTCGACACCGGCATTGTGCGAGAATCCTTGGCGCCCAGGTAGCGGGGCGTGACGGCCGCGCCAAGCCCTACAGTAATCTCGGTCTTGTTGCCCAAAATGTTGGTTGACGTATCTGTTGCGTGTTGCTGTGCCAGGCTTTGCAATGGCATGAGCAGGCAGAGGCCGCCGGCCAGCAGGCTCAGGGCGGAGCTGACCGTGCGCAGCTTGCGCTGATTACATTGGTGAATGGATTTATTCATGGTTGGTCGTCTTTTCCGGGTTAATACTCTGGAAGTAAAGCGACCGCGGCACAAGGTCCGGCTAAGAAACGATGAAGACCCCATCAAGGGATGTGGGTTCGGCGCCATGAACCATCATTGGGGTAGCTCGATGTGGATACGCCCGCCGCCTTGGTCTCGGTTATGCACGCTCAACTGACCGCCGTGAGCCTGGCAGATTGCCACGGCGACCGACAGTCCCAACCCGCTGCCGCCTGCATGGCGGGAGCGTGAATGTTCGGCACGCCAGAATCGGTCGCAGACGCGCTCGATATGCTCTGGTGCAAAACCGGGGCCGGTATCTTCCACGTCGATCAGTACCTTGTCTTCCCGCTTGAGGACCCGCAGGGTCAGATTTTCGCCGGACGCAGCGTAGCGCAATGCGTTGTCGATCAGTATGGAGAGTATCTGGCCAATACGGTCACGATCAGCGTTCAGTATCAAGCCACCGGGGCAGTCGATGAGCATGTGCATGGGCTGCTGCTGCAGGCGAGGTGCTGCCCAGATGACCCGTTCTTCCATCAGGGGTTTGAGTGCAAAACGTGTGGGGGTCAGTACCAACTGGCCCGCCGTGGCCAGTGACAAGAGATAGAGGTCATCAATTAGTCTATTGAGCTGATCGAGCTGCCTCATAATCGTACTCAGTTGCTGAGGCGTAGCGTCAAACACCCCATCGATCAAGCCTTGTAGCCGCCCCTTGGCAGCCGTGAGCGGCGTGCGTAATTCATGGGCGATCGCCGCACTGGAGGCTTGCAGCTCGCGCTCGTGACGCTCCAAACGTTCCGCCATGTGATTGAAATCAGCCATCAGGCTATGCAGTGCGGCAGGTGTATCGGGTGCGATACAGGCCCGCGAACGAAAGTCTCCTCCCGCGATGTTTCTGGCCGCGATGGCGACAGTACTGAGCTGGCGTGACAAGCGCAGCGACACCCAGATGCCGCCGCCGATAATCAGAGGCAACGCAATCAGCACCAGCCCGCTGAACCAGAGCAAGTCTGCGCGCAGTACCTCTGGCGTAAAGTAGTCGCCATAGAGATACTGACCATAGATTTCACGCAGGCGTTCTGCGTTGGCTGCGTGATCCGCCTCCAGCAGTTTCAGCTCCTGCCTTACGGTTTCTGGCAATGCGTTTCTCAGTTTGGCTTCCCACCAGAAGAAACGCAACCACATACCTGTGCCCACAACCAGGATGGCCACCAGCGCCAGACCGATCATGCGCAGGCTGATCCAGTACCAGAGCTGTCGTGAACGCCTTTTTTTGGCCGCATTCATGCCGGGTTGCGGAAGCGATATCCCAGCCCCCGGACGGTCAGAACTACATCATGGATGTCTGCACGCTCCAGCTTGCGGCGCAGGTTGTAGAGATGAGCGTCCACTACACGCTCCATCGCATCGCTCTCTGGCAGGCAGTTGGCCAGCAGTTCTGCTCGCGTGTACATCCGGGAAGGCGAGGCCATCATCATGGACAGCAGATTGAATTCGGTGCGCGTCAGCTCCAGAGGCTGGGCAACGCCGTTGGTTTCGGTGGTTGCCAGCGCGGCGTTCAAGTCGATGACCAGGCGATCATGCCGCAGCATGGTCGATTGCCCCAGGCCACCTCCACGCCAGCGTCGCAGCACCGCATGGACACGGGCGACCACTTCCCCAGGGTTGTAGGGTTTGACCACATAGTCATCCGCACCGTACAGCAGCGAGTTGATGCGGTTGGGTTCGTGCCCGACTGCGGTCACCATGATGATCGGGGTCATGGCGTGCTGGCGGATGGCTGTCAGTACCTCATTGCCGCTGAGCCCGGGCAGCATGATATCCAGCAGCACCAGATCGGGTCGCCAACGCGCGTGGTATTCCAGGGCTTGATGGCCGTCGGCTGCGTGGCGGGTTTGGAATCCATCCCGGCTCAGATAGGCCTCCAGCACTTCGGCCCCATCGAAATCATCTTCGACGATCAGTACACGTCCCAGACTCACAGTTCACTCCTTCATGCAATCTTGATGAATTCTTGATCGCTGCTTGATGTTGCGGCGCAACAATAAAGCATCTTCTGAACATGGCAGTAAATCGGTGGGACGATTAACTGTCATTATAAAGAAGCAAGTCGATTAGTTCAATTCTGGCTTTTTGTCAATAGTCAGGAGGGTGCATTTGGCAATTGCATTTAACAGTTTGAGTAAATGGAGGGGAATGTATATGGATATAGTGCCAAAGGCTGACCGCTGGGGGTTCCAGGATTTTGTTGAATCTTCGGTATCCGAAGGTTTTTTGCGTGAGCCTGTCCTCATGCAGGGAATGTCCGGTTCTCGGATTACACGCAATGGGCTTCCATATGTGAACTTTTCGGGAATCAACTATCTCGGCTGGCAACAAGATCCACAGGTACTTGATGCGTTTTGTGAATCAGTCAAGCGCTATGGACTTTCCACAGGTGGCTCGCGGGCGACTCAGGGGGTTTGCGAGCCGCATTTCCGACTGGAGGCGCTGATCAGCGAGCATCTTGGTAAAGAAAAAACGCTCACGTTCGCTTCAGGCATGTTGGCCAACTTGGGCTTCATCAATGCAATGACGGCCAAGTTCAATTTCTCGCCTCGCAGTGGTATTGATAATCGTGATGCTGTCCTGATCTTTGACAGGGATTGTCACTGGAGTCTCTGGAAGGCAGCGTCACACCTGAAATACGGGGAGTCTCTGCTGGCATTCAAACATAACGATGCGGCTGATTTGGAGCGCATCCTGAATAATGTCGGAGATCGCAAAGCGATTGTGGTTTTCGAAAGTGTTTATTCTTCCGATGGAAGTGTGGCGCCTATCGGTGCCATTCTTGATTTATGCGAACGGTTCCAGGCCTTGAGCTACATTGATGATGCCAATGGTTTCATGGTTTACGGTGAGCCGCAGCGCAATTTCTATGAGGAATTTCAACATCTTAATCGTGCCGACTTCATTATGATTTCCTTGTCGAAGTCGATCGGCCTGGAAGGTGGCGCAATTAGTGCTAATGCGGAGTACATCGATGCATTCGAGGTGCTGAGCGGGACCTCGATCTTCACTGCAGCCATTCAGCCACCAACAGCAGATGCAGCAGCGTCTATCATCGAGCAGCTTAAACAAGAGTCTTCGATCATGGATGATTATCTGAAAAGAAGCCTGACCTTTCGCCAGCGCTTGCTTGATAGCGGTCTTCAAATCAATGATACACCGTCCTATATCACCTCCGTTCTGATTGGGAAAGATAGCAAGGCCGAGCAAGTGCGAGAGCAACTAGACGCACAAGGCTTTTGCGTTCCTATTTTCCGTTACCCTGCTGTCAAACCCAATCAGGCACTAATTCGATTGATTTTGCATCGTCACCACACGGATGTAGAAATTGAGCGCTTTGCTCAAAGCCTGGATGACCTACTTGGAAGCAATAATGCTCGCAGTCGGTTGGGCGAGCTACAGTTAGCAACGGCGCAATAGGCTGGGAAGCCCGTACGATGACTCGCGTGGAACAGCTTGTGCGGGTCGGTTCTCCGACCCGCAAAAAAAATACAATCGGAGCTGCACATATTGAAACCAGGGAATCGATTACTGAGATTGATCGAAAATCTTGGAATCACCTGTGTCAGCAACGTCAGTTCTGTACTTATGAGTACATGAGCGCTCTTGAAGCGAGTGGATTGGAATGCCAGTACCTTTATGCACTGGCTATCTCAGATGGTGAGGTGGTTGGTGCTGCTCTCGCTACCACTTGGAAAATTCGTCTGCCACTCGGTATTACATTCCGTGTCACGACCATGGGGACGCCGGTCAACACCGGATTGCCATTGATACTGGCGGCGGTGCCGAATTCGATCAAGATGCGACATGACCTGATAACTGCTCTGGAACAAGCATCTATGAAGCGTGGTGTGCGGTTGTTTGTGGGGCGGGATTTCCCAACCTCGGACTACCTCTCTGCTTCATTGCTTGACCCGCTATATCATTGTGCGCACCTGGAACTTCCCTGGACAGACTTTGAGCAGTATCTGACGCTACATCCCAAGCGAAAAAGTATACGCCGTGATCTACGATCATTGGAAAAGGCAGGTTACACCCTTGAAATTCGCACAGCTAAGACGCTATCGATGAATGAGGCGAAGCGCCTGCACGCCTTATGGTTGCAGCTCTACTGGAAG
>Ga0193951_1000983_pt1 | contig 12719 bp, 7 predicted proteins | sample BB_2_MG_FD_140370 | JGI IMG/M metagenome (GOLD analysis project Ga0193951, IMG submission 140370) | Microbial mat bacterial communities from the Broadkill River, Lewes, Delaware, United States - BB_2_MG | ecosystem: Environmental > Aquatic > Freshwater > River > Microbial mats | place: USA... | reverse complement strand
CTATTAAACTTATACACATTAAAATATACTATAAAAAAAGGTAAGCCTTAGCCTACCCTTCAATATTATGTTTGGTAATAGATGCCAGCCTTTATATGCGAAAACAACTATTCTCAACCTTCAACACATTTATTAGAGGTGAAGCATACATCGTAAAAAATGCTTCGGTTAGTTCTTCCGAATCTAATTTAGCTTGCATCTTTACTTTATCTTCAATCATCTTCTTAAAATCGTCAACTTGCGTTTGACAATACTTATCACCTTTATAAACCACACTATTATTTAGTAGGTCGTAGGCAATATAATTGATGGCGTTTAATTTATAATTAGAATAGATCTGCCTATCCATTTCATCACAAACAGATTGATGAATATTACAAGCATTTAGCGATGACCTATTTTCGTTGATATATTCCTTAATAGGCTTGCCAAAAGCAAGATGCACCTTACCTTTTGAACCAGTTATACCATTTAATATGCTATTTAAATCTTCATCTTTGCTCTTATTGTATGTCCCATGTTTAGCTTTCTGCAGCTCACTTACCTTTTGTAAATCACAAGGTTCATACTCATAAGATATTGAAATAGGTACAATATTAAGTTGCTTTATGGCTTCAATAGCGTCCTTTTCTTTAATCGTTAGCATTTTTAATAAGGACAGTTGTGTCTGATCATCACCATTCTTGGTTCTACCATCACGTTGTGCAATCCATATCGATTCATTTTTATTCACTATAACATCCTTAATGTATTGTGAGTGAACAAGTGCATTTTTGTATACCTCGAGCCTTGATCCCCCCCGAAAGAAGGTAAACATCTTATTTATTTTTCCAAGATCAACAATGAATTGACTACTCATTAAATTACTTCCAAATGTTATTTGAGTCGTAAGGTGACCATTTTGAAGCAAAACATACTGTAGAATCGCACTATCTAAAACAATATCTCGATGATTTGAAATAAAAAGATAGGAGGTGTTTTTATCTATATTTTCAATTCCTGAGTATGAAAAACTTGTTGCTGTTTGTTCTAACACAGACGCCACTGCTTTACTACTAAATTCTTCCTGAAAACCGCTTACTGAACTTACATTTTTCAATACCTCAATAGATGCTTGAACATCACGATCCGGAAATGCATATTTTAAAACCCCGTGAAACTTTTCGTTTTCAAGCACCCGAGCTAAAGCTGGTTTTAACTCCATATCATCATAAGGGCGCATTTCATTTAATACTTGGATTATATCATTCATCATCAAGGTCTGTTATCTATAAAAGTGACTGGTTTTCTACTTAACTCTGGAAACTGCATAGCTGCAATTTTATTGGGCGTGTGAAATACAACTGTTGGTGCCACCCTTAGCTTCGTTCTAAAGCAATCCTTTATCGTCTTTTCTAACCCCTCATTCGCTTCGTGTGTGCCAATTTTTATTGTTATATCATCAGTGCCAATCGTATTTTTATCAATAAGAACTATATAGTTTTCCACGCCTTCAATATTATTCAAAACATCGTATAAAGAAGGCGGATACAGTGTAGTCCCCTTATATTTAATCATTTGGTTTTTTCGACCTATTACTGGTCCCAAACGTGTTGTTGTACGTCCACATTTACATGGTTCTGTGTGATGATTGCAGATGTCACCAGTTTTAAATCGTAACAGAGGCATCCCCTCCACGCCTAAAGTTGTAATTGTTACTTCACCGGGTGTTCCAGCTGGCACTGGATCTTCGTTCTCATCTAGAAATTCAACAATTATCATTTCGGGATGATGATGCCCACCAACGCCGTATTCACAATCAGTAAAGGCCGTTCCCATCTCTGTAGAAGCATAGGTTGAAAATAACTGAATGTCCCATTTATCAGTTATTCGTTTTCCTAAGGTATTAAGCGACATATCGTCATTTCGAATACTTTCGCCAATACAAACGGCTTTCTTAATGCTCGAATTTTTGTAATCAATATTATGCTTTTCAGCATACTCAACTAGCTTAAGCAGAAAAGAAGGCACAGTTACAAGTGCTGTGGGCTTAATACGTTCAATGGTATCAAACTGTAGTCCTGGGTTACCTGGGCCTACGCGAACAATGGCAGCTCCAAGTTTACGAATACCTTCATAATAAGCCATACCTGCCATAAATCGACGGTCAAGGGTTACCATCAACTGAAAAATATCATCGGGCTGAGCTGTTGCACATGCAAAAGAAATGTATTCATTATACGCTAAGCGTTGCAAGTCATTTTCAGTCTCTGCAAATACAACCGGCTCACCACTTGTACCAGAGGTGGTTAGGTAGTCAATTATTTTATGCGATGGTACGCATAAGAATTCTTGATTAAAGGCCTGCAAATCTTCCTTCGAGGTTGTGGGTATTTGCCTAAGATCTTCAATGGTGTTTATGCCCTTAGTATCAACCCCATTCTTTTCAAAAAACCGTTTATAAAAAGGAGATTTCTCACTTAAATAGTGAAGTAATTCTTTCAACTTATATTCCTGAAGAAGTTTAATCTCTTCATGGGTTTTAGTTTCTATCTCAGGTATATACATCTATTCGATATTTGATATAAGAACATTTCATTATCAATTCTCTCTTCGGCTAAATTTGAATCTAGACCTTGTAAATGTTGTCCAAAAAAGGATATGACAAGGTGATTAATCCATGTGATTGCTTTTTGTCCCTCCTCAATACCCGTTAAGTTATTTACACGCTCTTCATCTATAAACTTATTGAAAAAAGGCAAATCGCTAAACACAAAATGAAGACTCCCTTTTATACGTGCATACTGAAGGTTATTACAATTCCTATAAATGTATTCGTTTCCAATTCGCCAGCGTAATTGCTGATCGCCTTCAACAAGCATAAGTGGCTTCGATGAACTTAAATAACTAACTTCTCCGAACTGAAAACCGTCAAGGTTTACTGCTGCATCAATCTCATCATTAGTGACACATAAATGATTAGATAGCGCTCCTCCAAATGATTGTCCTATCGCCCCAATTCTTGTTAAGTCCATCCGACTAACTAGTTCAGCTGGCAATTGAGCACCACCGCCTTTGAGGTATTCAACAACAAAAAGAGTATTGCTCTCCCATTGATTTAACTTCTTCTTAAAACGAGTTAAACCTTTAAGGTAATACTCGCTTAAAGCTGGTTGATTTTTCTTTTTCTCGTAATTACGTAGATTACGCTTATCTTTCCACCACATTTGGAAATAAGGTAGTGCTGCACGCCTACTATTCAAACTGTTATCCTCACCATTCTGGCCTTTTATACATATGTGATCATGTACATGTGATGGTGCCACAACAACATAACCATTACTTGCTAAATTTTCAATAAAGCAGGAATATATATCATTAAATCCGAAGTAATAACCGGGTGAAAAAATGATAACTGGAAATTTTTCTTCTTGGTCAGATACGGCTATATGCCTTGTTGATCGGGTTTTATAGGAAGATAGTTTCTCAATTTCGGCATTATTGACATTCATTTTTTTGAAGAGGCTTACAATTTCACACAAATCATATCCTTCTAAATACCTGTTATAATTATCGTTAGCAACGATACTATCACTCGGATACCACACTTTAACACAAATACGTTGTGTTTTAGTTGGTTTTCTTACCAGTTTATTCTCAATCGTAAAACTCGCTGTACCAACCGAATAAGAACCACTTAAAGCTGGCATTAAGAATTCATCCTCACCATTCGACTCCTGTCCATAAACAGGTGTTGCGCAAAAAGCAAGTAAAAGAAAGCAATTTCTGAGTGTTTTAATAAGCTTAATCATTACAATTTTACTGTTTCGTATTACGTTTACTATCTACTTTAATGACCTCTATAGGGCAAGCACTAACACAGCGTTCGCATAATATGCACTGACGATGATTAATGGCCATATTCTTTTCGGCATACTCCTTTACATCGATTAACATCGGACAACTATTATTGCATTTACTACAACTGATGCATGCATCCTTTTTAACCGTTCTTACTTTAAAATATGACCATGGCGCAATTAAACCTGATATCGTTAAAAAAGGGCACAGTAAACGACAATAAGCTCTACTACCAAGAAAAAATGTTAACATAAAGCCAACTGCAACGATGTATATATTTTCTCCTATTATAAAGGCACGCCTTAACGATTCATCTGTTGCAGGATTAATCAGCATCCGTATAAGTATAATGGCAGCAATAGTAACGGCAATTAAATAGCCCCAAGCGATATAATTATTTCGCTTGAAGATCTTTTTACATGATTTAGTATTTGTTAATTCAAAGAATAAGCCTGTCCAGCATGCCCTTGAACAAAATGCATTACCTAAAACAAACGGCAGTAGAACACGTGCCACAATTGTTTGTATTAATGCACCAGTTACAATACCTTCAGCCGTATCAAAAATAATTTGTGGATACTGAAAGTTGACTCCTATTACTATGCTTAGGTAAAACAGAAGGAAGCCCCCTACCATTGTTTGAACAATGAGTCTAAAGAGTTGCCGATGTTGTGGAAATTTAATAACGAGTGTTCTGACCCCAAACTCCATCGATCCCATACCGAGAAATAATGCGAAATATCTGATGTCGCGAAAGAACCAAGCGATTAATCCGATTAAAGCAAAGCTAAAAAAAGATATAAACGGCACTTTAAAATTACTTAACTTCATTTTCACTCTTTAGTTTCTCTATCCTATTTAGCACTTGTTGTTGATCTACTAGTCTTGGTATTTTACAATCAAGTGATTTATTATAAAAGCTTAAAGCTTTGTTATACTCACTATTGCTTTCAAAATACTGCCCTAAAATATAATAGGTATAATAATAATCTGGGTTTTCGTTTAATAGCGTATCAATAGATGCATCATCTAGATTTACCTGCTCGCTGTTATTCAATTTTTCCTTAATAGACGCGAGTTTCTCTTTGTGAAATTCAAAAGCCTCCCACCGACCTGACTTGTAGAAAACCGAACTATTAACACGTAATGAATCAACAGATACTGATTCCTCTTTGACATTAAATGATTCGGAAAAAACTTTATTGAGGTCATACGCGACAAAATCATTTTCTTGATACGGAAACTTAGAAACCCACATGAGTCGTTGATGTGGTTTAAAAACAACAGAATGATGGCATATAAGTTGGTTTATTGCCGCTTCATTACCAAGGCCTATCGATTTATTATTAAGGCCTTGCTTATTTCTTAAAACATCAACAACATGATTAACATCAAACACTTTTATTGAATCAATAAGTTCATTAGTACGTTGCATGCGATACAAAGAACAGCCTTCATTAATGCCTTCTATGTTCAACTCGGAATCTTTAAGTTGTTGACTTTGAAAATGATTAGTAAGTACCAGCTTAGTATCATTTGCATCGTAGATTGCCACTTTGTCAAGACTTTTCTCAATGACAACAGCCTTATTATCGATTGCTGAAGCTATAAAAAAGGATTCTGACACAAAAGAATCATATTTCTTAATAATAGCGTACGCTTCTGATATATTGGTAGCCCGTTGCAAAACCTCACGCGATATTAATGATACCGGTGTTTTAGCGGACAGTGGAACTCCTGATTTAGCTGAGTTAAGCGTCACCGTTAAGCCATGCTCGTTCATGCCAGAAAGAACACCAATCATTCCCCCCCACGAAACGTATGCAAACTTAAAACCTGAATCAGGATTACAAAATACAACTAGCTTATTACGCGCAAAGTTATTACCAGCAGAGAAATCGAGGTTTCGCCCAATAATAAGTGAGCCATCTTTGGTGCGTTCATCTTGCACACTAAATGCTGTACAGTTTACCAAATTCATATTCTGTATTGTGTGGCCAATATCGTGAGCCGCATGATAATTCAAAATCCTATGGTACTTATCTCCTACGAAATCAAACTCATCAGAAGCAAAAAGGGATACCCCATAAATTTCTTTTCGCAACGAAAGAGGTATGTACTCATCTAAATCCTTATTGAAATATGAAATGAAATACTTAAGGTACTTGATGGTAGCTTTTGAAGGAATAATGGTTTTAATAAACTCAAAAAAGTACTTTTCTTGTTCTCCTGCAAGCTTTTGTGTGAGCTTACCATTTTTTACGCCCATCTCAAATGGCTTACCACTTATGTAAAGCTCACTAATGCCACCGTCATTTGTTTTCAACCAGTCATCCTGACACATCATGAGGCTATCGGTAATCTGTTTCACTGGTTGATTAAGAATATCCCCTTTATCAACAGGCGGAGGCGCTAAAACAATTGACCTTAATGCAATAAAAAGGGCAATACTAACTATGGATAGGAAAACAACAGTATACTTAATCCACTTCATGATTAGTTTATTTTCTTATGAGACCTTAAGTCGTTCATTATATTATTAATACCTTCCATTTCGCCACATGTAAGAATAGCACCCATTGAAACACCTAATATGCCATGCATATTAACATTCTGGCCTGTTAAAAACAGATTTTTTAAACGTGTTTTAGGAAATACTTGAGAGGCAAATGGATTGCGGCTATCGGTTAAATTACCGTACATTGCTCCTTCTCTCACACCCGTATAATCGCGGTAGGTGAGTGGTGATGATGTGTAATATGTATCAATACAATCGTTAATGTTATTGTAACGTTTTTTCAATAGTGCTATTAATTTCTCCGCCTTTGCTGTTTTCATTTTTCGGTAGGCATCACCGCGCTTTTCTATGCTTGTATCAAACCAAGGTTCCATTTCGTTAAAATCCATTGGTGATAAAACAATTAAACTCTCAGCAAATCCTTTATTATCAGCACTCTCATTGAGGTATAACATGTAACCTTGGGGCCAGTCTTCGGCTCTATACTCATCTAAAGCCCAAACACTATCGCTATTATAATAATATATATTTGAATTTTGATAGGCGAGTGTTTTCTCCTTTAATATGACATATAAACTAAAACAAGACGTTGTTTGCTCTTGTCGCTTAAGCCGATTGATAAAAGCATTTCTAATATTGGCTCCTTCAAGCATTCCGGTGGTTGTTAAAGGATCTATATTTGAAATAAACCGATCAGCCTTAATTATGGTCTGATCCTTAAGAAATAGCTCCTTTACGTAACCTTCGTGGCACACCAATTTGGTCACCTCTGAATTAACATGCACTTCGCCACCATTAGCTTCAATTACCTGACGAAAAGCCTTGGCAATTTGCCCACCTCCTTTTGCCAATTTCCATGCACTGTTTAAATAAAATACGTTAATGATAGCATGCACAAATAATGAGGCCGACTCTTTTTTACCGCCGTATAAAGAATTCGTCAGGCAGAGTACATTCTTAAGCTCTTCATTATTGGTCAATGAACTTACAAAATCATATACATTTTGATCAAGCCCCTTTTTATCACCAAATTCCTGCAAACTAACATCCCTCAAGTTAACGATATCAACTGATTCGTATATATCCAGCACCGTTTCAAAGTACATATCAATGGCAGGAATCTCATCAGGAAATTTTAGTTTTAACTTTGCTTTAAAGCGATCAATTCCCTGCGGAATCGAAAAGTCTTTACCTCCCACATGGAAAATGTCAAAACCATCTTCATTAAGCTTTTTAGCCTCTACCTTATCATAAATATCAAAGTAACGAAATAAGGTATTTAATATTTGACCATCATCATAGCTGCCAATGTAGTGCATACCAGTATCAAACAAAACATGCTTCCGTTTAAAATCCTGCAGGCAACCACCTATTTGATGGTGTTTTTCTAAAACACAGACTTGGTAGCCTCTTTGACTTAAGATACTTCCGCATGCTAAGCCACCCAACCCACTTCCGATAATGACAATATCAAACTTCTTATCTAGTCCCATAGCTATTGCTTAATTAATTTATCGTACAAATATTCCTCTCCCAGCAATTGAGAACAGGTAAGCACTGATGAAATTGAAACCCCTAAAACCCCATGCATATTAATATTCTGACCTGTAAAGTAAAAGTTATCGAGCCTAGTTTTAGGCATAACAATCGAATGCATAGGATTTCTATAGTCTTTAACAACGCCATAAGCCGATCCATTTGGGGATCCTGTATAATCGCGATAGGTTAATGGAGTTGCCGTATAGTACGATGTAATAGCTGATTTTAAGCCTGCTATTTTATTTGCGGCCATATCGATAAGCAAGCTGGCTTTTTCTTGTTTAAACTGTTTGTATTCTTCTCCTCTGTTCTCGACACAAGTATTGCTCCATTTAGCTATTTCTTTATAGTCCATGTAAGCAATTATTGTCAGTCCATCGGCATACTCATTCGTTTTATGATTAAGTTGCGTATACATTAGCATGTTTTGCGGCCAATCACCACTGTTAGTGGTCCAAACATTATTGCTTTTAAAGTAATGGTGATTGTAATTTTGATACCTAATCGTATTCTTTTTTAAAACAATATAAACAGAAAACATACCTATGGAATCCTTTAATGAAAGAATTCTATTTTGATAAACCTTTTTTAAAGCACCTTCTTCAATTAAAGGAAGCATGGTTTTAGGATGTACACTTGAAATCACATTCTTCACACCTATTTGCTCACCACTTGATAATTGAACCGAAGTAACCGTTCTATCCTTTACACAAATTTTGCTTACTTCTGCATTACGATATATTACACCGCCGTTACTTCTTACTGCATTAGCCAAGACATTAGCAATTCCACTTCCGCCCTCCTTTATTCGCCATGAACTTTTCATAAACGAATAGCTTACTAAAGCATGGGTATACAACGGGGTGATGTCTTCTTGCCCTGCATACAAAATATTAGTTCCAGCCATTAAGGCTTGAAGATCTTTATTTGTCGTGTGCCTATTAATGTAGCCTGACGCGGATTGAGCCAAGTCGGTATAAACGCTTGTTAAATCACTGTATTTTTTATCAAGGCGATACATTGGAAAAGAATAGCACACTTCTTTTAACCCTTTTAGATAAGCGTCTATTCCTTTGGCCTCTTGCGGAAAATAGCTTTTTAAGGCTTCACTATAGTTGTCATGCCCTTGTGGAATACTATACGCCTTATCGCCTAGGGTAATCACATCAGACTGGTCCAAATCAAGTTGCTTTAATTGGATATTGCCCATTAACCCAAATAGCTTGAAATATTGATTAAGCACCTCTCCTTCTCCTAAGCTCTCAGTGTAATTAAGCCCTGTATTAAACACCACACCATCCCTTACAAATGATTGCATCATACCACCAATCCGCTCATTCCTCTCTATCACAGCTACACTATACCCTTCTTTACTAAGAAGGTAAGCACACTGCAATCCACCTAAACCACTGCCAATAACAACGATATCAAACGTCTTATCCATTAATGTTTTTTTGTTAGCACATAAGTGAGATTAGACGTATATTTAGCATTATCTACCTTTTCAAAGTTCATGTTCTTATCATTGGCAAAAGCCATCATTTGTGTAGATGACACAAAGGATAATTCATATTTCATCTGATTGAAACGTAGAAACTTGATGGAAAACCATTCGGTTAGCTTTGTTACTTTTGTTCGTTGATACAATTCTGTATCAGCATCACGAATAACAATCATACCACCTTCATTAAGGTCATCGTAAGCCTTATTAAGCACAATTTTTTGTTTTTCAGCTGAAAAGTAATGCAGTACATCATTAAACACAAAAACGTCAGCTTTCTCAAAGCTTTCTTGCACTACATCCTTAACCATAAAATCTAGCCGATCAGACTCTGATGCTACTTCTTGGGCAACTCCAATCTTCTCTTCGTCATAATCCCACCCAATTATTTTTCTTTCCTTTGAAGTATAACTTAACATATGAGCCAAAAACCCATAGCCGCAACCTATATCAATTATTTTACCTTTTTTAGGAATCAGTTCATCATAAAAGCGGTAATTCTTTTCTAATCTAATCTTTACACGTAAATACCATTCTAAAACAGGACCCTTATACACAAATTGGTTGATCACCCTTCTCTGATAAAAATCAACATTCTCTTCACTATTCTTAAGCAACTGAAATTGCTCTCGATAAAACGTGGTCATTCTCTTGGCTTGCGGACGATAAGTGATGCCCTTTTCAATGTCAATTGGGTCAACCTTTACACGATCAAAGAACTTAAGTGTTATTCGCCCCGACCTTAGAAAAAACTCTGTTTTAGGCATACATTCATAGGCCCCATGTATAATAACAGGTAAAATATCTATGCCCAAATAGTCGGCTAAGCTAAATGCCCCTTGATGAAACCTGTTAATTTTTCCATTTTTAGTACGCGTTCCTTCTGGAAAGATCAAGACAGAATAACCTTGATCAACTTTTTGCTTAATTTTTTCATAGCCCTGATCAATGCCAGTGTATATGGGATAAAAATCAATGTAACGGATTATAAAACCATAAAATGGATTTTTCCATACCCATTGATTAGTTAGCACAATTATCTTAGGATTTAGCAGTAATAACAAGGCAATATCCAAATGTGATTGATGGTTACAGGTTATTACGGCAGGCTTTGATAAATCAAATTTGTGTTGGTCGAGGTACTTCTTTCGAAATAAGAAATTCATGCCCACAACGACCTTACATGTTAGACTAACTAAATAGTGAATAAGCTTTTTCTTTGCTTGGGTGGCAAATGGCGTTATTCTAAACATTAGCACCATTACAGATAATACGATTACACCTATTAGAAAAACAATAAAGGATAAAATGGATACCAGAATATCGACGGCTACAATTGGAAATTCTCTTTTCTTTTCACCTTGGTGCACTAACAACTTAAACAAAAATGGCAAAATGGTGAACGTAATGATAATCACAGAAATGATTCCAATTACTGTTACCATTGCAATAGACTTTAGTGCCGGATGTTCGGCAAATATTAAGACCCCAACGCCAATAAGCGTGGTGGCAACACTAAGCAAAATAGAGGTTTTATAAGGTAAAATACTCCGCGAGCCATATTTGTAATTGTTTATTAGGCCTTGGGTTAAAAATATTGAATAATCGATACCCAAACCAAATATAAACGTACATATAATGATATTAAAGATATTAAAATGCACATCAAATATCCCCATAAGCCCGATCGTCCATTGCCAACTTAAGACAATAGGTATAAAAGTAATTAAAGCCAGCTCTATTCGTCCCCAAAAAATCAATACAATCAGAAAAACGACCACCATTGAGTAATTAATCAGCTTGGTGAAATCATCTTTTAGAACTTCAAAAAACTTATTGGTGAAAAACTGTTTATCCAAGACTAATAAATCGGGTGATAAAGCCATGGTATTAAAAAAGTCAATTTTTTTGCTCTGATCAACCTTACAAACCGAAACCAAAGAAATCTGATTATTCTGATGGTTAACCAAATTGCTTAAGAAAATATCACCTACCAGCTTAATATCTTCATCTGATATCAAATCATATGGCTTAGCTAAAACCTGATAAAATGATTTGAAGGCGCTACTCTTAAAATGGTTGGCCTCTCCTGCTGCTGAGATGGCGTCTACTGTAGACTCAACCCCTTTGCTGGCCCAAAATGAATTCCATCTATCGAGTTGCTTCATTTGCTTTTCTTTCGACAGCCACAGTATACTCGGACTACTCATGGAACCAATTATGCCATTAAGAGCTAAACTGTCGAAAGCCACCTGGTTTTGCTCCAACTTATTTAAAGCACCATTTATAGTACTATCAGACACAACAATATAGATGGCACTCGATGCCTCTGAACTTATTGTTTTAAGCTTCTGTTCAGCTTTTTGCAAATGCGAAGGCAGGTAATTCAATTTGGCAATATCTGCATCAAAACGAATGGTTTGACCAGTGAAATACAATACCACCGATGCAAGAAGTACACCTACAATCCAGGCTTTTTTACGGTGAAAATTGAATGATGCTAATTGATCAACCACTTGGTTAGTTGGCCCGACTTTGTAGTCGTCTTTCTTCTTAAACAATAACGGCAAGCAGATTAAGACAAATACAGAAGCGCTTATTACACTTAAGCCAGCAAACAAACCCAATTGATTTAAGGCCTGAGAATTAACGACGTTTAAACACAAAAATGCACTTGCCGTGGTTAGACTACTCATTATTACAGGATTAGAGATGTCATTAAGAATCTCTTTAGCCGAGTGCCCAAAACGTACATGTGAAAAATAGTGCAAGGAAAAATCAATTGAGATACCCACCAAAATAGCCCCTACGCCAAGTGAAATAGCGGATAATGTTGGATTAATTAAAGACAGAATACTTAAGGCTACACCAACACCTAAAACCACCGGTAAAAATAAAAATAGTAGAACTTTTATCTTTCGGAAAACATATAAGAACAGCAACAATAATAATAAAACAGCAATAGAGATGGTAATTAGAATATCTTTCTGAACCCTATTGGCATTGGCAACAGCAACTGCAGTTCCCCCATAATACTCTAGGTTCACATCATCAGAAATTGATGAGTTAAGGTAAGCATTGATGTTATCAATTAATAGTCTATTTTGCTTTGTGTTTTTTGAAGAGTATGTAGGATCTACAAAGCATAAAATATGCTTTTTATCCTTGGTGAAAATATGAGATTTGTAAAGTGTAAAGTTCTTATCTAACTGAAAAGCTTTTAAGCGTTCCAAAAATCGAGGAACAAGACTTAAAGGATCTTTAAGGATGTATTTAGATGCGCCAAAACCAGTAGGAGCGATTATACTCCTATAGTTCTTT
>Ga0193951_1000980_pt1 | contig 12725 bp, 9 predicted proteins | sample BB_2_MG_FD_140370 | JGI IMG/M metagenome (GOLD analysis project Ga0193951, IMG submission 140370) | Microbial mat bacterial communities from the Broadkill River, Lewes, Delaware, United States - BB_2_MG | ecosystem: Environmental > Aquatic > Freshwater > River > Microbial mats | place: USA... | reverse complement strand
TAGAGGTAAATACATCGACAATTTTTCCTTTGCCTTCATCTCCCCATTGTAATCCAAGTAGTAAATCTACTGCCATTTTAAAATTGAGTTAGTCGTCTTTTTTACGATTACCGTAAAAATATAATGAATGATTAGTTATCTGAATATCAAAAACCTCTTCAATGGTTTTTTTGATGGATTGAATGCGTGGGTCACAAAATTCGATGACTTCTCCAGTATCTGTGAGAATGACATGATCATGATTTTTATCGAAATACGATTTTTCGTAGTGTGCCTGACTTTTCCCAAACTGATGCTTACGGACTAAGGCACAATCTAATAATAATTCTATGGTATTATAAAGCGTTGCTCTACTTACACGATAATTTTTGTTTTTCATTTTAATATATAAAGACTCTATATCAAAATGTTCGTCGTTATCATAAATTTCTTGAAGTATAGCATAGCGCTCAGGTGTTTTTCTATGACCTTTATCTTCAAGGAATTGTGTAAAAACACGTTTTACAATTTCCTGATTACTTTCTTCTGTTGTTGCATTCATAATTAAGGTGCAAATTTACGCAAATTTTATAGGATATGAATTATAAAAGTGACGATTAAAATTGAAAGAAATGAACAAGTTTAAAATAATGGTTAATAATTCTTATACTCGTGTAACTTTGTCAATTCCGTTAATTTGTTTAAGCTTATCAATAAGCTTTTTTAACATGGCTTGATTTTTTACCTGGACTGTTATTTTACCTGTAAATATACCATCGTCACTTGAAAAGCTGATACTCTTCATGTTGACATGCATATTACCTGAGATCAGTTTTGTAATATCGTTCACTAATCCTAAATTATCAATACCAGATAAGATAATCTGAGAGGTGTATACTTGCTGTGTAGAGTCTATCCATTTGGCCTGCATTATTCTATACGCATAGTTAGATTGTAAACTTACAGCATTAGGGCAGTTTTTTTTGTGAACTTTTAATCCATCGTTAATTGTTAAAAAACCAAAAACCTTATCTCCAGGAATTGGGTTACAGCAATTAGCAAGCGTATAGTTAAGTTTCTCTTCTTCTTTGCCAAATACTAACATGTCGTATTTAGACGTAATCTCTTCTTTATGAATGTCTTTAGAAACTGAAGGTTTGTAAATTTTGTTTTTAAAGTAACTCATAAAAGCATTACTTCGTGATGAGGCAAAGGCTTTTAACTTGGTATTATCAATGCTACCAATACCTACACGATAGAATAAATCTAAAGAAGTATTAAGTTTAAAATAACTCACTAATTCATTTACAGAATTTTCATTTAGCGTGATTTTCAGTTGTTTTAATTTTCGTCTTAAAATCTCTTTTCCTTCTTCGGCTATGATCTTAGTGTCTTCGTTTAATGCCGATTTTATTTTGCTACGTGCTCTGGCTGTAGTCGCATAATCTAGCCAGTTGGCATTAGGTTTAGCACTGTCTGAGGTCATGATCTCTACACGATCTCCACTTTGTAGTTTGTGGCTCAAAGGCATAAGCTTACCATTTACCTTAGCACCACGGGTTTTTAAACCAATTTCAGTGTGGATGCTAAAAGCAAAATCTAATGGTGTGGCGCCTTTAGGTAACGATTTTAAATCTCCTTTAGGTGAAAACACAAAAATTTCTTTGGAGTATAAATTCAATTTAAATTGTTCAACAAAATCTACAGCATCAGCTTCGTGATTCTCTAATGCTTCTTGTAAACGATTTATCCATAAATCGAGATTATCTTCTTTGGCATCTGCATTTTTGTATTTGTAATGTGCCGCATAACCTTTCTCGGCAATTTCATTCATACGTTCACTTCTAATCTGAACTTCCACCCAACGGCTCTTAGGACCAACCACAGTAATGTGCAGTGCTTCGTATCCTGTAGATTTTGGTGAGGAAATCCAATCTCTAAGTCGAATAGGATTGGGTGTAAAGTGATCGGTTACTATCGAATATATTTTCCAAGCCAGAAACTTTTCATTGGCTAAATCCGATTTATAAATGATACGAACCGCAAATTTGTCATATACCTCTTCAAAGGCGACTCCTTGTTTTACCATTTTTCTACGAATGCTAAATATCGACTTAGGTCGTCCTTTAATTTCGTAGTTTAAGCCTTCTTTATTGAGTGAATCTTCAATGACTTTTGAAAAAGCTTTTATATAAGCATCCTGATCTTCTTTACTATCCTGTATTTTAGATAGAATGTCATTGTAAACTTCGGGTTCGGTATATTTTAAACCTAAATCTTCAAGTTCTGTTTTAATGTTATAAAGCCCAATTCTATGTGCTAATGGTGCGTATATGTATAAGGTTTCCGATGCAATTTTAACTTGTTTGTCGGCACGCATGGAGTCCATGGTTTGCATATTATGCAATCGGTCTGCTATTTTTATAATAATAACTCTAACGTCTTCATTTAAGGTAAGCAGCATTTTTCGAAAATTCTCCGCTTGTAAAGACACATCCATATCCTTTTTTAAGGAAGAAATTTTAGTGAGTCCATCTACGATTCTAGCAACGGTTTCCCCAAACAATTGCTCAATGTCATCTATGGTGTAATCTGGATTATCTTCCACCACATCATGAAGCAAAGCTGCAGCAATAGATGTAGCATCCATACCTATTTCCTGTGCAACAATTCTAGCCACAGCAATAGGATGGAAGATGTACGCTTCTCCAGATTTTCGACGTTGATCTTTGTGCGCATCGACAGCGACTTCAAAGGCGTGACGAATTAATTTTTTATCATCTTTTGTTAAAGTCTGGTAGCTTACTTTTAATAATTCTTTGTAAGCTTTGGTAATGGCTTTATTTTCTTTTTCTATAGCTTCCTCTGTCATAAGAACTAAAGTAAACAAAGTCTATGATATAAACAACGGGTTTTTTTAGAGAATTTTGGAAGTTAATGAAATAATGAAATATTTTGGGGTTGATGTTTTATCAATTCACTTTTTAACCACACAGCTTAGCTGATTCATAATTGTATTATTTAATAAATTATTGCTTCGTCTTTTTAATAATTAATACGCGTTATTCTATTTTATTGTAATACTCGCGGGTTGTCATTAAGTTTTAAAATAAAAAAGGCTAAAAACAGTGAAATTAATACTGTTTTATAGCCTTTTCATCGGTTTTTATTATGCTATTAATCTAAAACCGGGATTTCTATTTTATTAATACTATATAGGTATGTGGCTTCTTTTTGTTTAAAATTGGCAATGGCATTCACAACATCAGCTTCAGCTTCTTCTTTAGTTCGTCTGGCGTCTAATAAATCTGATAAATTATTTAAGCCGTTGTTGTAATTATCACGTTGGGCTTCTAAATTTTCGGTAGCAAAATTGAGTTTATCCTTAGCAAATTGAATGCGTTTGTTGGCTGTTTGTAAATCGTACCAATTTTTGGTGATGTATTTTGTTAGTTGATCTTCAACATCTAATAACTTATTTTCAGCTATTTTTAAGTCTATTTCTCTTTGTTGAATCCGCTTTTTTTCTTTACCCCAAAATGCAGAAATAGGTAAGGTTAGCGTTCCAAAAGCAATAGGTTGAATATCCATATTAAAAGCGTCATTAAAGGTCCCTGCTTTGGCGACATTAATACCCACCGCAACTTTTGGAAGTAAATTAGATTTTTCGTTTTTAACCTGTAATTGCGCTGCGTTCACTTGCTTTTGTGATAACAGATAAAGGTTGTTGTTGGCCAAATCGATATTTAAATTAGCATTTAAAATTGAAACTGAAAAATTGTCTTTGGTTACTGTACTTGTAGCGACCATAGTTGTATCGAATGGCATGCCAACATAAAGTGCTAAATCTAAAAGGGCAATTTTTCTTAGGTTAGAGAGTTCTAATTCGTTCGCTAGAATATTACTTTTTTCAACCTTGACCTGTAGCATTTGACTTTTTGATATGAGTCCGGCATCTAATAAGTCTTGTTGCTGTTTTAAAAGCTCGTTAACATAGGTTTTTCCGACGGCTAATACGTTTTGTTGCTCTTGTAATTGTATTAATTGCCAAAATTTTAGTTCTGTATTTAACATTACCGAATCTACCGCAGTTTCATGCCCCATTTTTCTGGTTTCCAGTTGTAATTCGGCAAGTTCGTTACCAATTCTAACTTTTCCACCAGCATAAACCGCTTGTGTTGCGGCAGCACTTACTGAATATAGATTCTCTATGCCATCTGGTAAATACGTTGGTATTTCAGGAACTAAATAATCAAATGCCTGAACTGCAAAAGCACTTGCTGTTACTTCTGGGAAATAATTATGAAACGCTTCCTGTTTAACAAATTCGGCTCTTTTTATTAAAAGCGAATCGTTTTTTATGCTTCTGCTATATTGCAGTGCTTTCTTTTTTAAATCCTCTAGTTTTAATTCTTTTTCTTGGGCATTTGTAGTGGTGATGCTTAACAAGAAAATAAGAAAAAAGCTCGCTTTGAAATATGCTGATTTATAGGTGTTCATCATGATTTTAAATGTTGTGTTCTTGTTCTTCTACTTTGTCTTCGTCTGCTCTAAAAAATAACCAATACAAAATCGGTAAGACATAAAGGGTTAATACCATAGAAACTAGTAAACCAAATGCGATTACGGTACCAAGTGGTCCCCAAAGACTAGAGCGACTAATAATCATAGGTGTTACACCTACAGCGGCTGCTGCTGATGTTAAAAATATAGGACGCATTCTACGTTCTGCAGATAAAATGGCAGCTTCCTTAAATGTTTTACCATGGTGATGATGAAGTTCATCCGCATAGTCTATTAAAATAATACCGTTTCTTACCACAATTCCACACAAGGCTAAAATGCCTAAAAAGGATGTAAAACCAAACGGATATTGCATTAAAAGCAGTCCGAGTGCCGCACCTAAAATACTCAATGGCATAGTTATAAAACTTAAAACCGCATGTTTAACTGATTTAAAATGCCAAATTAAAATGAGAACGATAATGATAACACTAACCATTAAAGACACTCCCATTGGAAGCAGATTTTCTTGAGCCATTTCGTATTCACCACCATAATCTACGGTGATATGATCTGGAATGTTAAGTGTTTCTAATTTAGGTTTAATTTTATCTAAAACCACATTGGCAACGGCACCTTTTTCAATGTCGACTCTTACGGTTAAACAACGCATCCCATTTTGTCTCACAATGCGTTCTTGTCCCCAATTTGCTTTTATATCTGCGACTTGGTTTAACGGAATGTTTTCACCAGTTGAAGGTACAATAATTGAAAGTTGGTTGAGCTCTGATAACGTTTCGGCTTTATCGGTTTTAGACTTTACTTTTACGTTTATGGCATAATTATCATCGTAAATTTGTGTGGCTTGTAAGCCTTCGGTATTCATGGCAATGGTGTTGGCAACATCTTGTTTTGTTAAGCTAGCTTGTGCCAATTGTTGTTCTTTTAGTGTAATACCAACTTTGTTGTAAACCTCACCAAAATCTGTTCTAGACCAAATGGTTTGTGGTGTTTGTCTGGCTAGGTTAATAATAGAATCGCCATACGTTTTAATTTCGTCAATATCATCACCATATAATTTAATTTCAATAGGTGCTGGTTTACCGACCATGTTTAATTGCTTCATTCGTAAATAAGCATTAGGAAACATATTTGCATATTTCTTATCGTATTCTCTTAATACTTCCTCAGTGGCATCATCTGAAGTTGTTGTCACTAGAATTTGTGCATAGTTTTTTGCTGGTAAATTAGGGGCGTAAACCATATGGAATCTTGGTGAACTTTCTCCTATAAAACTGGTGTAGTTGACTACACGTTCATCATTTGCTAATACCTTTTCAAATTCGTTGACAACCTTAGCAGTTTCTTCTAAATTGCTAGATTTATTTAAGTTAACTTCTACAGCAAATTGATTTCTTTCTACTATTGGAAATAACTCTTGACTTACATTTGAAAATAAAAATAAACCTAACACAATAGAAAGTACACCAGCTATAACGGTAATTCGGTAATGCTTCATAGCACTATTTACGGTACTGTTAAAAAAGTTTTGAATACGGTCTAGCATTGATTTTTTATGTACTTCACCTTCTTTTTTATGTGAATGCAGTCCTTTTTTTATAAAAACGGTATTTAAATGCGGTACCAACAACACAGAGATAGTTAGCGATAGGAATAAGGCTATAGATATGGTCCATGGAAACGTACTTAAAAAATCTTTTGCTGTTCCACTCATAAAAAACATCAGAGGAAAAAAGGTTGCCGAAATCGCTAAGGTTGCAGTAAATACAGACGGAAATAATTCTGTAGCACTTTCTAAAGCGGCTTCCCAACGTGATTTACCTTCATCTAATTTTTCAACGTAATTATCAATAACCACAATAGGGTCGTCTACCACAATACCTAAAACCACAATTAAAGCAGCTAGCGTTACCGTGTTTAACTCCATGTTTAGTAAATACATTACGGCCAACGTAGAGGCAATGGTAATAGGAATCGTTGCTGCAGCTAGTGATGCTACACGAAACGGTAGTAACAACATACAAACCAATATAACGCCCATAAGAGCATAACCAAACTCTTTCATAAAATGCGCTATCGAATGATTTACAGCTTCCGGTTGGTCCGCAATAACGTTGATGTTAATATCTTGCGGTAAGTCTTCTTTTAACTGTGCTATATGTTCTTCAATTTCGTCGCCGAACTGAACAATATTGTTGCCTTTGGCCATTTCTAAAGTAATGATAATACTTCTAGTGCCATTACTTTGAATGTAAGAATCTGGGTCGTTATACTCGCGTTTTACTTCAGCAATATCACTAACACGAATTACGTTTCCGTTGCCATCTGACCTAATAATATGTTGAGAAATATCTGCAATATTATTAAATGAAGGATTAATATGAATAGGATAATCAATGGTTTCCGATTCTAAATCGCCTGCAGCATTAATAGCACCTTGGGCATTTAAACTTTGCATTAACATGCCTGGACTTATGGCATATTCAGCGAGTTTGTTTTGGTCTACGTAGACTGCGATTTCTTCATTTATACTTCCGGAATAACTGATTTTAGCCATTTCTTCTATGCCACGTAAATCGTCTATAATTTCTTCGGCATGCAGTTGTAAATCTTTATACGGTCTGTCTTTAGACTCAACCGTTAAAATCATGGCTGCAGTGTTTCCAAAATCGCTATTAACTATAACACCTCTAACTTCTGGTGGCAAGGATGTTTGCTGAAAAACAAACAAATCGTTTTTTAATCTGTTCCAGAATTGTTGTGTTTCGTTTTTATCAACTCTACTCGCAATTTCAACATACACATAGCTCATCCCTTCTTGCGAATACGAGTACGTTTTTGCTTTGTCTATTTCATTATAGCTAAATAAATATTCTTCTAATTTTGTGGTGAGTTGTGCTTCAACTTCTTCAGCACTTGCTCCAGGATATACGCCAACAACAAGACCTGTACGTATGGTAAAATCTGGAAACTCGTTTCTAGACATATTAACCAAGCCCAAAATACCAATACAAAAAAACACCACAGCTAGCGCTACGGGGAAAGCGGTGTTTTTCATTCCCCATTCAATAAGTGAACCTTTTTGTTTCATCTTTTATTTTGTTAAAATTTTAATGGGTGTATTATTTGTTAATTTGTGGTAACCAGACGTAATAACTTTGTCGCCAATAGCAAGGCCGCTTTTAATTTCGATACCATCATTGTAGAGTTTACCTATTTCCACTATTTTGCGTTGTGCCGTTTGGTTTTCGGTGTTTACAACATATACAAAGTTTTGACCTTCGTTGGTTATGGAAACGACATCTACAGGAAGTTTAAAATTTTGTTTTGTAGTGTCTACGGTGTTGGTTTTATCTTCAATAACGTTAGTACAAGTCATTCCTGGTTTTAAAATTAAATCAGGATTATTTACCGTTATTTTAGCAGTATAAACAGGGGTTTGGCTTTCGGATTGCACCGCAATTTCGGTTAAGGTTCCTGAAAATGTTTGGTTTAACGTTGGGACGTAAATATTTGCTTTACTTCCCGTTTTATAGTTGTTTACTTCTTTGTCTGATAACGAAATAATCGCCTGCACTTTACTTAAATCTACCAATTCAACCACTGGCATTCCGGGTGAAGCAACATCTCCAGATTCCATTAATTTATTACTGATATAACCGCTAAAAGGTGCCGTTAATTTGGTGTGGTTTACATTTTTGCTTGCCGCATTTAATGCCGATTGTGCTTGTTCGTAATTAGATTTTGCTTCAAGCATTCGTATTTCGGCAATACTCCCTTTTTGAAACACATTATTTATTCTTGTAAAGTTTTCTTTAGCTAGGTTGGCTTGCGCTTTATTAGCTTCATATTGTGCATTGTATATAGAAGGGTCTATAGCAGCGATAAGTTGACCTTTTTTTACATAATCGCCCAAACTAACCGGTAGTTTTGTGATATCTCCTGCGACTTGAAAACTTATATTTGAAGTTTTTATAGGTTTAATTATACCAGGAAATTTTTCGGAATTATCGTTAGCACCATCATTTTGGCTTAGGTTTAAAACACTTACAGCAATAGGAGTTATAGGTTTGCTTGTTTTTTTTTCTCCACAAGAAACTAATATTAGACCTAAGAGAAAAGTGTATATAGAATGTTTAGTCATCATTTTTATTTATTTGATTTTTAATGATTGTATAAGAAGATTATTAATCCAGTTTAGTTTTGAAAGAAGGTCTCCGTTAAAGGTTTCATAAATGAAATATTCTTTTAACGAGTTTTCAGTAGTATTTACAATAATGGCTGCTAAGAAATTGATATGATCATTATCAAGTGTTTCTATTTCTTTATTTTGAATCGCCCATGTTAAGCAGTGTGTTATCATTTCTATATCATGCTCACGTATTTTTACGGCTGTGGAAGAAATGAAATCTTCACCTTGTCTTAAATCTTGTAAAATGGCTTTATAGGTTTCTACTCCATTTTTTATATGAATTATGTTCTCATTTGCGAAAATAAATAGATTTTCATCTAATGTATTTTTGTTTGAGAGTTTTGATTTATAGCTCTTTAAAAGTGGTTTGTGAAAATCAATCATAAACGCTTTAAAAACATCTTCTTTGTTTTTGTAATAATAATAAAGTGTGCTTCTGCCTTTTCCACTAGCGTCTGCTATAAGCCCCATATTAGCTTTATTGTAACCATATGTTTTAAATACAGTTTTAGCTGCTTCAATGATTTGATTTTTTACAAATTCGTCTTTAGTTGAATTCGACATTTGTTTGCTTTCTGTTTAAGTTTCGACAAAAATATTAAAAATGTCTAAATGTATTTCAAAAAATAAAAATTTAACATAAGCTTAATCTAAAAGACTCCAAATCTTAGTTGAGTGAAAAATTTGATTAGTTTCTAATTGGCTTTATTATGACCTAAAGACTCTTGGCGTTAAGCATAGATTTATGATGAGTTTTATATTCTTTAGATTTTATTGAAGAAATCTAATTTTATGTGGAATAGAGTTTGGGATAAATCTATATCTTGATGATAATGGAATTAATATCAAACGATTTTAAATTAAGGACTTAACAGAATTTGTCGTTTAAAAAGTAAAATAACGCGTGTGGTAAAAACGACAAAACCCGCAATACATGCAGGTTTTGGTATATAGTTGTAGAAAAAGATTCTTACGGATTAGTAGACCATAATGAAGCATTAGCCATCATAGCGCGTCTTGGTAATTTTAATCCTGATACAATTAGTTCTGCAAAATCTTCAGGTTGTAATACGCTGTCTTCAGAGTTTTTATTAGCAATGCCTAATTCAATAGACATGTCTGATGCAATAGTGCTTGGTGTTAATGTACACACTCTAATGTTATTTTTACGGACTTCTTTCATTAGTGATTGCGACATGCCAATAACAGCGAATTTTGAAGCTGAATATGCTGATGTTGTAGCATTTCCATTTAATCCCGCAGTGGAAGACACATTAATGATATCACCTTCATTCTTATCTATTAAATTAGGAAGAACCGCTTTAGTAACATAGTACATACCCATAACATTGGTTTGTATAATTTGATTCCATTGTTCTACTGGCATATCATTAAAGCTACCAAAAGCAGCAATACCAGCATTGTTTACTAAGATATCTATAGAGCCTAAACCGTCGATTAAAGATTTAATATTTTCCTGAACGTCTTCATAGTTGCTCACATCAAATGAAGCATAAATCGCATTGATACCAAATTCCTTTAATTCGGCAACGGTTGCTTTTAAAGCCTTTTCGTTTCGGCCTGTAATAGCAACATCAATCCCTTCTTTTGCAAATGCGAGTGCGGTTGCTTTTCCAAGACCTCTACTTCCTCCGGTTATAATTGCTTTTTTATTTTTTAACTCTGTCATTGGATTTACGTTTTATTTGGAATTCAAAATTATAAAAAAGCATTGCAATTATGTCACTGTTTTGTGAATTTACTGCATTAAATTCTTAATACGTTCTAAGAGTGTTGGATGCGAATAATGCATAAAGACATAAGCTTTATGTGGTGTTAGATTACTTAAGCTATTTTTAGATAGTTTTTTTAATGATGAAATTAACGGTTCTGCTTTATAGGTGTTTTTAGCATAATCATCTGCTTGGTATTCAAAAACACGAGATACATAATTCATGATTAATCCTGTGAGTTCTGAAATAGGAGAGTAGAGTAAACCAAACGCAATGAGTCCAACGTGGAAACTAGGTTTTTCAACTCCAATGGCTTGTGATAAAAGCGGATTCGAAATAAAAATGGATAAAATAAAAAGTGTTAATCCAGTCAGTAGGATAGAGGTGACTAAATTAAAAATGATATGCTTTCGTTTGTAATGCCCAACCTCATGAGCTAAAACGGCCACAATTTCGTCGTCGTCTAAATCATTAACTAAAGTATCATAAAGCGTTACACGTTTTTCGCTTCCAAAACCTGAAAAGTAGGCATTCGCTTTAGTACTTCGTTTTGAGCCATCGATGATAAAAATTTTTTCGAGATTAAAACCAACCGATTCTGCATAGGCTGAAATTTTAGTTCGTAAGTCTCCATCTTCTAAAGGTGTCTGTTTATTAAATAGAGGCACAATCAATTTAGAGTAAAACATATTCATAAACACGGTAAAAATCGTCACAATTCCCCAAGCGTATAGCCAAAATTGATTTCCGGTGATTTGATAAAACCAAACAATAAGCGCAATAATTCCACCTCCGAGAAGAATGGTCATTAGTAAGCTTTTCAATTTATCTAGAATAAAGATTTTTTTTGTGGTTTTGTTAAATCCAAATCGCTCTTCAATTACAAAGGTTTTGTAGTAACCAAAAGGTGTTGTAATTAAATCGCTGGCGATCATAATAATGCCGAAGAAAATTAATGCGATGATAATTGGGTTTTCGGAATAACTTCTAGCAATGTTATCTACATATTCAAAGCCATCTAAAAGTAAAAATCCTAAAGTTAATACGAATGAAAATAGAGAGGTTCCTATTCCAAACCTATAATTTACCGATTTGTAATTTTGAGACTTTTTATATTCCGTTTCATCATAGACATCCTTTAATTCATTAGGAATTGGGTCGTTATAATGTTTTGCATTTATAGCATCGAGCACTTTATCAACGATAAAGTTGATGATAATGATGGCAATGATGCTATAGAAAAGGGTTTGTGCTGTCATTTTGATGTTTTATGTATATTTTCGTCGCTTCTAGTCAAATTTCTTTTTTAGATATTTTGTTCCGAGAAGCTGATGTGTTTTAATGATGGTTCTCGATATAGTTTTCTCATACTTCGAAAATCACTCGAACTGACGTTTTTTATTATTTAAAATTCCGTTGTCTTTTTGCTTCAAAAATAAGAATTCCTGCAGCGACAGATACGTTCATGGAGTCAATTTCGCCTTGCATTGGAATACTGATATTTTGAGTAGCAGCTTGCCGCCATTTTTCAGTTAAACCTGTAGCTTCGGTACCGACCACTATAGCTGTTGGTAAGGTGTAATCTTGCATATGGTAGGGTTCTGATTCTTGTAAAATTGCCGAGAAAATATTAAAATTGTATGTTTTGAGAAACGCAATGGCTTCGTCAGAATTGGCCATCGCAATTTCGGTCGTAAACACACAACCTACACTAGAACGAATAATATTTGGATTATATAAGTCTGATTTTGGATTCGCAATAATAACCGCGTCAACGTTAGCAGCATCTGCTGTTCTAAGCAAGGCACCAATATTACCAGGTTTTTCAGGGGCTTCGGCTACTAAAATTAATGGGTTTTTAAAGGTGAGTTTTAAATCTTCAAGCATATGCTTTTTAGTCTTTACAACAGCAATCACTCCTTCGGTTGTATCTCTATGCGCTAATTTTTGGAAGACCTCTTTAGAAATTTCAATTATTTCTATACCATAAGAACTCATGGCTTGGGCTTCACTTTCGGAAAATAAATCAGGATAAAACAATAAACTATCAATGTTGTAACCGCTTTTTATGGCTAGCGATAATTCGCGTTTCCCTTCAATTAAAAATTGGCCAGATTTTTTACGTTGCCGCGATTTTTCTTTGAGCAGAACAAGTTGTTTTATAAATGGATTTTGAACGCTAGATATTGATTTAGCCATTATTATATTATTTAATCTATATTTGAGAGATACAAATTTAACCTATTATGAAACAAAAACTACTTTACCTATTTCTATTCTTAATAATCAGTGTAACT
>Ga0193951_1000979_pt1 | contig 12730 bp, 3 predicted proteins | sample BB_2_MG_FD_140370 | JGI IMG/M metagenome (GOLD analysis project Ga0193951, IMG submission 140370) | Microbial mat bacterial communities from the Broadkill River, Lewes, Delaware, United States - BB_2_MG | ecosystem: Environmental > Aquatic > Freshwater > River > Microbial mats | place: USA... | reverse complement strand
GTAAAGTCAAACGTATCTTCACATCCTAAGGCATCAGTAATTTTGATTTCATAAGTATCTACTGGTAAGTTATTAAAGCTAAAACTAGTACCTGTAAAATCATCCAATCTACCTACTTCGGCACTTGAACTATCCTCAATAATAATCGTGTAAGGTGCTTGTCCTGTATTGGCTACTATTTCTCCATCAACACTACCAGTATCTCCATTACACTTAGGGTTATTAGGTGTAGCTGTAATATCTACTGGTGTAGTTGTACCTATTATAATGTCTTCTATAATATAAGAACAACCTGAGCCATCTCTTACATATACATCATAAGTACCTGGAGCTAACCCTGTAATAGGATTTGTTCCGCTATAATCTCCTGCCGCTGGTGCATTTGCAGGATCGGCAGGTGTAGCCGTACTTATTACTGCTGCAAATTCATGCGCCCCATCACCTCCTGTTGCAGTTACTGAAATTTTTCCAGTAGGATTTATTGGTGGTGTACAACTAGCATTGGTAGGTGTTGCTGTTGCGTAAAGTAGGTTGTTTATTACAACCGTTTCTTCTGCAAAACATCCTTTTCCATCTTTTACTCTAATAATATAACTTTCTGATGATAAACCAGAAATTGTAAACGGATCTGATGTTATAGGAATAAAGTTGGTACTTCCATTTAAACTATACGAATAGTCACCATTACCGGTAATATTACTGATTTCTATCTGTCCGTTAGTTCCATCAAAACATAATGCTGCTGCATCAAAAGCTACAGATTCTGCTGGTGCTACAACAACTGTTTCAGATATTGTACAACCATTAATTACATCTGCAGCTGTTACCGTATAAGTACCTGGATCAACATCTGTAAATTCTGAATTAGTTGGAGCTCCTAATGAAACACCGCTTGAATCGAACAACTCATAAGTATATGTTGTTCCTCCATAACCTCCAGTTACATTAGGTGTAATGGTAGCTCCTGTAGGTACGTTACACGTAACTTCTTTTGTTATTGGTAACGTTAATACCATTGGTTCTGGGTCTTCCAACGTTTCTTGTAAAGTAATTACACATGCTGCTGGTGAGGTACTGTTAGGACGTACCTCAATTGTATTTAGTCCTACTGGTAAGTTTGTAATAGTATGTGGGTTCACTACTCCGTTAGTCCAAGTATTTCCACCATCTGTAGAGTAATCAAACGTAGCTGTTGGCGTACCTGCTGGGAAATAAGTTTCAATAGTAATGGTACCGTCGTTACTTCCTATACATGTTTTTGAACTATCTGTAATAGTTGCCGTAAATTCTTGGTTTGGTGCAACTATTATTTGGTCTGTTTCTACAGTACAGTTACTTCCTATAGCTACAGAAACTACATGAGATCCTTCTGGAATATTTGTAAATACACCATCGGTGTTTGATATTGCGCCTAAGGTATAGGTATAACTACCTGCTGGGTTTGGTGTTACTGTAAAGTTACCTGTTCCATCACAATTATATGTTACTGGAGAAACTGTAAGTGTTACCTCTGGTAAAGGAGCAATCGTTACATTATCTAATAGTAATTCACAACCATTCGCATCTACTACTTTTGTATTATACTCACCTGCATCTAAATTTGTTACTGTAGTACTACCTGCTTGTGTATAATCGGTATCGGTTGTTAACTTATAAAAATATGAGTAATCTGTTGTTCCTCCTGTTGGTACTTGAAATGTAATTGATCCTAAAATTGTTCCTGAAGGACTACACATTAAATCGGTTGCTGTTGTAGGCCCTCCACTAGTTAATGCATCTGGAACAATAACTTCTAGTGGAACAGGTATTGAAGAACACCCATCAGCATCATTTATCCTAACTGAATAATTTCCTTCTGCTAAACCAGGGAAGCTATAGTTTACATCTGTTGATGGTCCTTGAGAATATGGTCCTCCTGGTCCTGTTACTGTTACCGTGTATGGTGAAGATCCTTCACTTACAGTTATATTAACTGTTCCTGTATCTGTATTACATTTTGGCTGAATAACATTTGACGAAGAAACAATAGGAGCTTCTGTTTTAGTTACTGTTACTGTATGTTTTACTTCACAATACCCAGGGTTTCCTCCGTTATCTCTTACATACACATCATAATCTCCTGGATTTATAAGAGCTAGACTACTTGAGTTTGACATAGCAGAGAATGTCGCTCCTGCTGGTACTGCTTGGTAAACATAATTTCCATCACCACCTGAGGCTGTAATGTCTACTTTTCCATTGTTACATGAAGTAATGTGTGTTACGTCAAATGTAGCTGTTAACTGCGGACGAATGGTTGCTGGTTTTGTTACCTCACAGCCTCTACCATCTCTAACTCTAACACTATAAGTACCTTCTAATAAATTAGTAAATTCATATTCATTAGGTGTTGCTGCGTTTGGTGTTTGCCAACCAGTTTCGCCAACAATCATATAAGAATACCCACCGTTTCCTGTACCTATATTTACAGTTAATGTTCCGTTACTTCCATCAAAACATTGTACTGGTGTTACAGTAAAATCCAAATCTTCTTTTGCGTTAACTACAATAGAGAAAGGTTCAGACTTACAACCATCTTTATCTGTTGCTACCACAGTATAAGACCCTTCTGGTACATCAGTAAATGGAGCTGTTGCAGGAACTAAATTATCTGAACTATCAAATAATTCATACGTATAAGGTGCGCCATTACCACCTTCTGTCGTAAGAATTGAAATCGTTGCTCCTGTTGCAGGGTCACATGTAATTTCTTTTGTTACTTCTGCTGTAACTGTTACTGGTGTTGGTTCTGTTAAGTCGATAGTCCCTGGGATATCTACCTCACAATCTCCAATAGAATTCACATTAGAGCGTACACTTACTGAATAATTTCCTGCACTTAAATTTGAAATTGTATGTGGACTTGAAGTTATTTGACCAGGATTCCAAGATGTTCCTCCATCTAATGAATATTGGAAAGAAGTACCAAAGTTTTCTGCTGTAATAGTAATGGTACCATCTGTTCCTCCATTACACGTTATGTTTGTTCCTGTAGCTGTAGCTGTAAAAGCTTGATTATCTTGAATAACAAAATTAACTGGCGTGCTACAATCTTGTCCTTTATAATATACTAAGATTGTATAAGATCCTGGGTCTAAATTTAAGAACTCATTAGTATCTACTATTGTTACTCCTTCATCAATCGAATACTTAAAATTACTTTTAATTTCTGAAGCTGGCCCTAATACTACATTTCCTGTACCGTCACAATTATAAGTTATTTCTGGTACTAATTGCGGTGCTTTAGGAGAATCTTCAACAAAGATATCATTAGGTATAGTATACTCACAACCATTTGCATCTCGTATATAAAAACGATAGGTACCTGGCTCTATACTATTAAATACAGCTTCTGCCGAACCGTTATCATCAAAAGAATAATAATCTACATCTGTTACGTTTCCAGTAGTGGTATCTACTTCACCTATACCGTAGGTAAAAGGAAGTGTTCCTCCTTGTTCGTTAAAAAATCGTACTTTGGCTCCTGCACCACAATTATAAGGTCTCTCTAACTCAACCTCTGCACTGATTGCTTCTGGTTCTGTTATTGTTGCTGTTACTTGATAATTACATTGATAAGTATCATTAGTATCACTCGCTCTAATATCAACAGTATAAGTAGTACCTGCTGTGGTTCCTGACAACCCTGTAAAAACCCCAGTAGTATTAGATGTAGAGAAATTATCCATACTATATTCTAATGTATAGTTTGAAGGATTTCCTCCTACTAAATTTACCGCTATAGTACCATCATTGCTTCCATTACAGTCCACATGTGTTGGTGTTGCTGTAAACTGTAAAGCAGGTTCTACACTAACTGTTGCTTCTGCTGTTGTTGTACAGTCATTTGCATCAACTACTTCAAACACATAGTCACCTTGACTCCCCATAGGAACCTCGTAAGTGGTATCTGTAAAATATACTTTATCAGCATCTGCTACAGGATTTCCATTTATAGAAATTACTGCAAATGAATAATCTAAAGTACCTCCACTGGCAGATAAACTGATTATTCCATTAGAACTTCCATTAGTACACGTAATATTTTTTGTAGCTGTTGCTGAGAATACTAGAGGCTCTGGTTTATCAATTTCAAAAGTTTTACGTACTGGAGGACATCCATCTGTTCCAGTTAATACAACTTCATATAACCCTTCTTCTAACGTATATGTTTGTTGACTACTTCCTGAAAGTGTTCCTGAACTAGCTACAGAAAGTGAATTTTTAATTATTTCGTAAGAATAGGTATAATTACTAGGTAAGTTTACTATTTGTACTGTAGCTTCTGCTTCATCGTTTGCACAATAAACTACACTTTGTAAGATACTTATACTACCTTCAATATCTATGCTTCGTATGTTTATATTTTCTGTAATATAATTACATGCAGCATCAGAACCACCTGCCAAACGAATTGTTAAATCGTAATCTCCTGGTTGTGTTATAGGAAAAGTATTTTTGTCTGTTGTAAAGGTACCGTCGTATTCACCTCCTACTAGACTATATTCATAACCTAATGGCACATTATTTACTACTATACTTCCATTTCCGTTACAAGTAATATCATTCGTTACAATAGTAGGGTCTATTGAATTTCTAAAAACATTAAAATAGTATGTTTTGGGACATGTTCCATCGTATAAAACTTCTAATTTATATGCTCCTGTTTCACTAAAAGACATGTTTAAGTCTGTTCCTAATGGCGTCCATGAGCAATCAGTGGATGTTGGAGCACAATTATCTGTTTCAAAATCATAGTTACAACCTCCATCACCGTTTAATTTAAACCACTCTACAGTTGTATCTGAACCTGCAAAAGGGAGTGTAATACTCCTTGTACTATTACCGTCACCACATAAATATACTTCAGCTAACTCTTCAGGGTTACTGGTACATGAGGTATTAAATTGGTCAGCAAATGGAGCTGCTAATGGGTTAGGTGCATCATCAAAACTAATTACTTCAACTGTTTCTGGTTTAGTTATACAGCCTATATTTGAAGTTTTATTAACAGTATAGGTTCCTGCACTACTTACCGTAATAGTTCGAGTTCTTCCAATAATATCTCCGTCTTGATCTGTCCAAGTGTAACTATCGAAACCATCGCCCGCAGTTAGCTCTATACTTCCTCCACAAAGAACCTCTTCTCTTAAAAAGTTACAATCATCAATATTTACTAGAAAGTTAGAGCTTCCAACTACTCCTAAATTACAATCAGTGAGTCCTGAAAAACTTGATTCATTATTTATTCTGTCAAAATTAGGATCTCCAATTAATGACTCATCTCTACTATAATTGGCATAAGCTGTATTAGCAATCTCATTAGAACAAGCATCCCTTAAATCGTTACAGGTAGCTACTACTTTTGTTCTTATTTTAATTTCACTAAACCCGAGTAAGTCTGTTGATGTTCCTTCAAACTTCCTCACTAATTCATCTGGAATAGGGAATTTTAAAACCCCTCTAAAATTGTTTGCTACTGTGGGTGCTTCATAAGAATTTATAATTGAATTCCTAAGAGGCTCCATTTCAGAAGGTAAAATTAAATTAGCAGGTATAAAATCTACATTTTTAGGTAAACTATCAATAATAACTGTATTTAAAGCATTATCGGTACCTATATTCCTAAATTTAATATTGTAATATAGCTCTTGATCTAAGTTTACCATTTGACCTGAGATATCATTACCATTTACGTCTTCAACTCTTTTAACCAACTGGACTTTAGGTTCTATAATTTCAACAGCTAAAGCGTTTAAAAAAGGCCAATAAGTATCTCCACTAGTTGTAAATCTCATCATTCCACTAGTATCACCATTATCCATTATAGAGTTATTTCTGTTATCCAAATCAAACAAATCAACATCAAACCCTAAGGTATTTTCACTACTAGGGTTTCTACCTGATAAATAATTATTGTACTGTGTTATGGATCCATTAAAAAAGTTATAAGTAGGGTTTCTTGTTCCAGTCGTTAAATCAACGAAATCACCATCTGTATCTCTCATCTGAAATCTATCTCCATTAATTCCTCCATCACCTTCAAGAGCAGCAGCTAATAGCTTTACTTTTACAGGTCCAGATGGAATAGTTGTAAAACCTGAAAAAGGAACTTCTAAACTGCTATTATTTGACCTTTTTATTGTTGAGAAGCCATCAAAAACGAAAAACTTTTTACTTGATTCTGTTTCATTTTCATAAATAATAACTAAAACCCAACCAGCTGAAGAACCTAACAGGCTTCCTGCGGTATCTTTTCCTACAGTAGCTTTTACATTCGCTCCATAGTATTCTCCATTTGGGTTATTCCCTAGCCCTTGAACCAAAGATGTAACATCTGTATAACATACATAAGGTTTTTCAGTTGAAATTCCATTGTCATAAATTATTTGATCTGCAACAATATCTGTATAGTTACTTGCTCCAGGTAACTTTAATTTCATATTATTAAAGTCATCATCACGTGTATTAACTCCAAAATATTCATCATACCAATCTTCATAAGGATAAACTGCCGCCCAATATAAACCTGCATAAACAACTCTAGAACAACTTGGTAAATTTAACGTAGACATACTTGAAGAAAAAGTATCATCTTTATTATCACCATTTTCATCAACAAAACCATCAATATCAATATATTCTAACCTAAACTGATGATTGTTGTTGTTACCATTATAACTCGTGTTTGCAGGTGCTCTATTTAAGGTGTTATTTGATATAAATGTGAGGTTACCTTTAAGTGACATTTCTTCTCTTAATAAAAAAGGAGTGTCATTTTTTTGTTCTCCTTTTTGGAGACGTCCTTCTATATGATGTTTTTCTTGTGAAAAAACCAACAAGGTTTGTAGTATAAATAATAAAGTAATTATTCTTTTCATAATATCAATTGGGGGAATTAATTAATCAAGTTCTTCTGTTATATATTTTATTTAATTTGTACGATGGCTTTGCGATCGTAAAAAGCTCCATTTAAATTTGTATTGTACATTTTAATTGCTTCTTCTCTATCTGTTGTTTTAAAAATGTAAACATGCATAAACCCTGTTTTTGGATCTACAAAATAATCTGCATCTATATCATCGTTTCGTAACTCATCTACATTTCTATCTGCTAATGGTTTTTGAGAATTTACATATACACGTAAATAATACCCTGGTTCTACACCTTCTGCTTCCATAGGGTAAACCCTTGCTGGAGGTTGTGTTTTTGGTTCTTCATAATTCCTAACCTCTCCACCTAAAGTTATTTTAACCACATAAACAGGATCTTTCGTCGTTTTTTTAACTTTTATCGTTGAATTATCTTTTTTCTCATCATTTTTTTCAAATAAACGAGTTTTATCATTAAAATCATCAACTTTCTCTATTGCGTCTTCCTCTTTAGCAAATCTATCTATATAAACGTAGTATAATTTTTTGTTTGGCTCAAACACATATTTTGCTTCAATATCTAAACGCTTCCATTTTTCTATTAATGCTTCTGCATTTTCTTTACTCCTAAACTGATCTGAAATAACATAGTACATCGTACCACCTCCACCAGAACGCGTTATCGTACTATTACGCCACGGTTTATTTGATCTTCTTTTCAACGAAGTATCTTTTGCTTCTGCACTATCTCTTACAATTATATTATTAGTAATCGTTTTAGGTGCTGGTTGATTTTTTAGTATTCTCAACACTTCATCTATCTTTTTGTTTAAGATATCGATAGAGTCTTGCGCTTGTTGAATTTCACCTGACAAATCGTTATGCTCAGGGTTTTTATACTCAACTTCTTTTTTCGGTGCTCTGTCTGGTAGACTAACTTTTACATTACCAGTTCTTCTTGTTGGACGTTCTCTTGTAAATGATTTTTTTCCAAAACTATAAATCAGTCCAACTTCATTAGTTGCTGCAAAACTACTTTTTTCGTAACTGAACCCTATCGCTAAATTTTCTGAAAGGTTTACTCCAACACCTGCTGAAATTCCATATGTTTTATCATAACCTGCTTTAACCCACCCTGCTTTTGGTAAGTCTACAATAGCACTCCCTCCAAAGCCAAAATCATCATTTCCTGGCTTTCTAGCTGTTGCTAGGAACCTAACATCGGCACCTTCAAAAAGCCCTGATGCATATGTAAACTCATGAGAGTACATTAAATGACCTGAAAAGGTTTTTTCTCCAAAAGAGGTTGCCATCTCACTCCTTTTAAGATTAAAATCTACTAAATTCTCAAAGAATACTCCAACATCAAACTTTCCAACAGACAGTGTTACTGCTGGCTGAAAATTAACCACAGGATCATCTTGGTAATTACTTAAAAAAGTATCATCATCATCAGTTACCAGAACTTTACCCCAGTTTAAACTTCTTCTACTGTATAAAAAATTAAAACCAAAGGTTAAATCCATGGTTTCATTTAATTGTAAACGATGCGCATAATTTGCTATAGCTCCAAAATCTTTTACAGACCCTACCTCTTGTTGGTACACGGCTACACCAGCTCCTACATTTTCTCTCATTTTTCCAGAATATGTAAGCACATATAAACGTGGGTTATCATCAAAATCTACATTACTATTTCTTACAATAGCTGAAAGGGATGTTTTGTTTTCACGTAGGGCAGAAAAGGTAGGAACGGTTAAAAAGCGATTAAACTTCATAAAGTTACGAGAACTAAAGCTATTGTATTGCTGTTCATTACCAGAAGTTTGCGCTTGCACAGCAAACACATTTAGCACGAGTATTATAAGTAAGGTAATTTTTCTAATCATTCTAACTTTTTAGTGTAAAACAGATATAGTTCCAGCTTTAATCAACTTATCCTCTCTTATTATCTTATAATAAAAGACTTTTTGATTCCCTAAATCTTCTGTTGGCCAATCATTTCTATATTCTGTTGCTTTAAAAATTTCTTTACCGTTTGCATTATACAATATTATTGTCACTAATGGTTGAAACGCATATTTGTTTGATATTTTCCATGTATCATTTTTACCATCTCCGTTAGGAGTTAAGGTATTAGGCACTATAATTTGGTCGTCTTGCTCAACCACTTCTATTGTTCTTTCTACTGAACAATTTCCTACCTTTGCTTTTACTGTATAAAACCCTAAGGAGGTCACTATTAATTGATCTGTTGTTGACAACAACGTTCCTGAGGTGTTTTCTCCTAAATACCATTCGTAAGACTCTCCTCCTGCTGCTATTACTACTTCAGACCCTCCTTCTTCCATAACAACTTTTTCCGATGGTGTTATGGTTACTGCTGAATCATCAAATGGGATTACGTTTATAGGAGCTAACTCCTTATCACACCCAAAACCAGAGTATCTCAGCACATACTCTCCTACTTCTGTCACCGTTAATGTTTGCGGATCTGTTGGAGTCACATCTTCAGTTCCATCTTTTATCCACTGGTATGTATAACTCGTGTTATAATTATCTATTGTATAGTTGATAAAAGAACCTGCACATAATGAGTTAGAAGGTGAACTAACCACAGGAATCTCTACAAGTTTTACATTAATACCCTCTGAATTACTTTCTGTACCATCATGGCTTACATTTAATGTATACAATCCATTATCAGAAAATGAGTTAACAGTATACTCATTACCTGTTTCTCCTGTAGAGACCCCGTCTTTTCTCCAATCATAACTTAACATTGCTATTTGATCTGCTGTTAAATCATATTCATTTCCATCTTCAGCAACCGCTTTAATCCCAACAACACTTAAGGTAGTATTTGTAGTGTTGCACTCTTCATAATCAGTAGCAACTCTTATAGCTACTTTAAAAGAATCTACACCTAACAATACAAATTTTTCTGAATCAACAGCAGCTTCACAAGTGCCTCCTGTACTTTTTTTCACCCTTGCATAATAGGTCCCCGGGTCCGTAGCATTCATACAGGTTCCTGTTTTCCCACCCATAGGAACACCATCCGCGTCTTTATACCATTCAATATCAACATCTATCGAAGCTGCATCATGGTTTATACACAGTTCTTTTGTTTCTCCCGTTAACATAACTCGTCTCAAAGCCCCCTCATTAGTTACCGTATAACCTGCTGCTGTTGGTTGTTGCAAAATAACATCATTTGATCTCGTAGTACAAGTCCCTGCTTCAATCTCTAAACGATATGTTCCAAATTGCCCTGTATTGGGTGTAGTATACGTAGGTTCATTTGATGATTTTTTTAGCTCATTATCTAAATACCATTTATACATATATGAAGTATTTGTTACATTCGCTTCAAATGTATGCGATTGATCACTACATATCTCCACTGTAGAAGGTCCTTTAATTTGTGTATCAGCACCACTAAGTCCAGAAACTGTAAGGTATCTCGATTTCGGCCCTCCACAAAGCCCATAATCAACAATTACGTAATATTGTCCTGTCTCTGCTATTGTATACTTTGGCTCTTGAGTCCTTGCCACCAACTCATCTGCACTACCACTTCTTACCATATACCATAAATACTCTCCTATAACATCAGTATCTAATGCTACTTCTTTTGTTTCCCCATTACACAGCGTAAACTCTTGCCCATTATTAATAGACAGTTCTCCTTCTGTAAACATATTATAATACGCCTCAAATGGAGCTGTCTGTACTGTTTGAACAGGCTGTTGACTTGTGGTTACACGTATCACATAGTTTTTACCGTAAGTTCCTTCTTGTAATTGAAAACCTATATTTTCTATATTAAATTGTTGATTGTAGTTATTTGCAGCTGTACTTGTAAGTACTCTTAGTTCTTTTACTTTATTTGGATCCGAAAAAGATCCATTTTTATCTGAGAGTTCAATTGTAAAAGTATTATCATCCTCAAAAACAGCCCCACTAAAAGTTATATCTAGTGAATAATTTGTCCCTCCTACTTGATCACAAAGAGCTCTATTACCCACCCCTTCTAAATCGTTAACAACGACACTTTCAAGCACTTGAGCGCTTGAATTTAAACAAATAAGGAATATTGCTAAAAGTATTAATATGCTTTTAGTTTTTCTTTTCATTTAAGGGATTTTTAGGGGTCGTCAAATTTATAGTTTTTCTTAACAAAAATATAATAAAACCTGTAAAATTAATAGGGAAATATATAAAATCTATTTTTAACTAACAACTAAAGTTATTCTCTTCTAAAAAAACCTTCACCCTCACATCTTAACGAAACCTATAAACAATTGAAAAAAATCCTTAAAAAAAAGAATTTCCTGCTGTAATTTCAGCACTCAAACCATTAACCTCATATTAAAAATCTATTGTATATTTGTTGTTCACTATATTACTTATGACCAAGAAAATTATTATCGCTATAGACGGGTTTTCGTCTACAGGAAAGAGTACAATTGCTAAACAATTAGCTAAAAAACTAGAATATATTTATGTTGACACTGGCGCTATGTATAGAGCTGTTACACTGTATGCTATGCAGCAAAACTATATTTCTGAAACTTTTTTCAACCCTAATGATTTAATTACTGACTTACCTAACATTTCCTTATCTTTTACCTTTAACGAGCAACTTGGTTTTGCCGAAATGTTTTTAAATGGGATTAATGTTGAAAAAGAAATTAGAACCATTGAAGTTTCTAAACTAGTAAGTAAAGTTGCCGCTGTTTCTAAAATACGTAAAAAACTGGTGAAAGAGCAACAAGAAATGGGCAAAAACAAAGGAATTGTAATGGATGGTCGTGACATTGGAACGGTAGTTTTCCCTAATGCTGAATTAAAATTATTCATGACCGCTTCTGCCGATAAACGAGCTACACGTCGTTATAAAGAATTGTTAGATCGTGGTGATAAAGTTAAGTATGAAGAAATTTTACGAAACGTACAAGAGCGCGATAGAATTGATTCTACACGAGAAGATTCTCCTTTAATCAAAGCCAATGATGCAATTGAATTTGACAATTCAGACATGGGACTTAAAGAACAATTTGAGCGTATTATGAGCCTTGTAAACGCAAGAATTTAACGCTCTTAAAACCACATAAAATATCATTGAACCTTGCAAAAATTTTGCAAGGTTCTTTTTTGGTTAATATGCATAAAATTGTATATTACCTACATGAAAATACTAGAAAAAATCCTTAATGTTTCTCAAACAAGAGAAGCAGACAAACACACTATTTTAAAAGAAGAAATTTCTTCTTTTGCTCTTATGGGGCAAGCCTCTCTTGCTTTTGTTAAAGCTATTGAACCTTTATTACAACGTTCGCAAAAAATTGCCATTGTTGGAGGTTCTGGAAACAATGGAGGTGACGGATTTGCCATTGCTAGAATTTTAAGAAATAAAAAGTACAATATTCAGCCCTTTTTAGTGCAATTTAAAGACACTCTTACTCCCGATTGTATTATTAATTATGAAAAACTACACGATACAATTGTCATAAATTCAACTAGCGAAATCCCTAGTTTTTCAGAATACGATGTAATTATTGATGGGATTTTTGGTTTTGGGCTTTCAAGACCCATTACAGGTTTCACAAAACAAGTTATTGAAAATATTAATAAAGCTAAAAAAACAGTATATGCCGTTGACGTACCTTCTGGATTGTATTGTGATAAACTACCTGACTCTGAAACCATTGTACAAGCAGACATCGTAGTTAGCTTTCAACGACCAAAACTTTCTTTCTTTTTTCCTGAAAATGGAAACTATGTAAAAAACTGGAAAACAGTTGATATTGGTT
>Ga0193951_1000978_pt1 | contig 12732 bp, 14 predicted proteins | sample BB_2_MG_FD_140370 | JGI IMG/M metagenome (GOLD analysis project Ga0193951, IMG submission 140370) | Microbial mat bacterial communities from the Broadkill River, Lewes, Delaware, United States - BB_2_MG | ecosystem: Environmental > Aquatic > Freshwater > River > Microbial mats | place: USA... | reverse complement strand
TCTCTTTTTTACTTTATTTCTATTGCCTTTTTATACTTTCCCCTCTCATCTTTTTTACATCCTTTACCCCTCTTGGATAATCTTTCTCCTTTACATTAATCTTTCATTTACTTTTTTACACTATTATTAATATAGTTTAATATCTATCTTTAAAATTCATTAAAGATGTTATTAAGAGTAACTATATAAAATTACACAATTAAAATTTAAAAGGAAAGACAATATGTATAATAGAGATTATTTATCAAATCAATCTTCTTCACATACACAAGAATCATCACAATCACAATTAATGAGCTTTTTAAAAGCTACTTATCAATTGTTTGCAGGTTCATTATTAGCAGCAACGGCTGGTGCGTATGTTGGATTAGAAATTGTTTCTTATTTAATGGGACCTGTTAAATGGGTTTTATTTGCAGTTGAATTAGCATTAATATTTTTTGTAATTCCAAGAGTTAAACACACTCCAGGTGTTAACTTAGCTGTATTATTTGCGTTTACATTTATTACAGGTTTAACAATTGCTCCATTATTAACAGCAATTTTTGCAATGCCAGGTGGTGCTTCAATTGTTGGTCAAGCATTTTTAATGACTTCTGTTGCATTTGGTGGAATTTCTATGTTTGCTATGACAACTAAAAGAGATTTCTCATCTATGGGTAAATTTTTATTTATTGCTTTAATCATCATGATTGTTGCAGGTATTTCTAATATCTTTATTCAATCTTCAATGATGCAATTAATTATTGCTAGTGGTGGTGCATTATTATTCTCTGCATTCATTTTATATGATACACAGAATATTATCAAAGGTAATTACGATTCACCAATTGAAGCTGCTTTATCTTTATATTTAGATTTCTTTAATTTGTTTATATCTTTATTACAAATTTTAGGAATTATGAATAGTAATGATGATTAATAACTAACTCCTTCAGGAGTTAGTTTCATCTAATTTAATATGAACTCAAACAACTTACGACTTATTGATGCAAATTTAAACCGTCTTAGAGAGGGTATTAGAGTTGTGGAAGATATCTTTAGATATATTTACAATGATAAACAAACTGCTACAAAACTTAAAAATCTTAGACACTTAGCAAGACTTGAGAATTATGAAGAGCTACTTATTAATAGAGACGTTCAAAATGATGTGTTGCGAGAGTCAATTAAAAGTGAACAAAATAGAGATGATTTATATTCTATACTAATTGCTAACTTTAAAAGAGCACAAGAAAGCTCTAGAGTACTTGAAGAGTTTACAAAACTAAGTTCTATAAAAGATAGTGAAACTTTTAAATATATAAGATATGAACTTTATATTTTAGAAACTGTTTTAATAAATATAACTTCAAATTCTAAATAATTTAATTTATACTCTTTATATAGACGTTTTGCACTTTTAAAATCTAATGCAGAATTTCCGCCACTGACACCAGACTTTTTTATATAATCAAATAAATCTTTTTTATTGTCAAATTCTAACTTATACATTATTGTTTCAAATTCACAATTAAATGATTTGGAAAAAGCTTCCTTTATAGATTCTTCATCTAATATAGGAGATTTTGTTTTTGTAATTTCTTGAATAGTTTTAAAAGTATTTGATGTAAATAGTACTGCATTTATCTCTTTAGTGATTAATGATAAATGTTTTATGATTTTACTTAAATCTTTTGACCACTGAAGTGCTGATGATGATAAAATCAAATCATAATTATCATTTTTTATCTCTTCTAAAAACTCTTGTGTGTCAAAATCAAAGCATTTTACTTCTATATTCTCACCTTTTGGATGGAGCTCACACATAGAAGCAGAAAAATCGATAGCTTTATAAAATTCTATTGACCAAGATATATGGCTGTAAACTTGCCCAGAACCACAGCCTAATTCTAATATTCTTTTAGGTTCTGTTTTTAATTCACGGATAAGTGATTTTGCCACTATTTGTTGAATGATATTATGATTATTATATTGTTTTGCGTATTTTGAGAATTGGTTCTTTACTGACAATTTTACTCTTTATAAAATTACTGAAAATTTAGTCTAATTTTTATTTTAACTTTTTCTTAATAAGTTTTAGATAAAATAGCTACCATTTTTCAAAAAGGAAATAGATAATGACATCTACACTTTTAATCGTTCAGTTTGCTTTAGCAATTCTATTAACAATAATCATTTTACTTCAAAAAAGTTCAAGTATCGGTCTTGGAGCATATAGTGGGAGTAATGATTCATTATTTGGAGCTAAAGGACCAGGAAACTTTTTAACAAAAGCTACTATGGCTTTAGGTCTTGTTTTTGTTATCAATACTGTAGCTCTTGGTTATTTATACAATCAACAAAGAAATCAAAGTGCTATTGATACAGTAAAAACAGACACTTTAATTCCAGCAACTCCAGTTGCACCTGCACAACAAGCAGCGCCAGCAGCTCCAACAGCAGCGCCAGTTCCAACGGTTCCTGCAACTAAGTAATTCAAAGAATAAAGAAATATGAAGTATTTCTTACTTCTTTGTGTATCTTATTTTTATCTAAATGCTGATGCACATATTTTTGTGTATCATCGTTTTGGTGATGATAAACATCAAAGTACAAATACAACAATAAAAGAGCTTGAAAAAGAGTTCAAATATTTTAAAGACAATAACTATAAAATAGTACCTACTTCTTTAATTGTTGAAAAAATAAAAAATCAAGAAGAAGTTCCAAAAAATTGGATTGCATTTAATATTGATGATTCTTACAAAAGTTTTTATGAAAATGGTTTACCTCTTTTTAAAAAATATAACTATCCTTTTACACTTTTTATTTATGTTGAAGCCACTGAAAAGAAATACAATGATTTTATGACATGGGAACAAATTAAAGAGACTTCTAAATATGGACAAATTGCTCTTCACTCTTATTCACATAAACATTTAACACATCTTTCAAATGATGAGATTTATAAAGATACTAAAAAGTCTTATGATATTTTTACTCAAAAACTTGGATTTAAACCAAAAGCTTATGTTTATCCTTATGGAGAATATGACCAAAGAGTAAAAGAAGAGATTATGAAGTTTAATTTTGATTATATTGGAAATCAGAATAATGGATCTGTGAATAAAAATAGTGATATTTATGATTTAAATAGAGTAGCTCTTGTAGGAAATACTAACCTAAAAGAAAAACTTAAATATAAAACTTTAGAAGCAAATTGGATAGAGCCAAAAAAGTTTCCAAAAGATGGAATACTAAAAAATGTAAAAGTTACTGTGGATAAAAATATAAAAAATGCAAAATTATACATATCAACTTATGGTTGGCAGGATATCAAAGTTAAAAATGGTATAATTGACCTCAAATTAAATAAGAAACTAAAGCTTTCTAGAAATAGAGTAGCCATCAGCACGGACTATTATACTATTTCAAATAAATTACTAATCAAATAAAGGGGAATAAATGTTAGAAGATGTATATGCTCAAACTAAAGAACATATGGAAAAGTCTATTGAGGCTTTAAAAAAAGATTATAAGTCTTTAAGAACAGGTAAAGTTAATACAGCGATTTTAGATGGTGTTAAAATTGATTATTATGGAACAATGACTGATTTAAATCAAGTAGGTTCTGTTTTAGCTCCAGATGCTACAACAATCGTTATTAATCCATGGGAAAAAAACCTTTTAGGATTAATTGAAAAAGCTATTCAAAATGCAAATATTGGTGTAAATCCAAATAATGATGGTGAAGTAATCAAATTATTCTTCCCTCCAATGACAGTTGATCAAAGAAAAGATACTGCAAAAAAAGCAAAAGTTATGACTGATAATGCAAAAGTTGCTATCAGAAATATTAGACAAAATTCTAATACAAAAATAAAAAATCTTTTAAAAGATAAAGAGATTACTGAAGATGAGAGCAAAAGAGCTCAAGATGAAATCCAAAAAATTACAGATTCTTATGTTTCAAAAGCAGATGATACTTTCAAAGCTAAAGAAACTGAAATTTTAAAAGTATAATTATGAACGTAGCACAAATATATAAAGATGCTAGTGCTCTATTAGAAGGACACTTTAAACTAAGTAGTGGAAATCACTCTAAATTTTATTTACAATCAGCGAAAGTTTTAGAAGACCCAAAAACTGCTAAATTATTAGCTGAAGAATTGGCTAAACAAATTAAAGAATCGGGTATTAAAGTTGATGCTGTTTGTTCACCTGCTCTTGGTGGTTTAATAGCTGGATTTGCTTTAGCAACTGCTTTAGATGTAAGATTTATTTTTGCTGAAAGAGTTGATGGAGAGATGACTATTAGAAGAGGTTTTGAAGTTGCTTCTGGTGAAAACTATATTATCTGTGAAGATATCATTACAACGGGTGGAAGTGCTCTAGAAGCAGCAAAACAAGTTGAAAATTCTGGTGGAAATATTGTTGCTTATGCTGCACTTGCAAATAGAGGATTCTGCAGCCGAGTTGGAAGTGATTTAGAAGCCAAAGATAATTGTAAATTACCACTTGATAAGCCACTTTTTGCACTTGATGATTTTACATTTGAGATGTATTCTCCTGATGATTGTCCTTTATGTAAAGAAGGAAGTGTTGCATATAAACCAGGATCAAGAGGAAACTAATGGCTAAATGGAGGGATGTAAAACAAAGTAGAATCAATAATACAAATAATGATTCGACTAAAAAAGAAGTAAAAACAAATTTTGCTTCTCTTCCTTCAAGATTAAAAGCCTTTTTAACTGACACATTTTTAATCACTACTCCAATATTTTACATTGTTATATATCTAATAATGGGGAGTGGTGAAGAGTTTGCTCAAAATAGAACAATGGGCTGGGGAATTATATTTACAGTTCATGCAGGTATTATTTTAATTTTCTGGCTTAAAAATGGCCAAACTCCAGGTTTAAAAGCCTATGAACTAAAACTTATAGACAATGTATCTCTTAATAGAGTATCTGTACTACAAGTTCTTATTAGATACATTGCAACACTTATTGCTGTAATTTCTATATTTTTACTTTTTGTTCCTTTTTTTACAAAAGACAAAAAGAGTTTTCAAGACATTCTTTCAAACACATCTATTATTAATTTTAAATAATGCTATTTTTTAATTTATCAGCATTTTATTTTTTTTACTTTGCAGCTGTTGGTGTTTATATAATATTTTTACCAAAGGTATTACACGATATTGGATACAATGCCTTTGATATAGGTATTATTTTTGCAATAGCTCCTTTAATGAGATTTGCTACACCTTTCTTATTTTTAAAACATATAAAATTAAATCAAACAATATTTAAAAGTGCACTTTATTTATGTATTGTATTTAGTGCACTTTTTTATCTAACTATAGAACACTTTTATGCATTTATGATAAATAATGCCCTTCTTGCAGCATGTCTATCTTTGATATTACCATATTTAGAAGTTACTGCAATTAAAAGTCTTGGTAAAGAAAAGTATGGTAAATCAAGACTTTATGGTTCAATTGGGTTTATGGTAATTTCATTGGTTCTTGCAAGATTTCTTACAAAGCCAGATATTGCTATTCACTACTATTTAGTTGTTATTATCCTTACAGTTGTATTTGCTATTTCACTTTTAAAATATGATGTTGAACATAAAAATGAAATTGGAGATGAGCCATTTTCTTTTTTAAAGTATTGGCCATTTTGGTTAAGCTTATTTTTTATGCAAATAAGTTTTGGAGGCTTTTATAACTTCTTTACTATTTATGAAACAGCACATGGGATAAGTCTAGAGATGACTTCTTATCTTTGGTCATTTGGTGTTATTTGCGAGATTATAATGCTTTATTTTCAAGGTCCGTTATTAAAGAATAATTTACTTACTATTATAAAATTTTGTGTAGGTATTACTATTTTAAGATGGTATTTATTATATTTATATCCTGATTCTTTAACTATAACATTTTTAACTCAAAGTATTCACGCTTTCTCTTTTGGACTTTATCATAGTGCTGTAATAATTTATCTTTACACTCTTTATGAAAATAAAAAATTAGCTCAACAATTTATGTATGGGGTTGCATATGGTCTTGGTGGTTTTGTTGGTGCATTTGTTGCAGGTGCCGTTTATGGAGAGTTTTTATTTGTTTATAGTGCCTTATTTGCACTGATTTCTTTTCTTGCTTTATTCCTTGTCAAAAAAGATTAATTTTGTAGTATAATTCCGAAATTTCTATATTTTAAATAAGGAATTTTCAAAGTGGCTTTAAATCACTACTCTTTAATGTTTAAAGAGATTAAAAAATGCAGATTTCTAAGGATGCAATCTTTAGCTCTGTTTTTAACTACGTATATAGATTGGACATTAATTCCATTTATTACAAAACTTGAAGGGACATATCTTCCAGTTTTTATGATTAGTTTTTATATGTTAATTGGCGCTTTAGATGGTTTTATTCAACCACTATTTAAAAATATAAAAATATATAATATCTATATGTTTGCAATAGTCCTTGATATTATTCAAATTTTTTCATATTTAGTATTTTTTGATTCCGTTTTAATATTTACCTATGTGATTTTAACAGTATTTACAATACAGGGAATTACCTTTGAAATTGCAAGAATTCATACTGTTGATTTTATGCAAGATGAGGAAGTAGAACTAAAAGATTATTTGATGATTAGATCATTAATGATTTCAGGTGCAATTGTATTTGGAAGTTTAACGGCAATGATATATGACTATACTACTTTAAATCTTGGATATTTATTTATATATTTATCTTTTTTAGGATTAGTCGGAATTTATCTGCAATTTAGACTATATAAAAAATTTAAAAGTAGAATTTATAGTAATGAGATTCAAATTGAAAAAGATAAAAGAGAATTGTTTGAGAAATTTAGAATATAAAATATTGTATTATAAAAGCAGAAAGGATTACAAATGAAATATTTAATTATATTATTAATTTTTCTGTCAAGTTCATTTGCTGTAAATATTGATAAGAGTTGGTATAACAATACGAATGAAGAGTTAACAAAAATATATATTCAACAAAATGAAAAAATATTAGAATTAAAAAAAAGTGAACAAAATAGTGAAATAAAACAGCAAATTGATTATCAATCGCTACTTTTAAAAAAACTTCAGAAATCTCTTAGTTCTACAAGTGATTTTAATTTTAAAGATATTACGCAAATAGATAATATTGATGAATATATTGAAAAAATAAAACAGTATTCAAAGATTGATGAATATTATAAAAATATAAAAACTAATTTAGATAATAATAGTAAAAAGCTTCAAACACTTGAGGATCAAATTAATAAATTTACAAACAAAGAAGATATAACAACTGTAAATTCACAACTTCTATATGCTTATTATATGATAGAAGATAAAAGATTAAAAAATGAAATTACAAACATTCAAACTTACATAAAAAAGTACAAAGAAAGTTTACTTAAAACTTTATCTTCAAAAACTTTTGTTTTAGATGAAAATTTAAACTCTAAAATAGAGAAAACAAATACTGCTTTATCTTCTTTATTAAAAGAAGAAAGAAGAGTATCTTTAGCTTTAGATAAGGCAACTATTAGTGAAAATGAAAGTAAAACTAAGGCGCTAGACAAAGAGTTACAAGAGATAAAAGATGATAAATTAGTTCAAATTGATAACTTAGTTTATTTAAAAGTTGAAGAGCTTTTAATCCCATTACAAAATAAAAAAAATAAATACTTTGACTTAAATAATTCACTTGAACAATTTATCAAAGACAATGATATAAAATATACTTCACTATTTGATTTATTAAAATATTTATCAAGGGAGCATATAGGACTTACAAAATCTACATTTGCAGATACCAAAGAGAGCATATTTGATATTATTAAATATGGCTGGGCAGAAATAAATAAACCTATAATTCCACTTGGAGATGGAGTTTCAATACTTGCAATAAGTAAATTCTTTTTTATTTTTATAATTGGTTTTATGATAGCTTCATTTTATAGAAAAAAACTATCTAGTGGAACAAAGTATTTAAGAAATACCTCTGTTTCAACTAGAACTATGTTGTCAAACTTAGGATATTATTTTTTAGTTGTAATAACATTTATCTTTGCTTTAAATTCTATAGGAATTGATTTGTCTTCACTTACAATACTAGTTGGTGCCCTTTCAGTTGGTATTGGGTTTGGTTTACAAAATATCGTATCAAATTTTATATCTGGGATTATATTAATTTTCGAAAAATCTATTCAAGTAGGAAATATAATAGAAATAGAAAATGAAGTAAGAGGAAAAGTAACTCAAATAAATATGAGAAGCAGCGTGATTACTACTTTTGATAATATTGATATTATCATTCCAAACTCAACTTTAATTCAAAATAGTGTGATAAATCTTACTTTTGCTGATGATATTAGAAGACTTCATGTCCCTTTTGGTGTTGCTTATGGAAGTGATATAGATACTGTTATAAAAACTATTTTAGAAGCACTTGATAAAAGTAATTTAATCTATATAAAACATGACGGAGATAGAGAACCTAGAGTTTGGATGACAGGAATGGGAGCTAGCAGTGTTGACTTTAAACTTTTAGTTTGGATAAATGCAAATACAAATAGAATGGGTGCTGATTCATCAAATCTATCTGATTTTTTAATTTTTGTTTATAAAACACTTCAAGAAAACAATATTGAAATTCCATTTCCTCAACTTGATTTACATATAAAAAAAGATAAATGAAATATTTTAGATTCTCCTTTTTTATAAGCTTTTTTGCACTTTGTATAATTGGCTATTTTGGATATGAAAAAGGAGGAATGACTTTAGCTCTTAATATGCTTTGGTTAACTATCATTTTAATATTTATGGAAGTTTCTTTATCTTTTGATAATGCAGTTGTAAATGCTTCTATATTAAAAAATTGGAATGATTTTTGGAAAAAAGCATTTTTAACAGTTGGTATTTTAATTGCTGTTTTTGGAATGAGACTAATCTTTCCATTAGCAATTGTATCTTTTACTACTGATAATTCATTAATTGAAGTATTCAATTTAGCTTTAAATAATCCTGACCTATATTCAAAAGAGCTTATGTCACATCATATTGAAGTTTCTGCTTTTGGAAGTATGTTTTTACTTCTTGTGTTTTTAAACTTCTTATTTGATGAAAAAAGAGAAGTTTTTTGGATTGCAAACTTTGAACAAAAGTTATCAAAACTTGGCAAAACTAAACCTATTTCATATTTTATTTCACTGATTATTTTATTACTTAGTTTAATACTAATTGAAAATGAAAAACAAATTGTATTTTTAATTTCTGGTATTTGGGGAATTTTAGTCTATCTTAGTATTCATCTTATTTGTTCATTATTACAAAGAAATGGAGAAGATTTCCAAAACCTTATAAAAAAGGGAAGTGTAACAGGCTTTATTTATCTTGAGGTTTTAGATGCTTCTTTTTCTTTTGATGGAGTTATTGGCTCATTTGCTATTACAAAAGATATAATCATCATTATGACAGGACTTGGCGTTGGAGCTTTATTTGTAAGGTCTTTAACTATTTATTTAGTTGAAAAAAATACTTTAGATGAATATATTTTTTTAGAACACGGAGCTCACTATGCTATTGGTATTTTAGCAATTATTATGCTTTTAAATACCAAATATCATATTCCAGAAGCCTTAACTGGATTAGTAGGAGTCACTTTTATCTTGATTTCTCTTTTCTCTTCTCTTCATCATAACAAGCTTTTACAACAAGATAATAGTAGCCAAACCTAGGAAACTAAAAAATCCTACAACATCAGTTACTGTTGTTAAAATTACTGTTGAACCAATTGCTGGATCAATACCCTTTTTTTGTAAAATAATTGGAATAACTGCACCAAAGAAACCTGCACTAAATAAGTTTATAATCATTGAAATGGCAATTACAACACCTAAAAGTGGAAGATTAAACCAAAGATAAGCAACCATACCAATAATACTTGCAAATAATACTCCATTTACAATTGAAATCATAACTTCTTTATAAATAATCTTCTTTGCATCTTGATAAGAGATCTCACCTAAAGCCATTTGTCTAACTGTTACAGTTAAAGTTTGCGTTCCAGCATTTCCACCCATTGAAGCGACTATTGGCATTAAAACTGCAAGAGCAACAAGGGATTGAATAGTTGCATCAAATAATCCAATTACAAGAGAGGCTAAAACAGCTGTTATTAGATTTATCCCTAGCCAAATAGCTCTATTTCTTCCAATTAAATACATACTCTCTTCTTGCTCAGCATCATCACTAACACCTGCTAGTGAGTAAAGCTGTTTTGTATCTATTTGTTGAATAATATCGTGAATATCATCGTGCGTAATTCTTCCCAAAAGTTTATTAGTAGAATCAACAACAGGTAAAGCACTTAAGTTATAGTTTGTAAACATATCAACAGCATCTTCAATATCTTCTTTATCATTTAAGCTATAGTTTTTAAATTTATCTTCTGGAATATCACTATATTTTAAATCTCTATCAAATAAAATTAGCTCTTCAAGTCCAATTGAACCTATAAATAATCCATTTATATCTACAATATGTGCGTGAAAAATATTATCAAGTTCATCTTCTTCTTTTAATTGTTTTAATTTATTTAAAGAATCTCCAATTTTTTCATTTAGTGAAGCCCTAAAAAGTTCACTTTGCATATAAGCACCAGATTCATTCTCTTCATATGAATTTAATTGCTCAATGATCTTTTTATCTTCATCATCTAGTTTTGAAAGAATTGTTTCTGCTGCCTCTTCATCATTTTGGGAAATATTATAAATAAGCATACTTGCATCATCACTATCCATTTTAGATGTGATATTTGCAATTTTTTTATCACTTAAAACATCAGATATTTCTTCTTGAACATAGTTTGGCATTTCACAAAGAATTTCTGCAAATAGATCACTAGGGATTTTTTTACATAAATATTCATAATCATCTTCACTTATATCTCTTAATTTAAGTAATTCCTGTGCTAAATCATAAGGATGAATATCACATTCATCACTTTTATGTGCAGTTATTACTTCTAATAAATGTTCTCTTATCTCTTGTGCTAGTACTGTATTATCCATTTTAAATCCATTTCTTCTTTTTAAATATCACTATTTGTATGCCAACCAAAACAATTAAAACTCCAATAAAAATATAAAAAGAATTTGGATTTTCAGCACCAGGAATACCTCCAACATTTATACCAAAAAGACCAGTTAAAAAACCTAGTGGTAAAAATATCGCTGAAATGATTGATAAAACATACATTTTTGTGTTCATCTCTTCACTTAATTTATTTACTAATTCTTCTTGAATTAAAGCTACTTTATCTTTTATGGTATCAAGCTCTTCAATATGTCTTATCAACTGATCTGTAATTTCCCTTAATTGTATTTTTTCATAATCATTTATCCAAGTAATTTTGTCATGATAAAGTTTATACATTGCCTCTTTTTGAGGGAATAAGTATCTTCTTAAAGTTATAGCTTCTCTTCTAATACCTGAAATCTCACTTCGTAAAGCTGTATTTTTTGATTCAAGTAAACTCTCTTCTAAGAAATCTGCTCTTTCATCTATTTCATCTATAACTGTTTGCATTCTTGAAGTTAGTCTATCTGTTAATTCAACTAAGATTTGAGAAATAGACATTGGACCATCACCTTTTTTTAGATAATCAACAACATCATTTACAGATAATAAATTTCTTCTTTTTGTTGATATAATCAAATTCTCATTTGCAAAGATTCTAATTGATACCATATCTTCTGGATCAGAATTTGGATTTAAATTTACGCCTCTTAAAGCTAATAAAATAGAATCTCCCAAAATAGTAGTTCTAGGTCTTGTTTCTTCTGTCAAAAGAGCTTCAATAGCAATAGGATCAATTCCACTTTTATTTGTTATCCAATCAATTGCTTCATTACTTTTATAATCAAAATGAACCCATAACTTGCCATCTTTATTACTATAATTATTTAACTGTTCATATGTAAGTTCATTAGCTGATCCTTTTTCATCAAGTAATAAAGCATGCTCAAATCCAGTTACCATAACTTACCTTTATGAAATAGCGTAAACTATTTCTGTTTTTAATTTTTGTTTTTTAATCTCTTGAATAGTTAAGTTTTCAATTTCCATATTCATTAATTCATCAATATTCTTTATATTATTTTTTGCTAAAAGTTTTAATATTATTCCTCTATAAGCTTTAGCCCAATGGCTTACTACTTTACCATCTTTAATAAACTTCATAGTTACATAAGGTTTTTTTATTTTGTAAAATTTTTCATAAAAGCCAGCTCTTAAATCAATAATATCTTCATTTTCTAAATATTTATCTAAGGCATTTGAAAAGTTTTCATTATAAAAATTTTCAATTTTTAAACCTGCAAAACTCTCACCTTGCTTTAATTTATAATCTGGAAGTGCACTATCCCCCGCACTAATTGGCCCAAAAAGATTTGAAAAAATTAATACATTTTCATCAATATATTTTTGCTCAACATCTTTTAGGTTTTGATACTCTAAATAATCAAAAGCAACGCCATCATATCTTTGTATAACTTTCATTGTTTTTGATGAAAAGATATTTCCAGAATAGTGTTTTATTACATCTTCTTTTTTTGTTCCAAATAGTTTTATTAGTTGTTCATTTGATGCTTCATCTAAAAATTTTTGATATTGATTTATAATTTCCATTCTTTTTTCAAAAAGTTCAGG
>Ga0193951_1000977_pt1 | contig 12733 bp, 13 predicted proteins | sample BB_2_MG_FD_140370 | JGI IMG/M metagenome (GOLD analysis project Ga0193951, IMG submission 140370) | Microbial mat bacterial communities from the Broadkill River, Lewes, Delaware, United States - BB_2_MG | ecosystem: Environmental > Aquatic > Freshwater > River > Microbial mats | place: USA... | reverse complement strand
TGGAAAAACAACCATATTTAAAAATGCCTGCCACTCCATAACTCTAAGCTTTACAACAACCCCTGCTTTTTTTAGTTGATGCTGTAGTATCTGTGCAGCGTACGGTCGGATAGATGATGAGTTTGAAGTAGTGATCTCAAAAACAAATGGATTTGACTCATCATATCCAGCCTCTTTTAAAAGCTCTTTTGCTTTTTGTATATTTTGTTTTGGAGAGGAAACATTTTTGTTAAAAGCGATAGAGCTTGGGTGAAAAGGTCCATTACAAACTTCTGCATGACCAAAAAAAAGTATTTTTACTATCTCATCTCTGTCTATTGCTAAAGATATTGCCTCTCTAACACGTTCATCTTTAAACTTCTGGCGTCTAAGATTTAGTCCAAGATATGTGTAAGATAAAGAGATCTTCTCATAAATATCAAACATGTCAAAAAACTCTGGTGTAAGTTGACGTTCATACTGCATAGACTCAATGCTTCCAACATCTAACTGACCTGACTTTAACATCAAAAACCTTGTCATTGGATCAGCTATAACATGGTAAGAGATCTCATCTATCTTTGGACGTCCCTCAAAATAATCATCGTAAGCTTTGAGTATAATATTTTTGGAATGTTCTAGCTGAAAAAGTTTGTACGGACCTGTACCTATAGGATTTGTGTTGAACTTTGAATTCATAAGATTTTCTTCATCTTTAAGTATATGTTCTGGGATTATACCCATCATCCAAGTCTCAACTGCTTTAAAATATGGGTCTTTATAATGAACTTTTAGTTTGTACTTATCTATAATCTCTACATCTTCTACAAACCTAAAACCTGAGCTGTATGGTGATGAGATCTTATTTGAAGTCAAAACCTTGTATGTAAAAAAGACATCTTTACTTGTAAACTCTTCACCGTCTTGCCACTTTACATCTTTTCTTAAATCAAAAACTAAAGTTTTGTCATCTTCAAAATAATACTTTTGTGCAAGATCGCCTATGATTGTTTTTAAATCTTTGTCATACTTAACAAGTCCATTAAATATATGACTTGCTATATCAGATGAAGCAGAATCAGTTGCTAAAATAGGGTTTAGTCTCGATGGATTTGAACTTGTTGCAAGATGCAGAGTAGACCCGTATAGACTAAGACTGATAAAGACTAAGACAAAAAAACGCAAAATTTATTTTACCTTTTTACCATTTACGGTAACTGAGCCATCTTTTACTTTTAAATCATAAACTAAAGAGTTACCATTATCTTTTGCATAACCTTGAGATATAGCTAAAATAGGTGTTGAATTTGTTATAACCTTAAACATAGGTTTTGATATATTTATTAACATGTCTATGTCTATTTTATTGATCAACTCCATTGGGCGTACTTTACTTGTAACAGCATTTTGAGGTAGTTTAACATTTGACTTTAAAGAACTTGTTCCTAGATCATTTTTATTTAGTCTGATATTCTCTATAGAAATATCTTTTATATTAAGTTCAAAACCTTTTAAAAAAAGTTTTTCAATAAGTTTTTGCATCTTTAAACTTAAAGTATTGTCATTTAAATTACTAGACTTTCTAAGTAGCACATTTAACTCTTCATAGCTGTCTTTATCTATCCCATCCAATGTCGTATCAAAATTAAAATTTTTCATATAGATGCTCTCATTTTTAGTTGTTATATCAAACTTTTCAAATGATGACTTAGAAGAAAACTTGGCTTTTGTCCCATCTGTACTTGAGCTAAAATCAAAAAGTATATTTTTTATATCTATTTTTGAATCATTTTTGTTTTTACTTTGTATGTCTATATCTAAACTATTAAAGTCTAAACTTGAAGTGTAAGATGTTATAGATTCAAATTTTAATGAAGTAGACATGTTGTTTAGAGATATTTTTACCTCATCTGAACTACTTGAAAAATACGTATATATTTTCTTGGTATTTGAATCTAAAAAATTAGGTGATATTAAATTTCCATTACCAAAGAATGTTGAACCAGTTAATTCAAAATCAATTTTTGAATCAGCTTTATATGCGTAGCTTTCTTTAATATCTTTAATATAACCTTTAAAATCCTGACTCAATATATCATAGTCTACATGATAACTAAGACCTTTTTTTGCTAAAAAACTTTGTATAAAATTAGCAAAGTCTGTATCTTCATTTTTTATATCCTGCATAATTTTTTCACTTAAAGATATAGGGTAAATATCTATAGATGTAGTTTTTAAAACTGGGACATTGCTAAACTTTAGATCAACGCCAACCACGCTGTCTTTAAAAAAAGAATCTCCATACGAAGGTATCTGCTGATTTAATAAATCTGATAAATAATTTATAAACTTTTGAGAGTCTTTAACAGCAAACTCATAATGCTTTGATGTATTTAAGTATCCAGAATCAGTTTTTTGATTTTTGATCTCTAATCCATTTGAGGAAAGCTTATTTATATTTTCATCTAATTTAGATTCAATTACTTTGTTTCCAACTATAGGTGTAAGTGCCAGTGCTACAATAACAGTAGCAACAATTATTAATATTTTTTTCATAAAATGTATTATATATAAATAAAATTAATTAGAAGGTTTAAAAAGAGGAAAAAAGTTATCAATGCCAAAAGGCACTGATAAGGGATAGTGAAACGATTAACGTTTACTGAATTGGCGAGAACGACGAGCTTTACGCTTACCTGGTTTCTTACGTTCAACAACACGTGAATCACGAGTCATCATACCTTCAGGTTTAAGGATAGCTTTTAATTCTGGGTTGAATTTTACTAGTGCACGAGAAATACCGTGACGTAGTGCATCAGCTTGACCACCAAAACCACCACCTAAAGTAGTAGCTACGATATCAACTGAAGTGTCTTGTTTAGTTAAAGCAAGTGGTTGCTTAACACGAAGTTTCTTAGCTTCTAGTCCACCTAACCAAGCGTCAATTGAAAGACCGTTGATTGTGATGTTACCAGTACCTGGAGTTAACCATACTTTTGCGATTGACGCTTTACGACGTCCTGTTGCATATGTTTTATTTGCCATCTATCAATCCTTACTTAGCTATTTGTGCAGTGTGAGGATGCTCAGCACCTGCATATACTTTTAATTTTTTAAGCATTTTAGCACCAAGCTTAGTTTTAGGAAGCATACCACGAGTAGCTAATTTATATAGTTTCTCAGGATTTTTCTCTAAAAGCTCAGTCATTTTAACACTCTTAGTTGAACCGAAGTAACCAGAATGAGAAAAATACTCTTTATTGTTAATTTTACCAAGACCGTTAAATTTAGCCTTAGAAGCGTTGATGATAACTACGTAGTCACCACAGTCAATATTTGGAGTAAAACAAGCCTTATTTTTACCACGAAGTGCAGTAGCTACTTCAGTAATCATACGACCAAAAGTTTTACCTTCTGCATCGATTAGAATCCATTTTCTATCGATTTGTTCTTCAGTTGCAATTTTAGTAAATTTCATTGAATGAACCTTTCGTTTAATTTAGTGTCGGAAGTATAGCCATGTAAACTTATAAATGACTTAATTTAAGTTAATATTAATTAAACTTTACTGAATTTATGTTTTTTTTAAGCTATATGTTTTTAGTAGTATTTATAAAAATATGTCTGCAGATCTGTTAGCATGCTAGTAACAAATCTGCAGACACAATTTATCACTCAAAACCTCCTTAAATTGAAGGAGGTTTTGGTGGTTGTAAAGATTCGTCTTTAACACTTGGTTGAGGCGTTATAGAACTATCTAAGTTCTTATTAGACTCACTTGAATCTGACCCACAACCTGTAAAGATCAGAATAAATATCGTAAAAATTAATGCTTTCATTTTTTCTTCCTTATTTTATATCTTCACATACAATATTAGAGCCTTTTAAAAGTGCTCCATATGTAGTACTGTTTAGATCAAAGATCAATCCTCTTCCAACATCTCCCCAATCTGAGCTACTTGATGTTATAGTATGAACCGGTTGAAGAGTTAAGTCATCTATTTTATATAAACCAAAGTTCTCACTATTTGAGTAATCAGTTCTAGAGTATGTTCGATAAGGTACACCAAACATCAAATCATTGCTACGATAACTAAAAGCTTTATGGTTATATTCTGCTTCAGAATAGCTATATTCATCACCTATTTGTACCTTATCAGCTAATACTGGATTTGCATAATCACTTATATCGAATAGTTGGAACTGTAGTTCTAATGAACGACCATTTTCATCTGCGTTTCTACCTATACTTAAAACACGGTTTTCGTCTACTATATGTAAGTAACTAGAAAAACCTGGAATAGAGAGTTCACCAATAACTTTTGGTTCTTTTGGATCACTCAAATCAAGTGTATAAAGAGGGTCAGTCTGTTCAAATGTAACTACAAATCCTCTATCTCCCATAAAACGTACAGCTTTTATAGTCTCATTTTCATGACCTAAACCTTCTAGTTCAGCTTCAACACTCAATTCTTCATCTTTAACTGTCATTGTATATACAGAGTTATTAGTACCACCATCAGCCCACCAACTCCAGCCTGAAGTTGTTGCAACACGTAAGTAATCATCTTTTTCACTCATGCTAAACTGATTTAACATTCTTCCTTCAACAAAACCTCTTCCAATGTAAGATAGATTACCATCAAATGAAAACTTATATATCATCTGTTGTTCTTTATAATGAGCATAATCATAGTAAAGTGGGTATTCACTTGAGACAAGATATAAAGAATTTAATGAAGCATAATGTGTATGAGTATTTCCTAAAAATGAACTACTAACTTTATACTCCCCTGAATCAATTGAAAATCTACTTATAGTTGTTATGTTAGCACTCTGATTTAATTTCATAGGTGCATAAAATGATTTTACATCTACTAAATCATGTGGACTTTGTGAGTTTGAGCTGATCGTAGGAACTAGATTTTCACCTACAACACTTGCTGAAGTATAATCATACTTCCAAGCACCTTTATCATCATAACTATATTGGTAACAATTGTTTTCATAATAGAGTGTATAATCTTCTCCATATTCACAACTTTTCTCATAATTCACCTCTGCGTCATCTTCTAAATACTCCGAAGAGATAGTTGAATAACCATTACAAGTTGCACCAATTTCATCCATACTAAGTGTAGAGCATATAGTATCTGTATATATTTTTAGGTATTCATACTCAACATCTGGTGCAAACTCTGAGATAAGGTATAGGTTTCCATCAATAAGTCTACTGTCTTTGTAATATCCATCTATTGTATGTGTGGAGATTTGAGTAATATTATTTACATCACTAACATCATATATACTTAACTCTAAACTGTTGTTATTTTGGGATGGTTTTATATACTCTTTAGCATAATCATATAGATAATAACTGTTATTACTTGAGATAACACTCAAACGAGAGTTTTGTAAATACATAGACTTTATATATTTACCACTAAAGTCTAAACTTGTTATAGGTGTATAGATCTTTTTTGTTATATTTTCAAATGAAGTAACAATAATTTTTCCATTTGTATTATCAGCACTATATATATAAGTACTGTCATGCTTTAGTATATCACCCTCATCTACACCTTCTTCCTGTAGATTTGTCGAAGTTGCATCATCTGCTCCTGTTGATGTTGTAGAACCTCCATCTTCATTACTGTCATCAACTGCTGCTGTATCTTCTGGAAAAGAGATACCGCCATCATTAGTAGTATACATATAATAACTACGATTAATCTCTAACATCTTACGTATATATGCAAGCATATTATCTCTTGAATCAAAAGTTTGCAATTTTGAACTTTGTTTATCTATATTTATAGTTTTTGTTTCACTACTCTTAACCCAAAGACCCTCACTCTGTTTAATAGCATCAATAGTTGGAAAGTTTAAACTATTGTTATTTACACTCCATTCTTGATCCTCACTGTATTTCCATACAATAGCTTCTCCAAAAAACTTGTCTGATACTATTGTATTTTGAGGAATTGAGACAAGATTCCAACCCTCATAAAGCATAATAGTACTGTTTATAGGTGTTTCCGTAGAACTTGCTTGTGTGTATTCTAAAGTCCAATCATCATTTGAAAAAATCCATAACGCTTGGAATGGTTTTAGAGTTGTAAGAGTAGAATAACTTTGAGTTATAATAGCACTTTTACTATCATTTGGTGAGTAGCCACTCCAGCTTTGAGTTGAAGCATCATAACCCCAAACTATTTCTACATTTTTATTATTAAATGACTGTTCAATATCTACGGTTGTAGATACGCCAATAAGTTGCCAACCTTTTTTTATGTCTAAACTACCATTAGCATAGATAAAACTAACAGCTAGTAATAGCACCGCAATAATACGCATAATATCCTCCTCAGAATTTAACCATATTATATATTTTTTGTGTGTAGAAAGAATGTAGTCAACGTAACATCTCTAACATCTCAACAGCTTCATCAACTCCATGTGAAGCAGCTTTTTTAAACCAGTACCTTGCTTTTTTTAAATTTATACGTAAGTTATCTGGTTGCTTATAATATAGCCATCCAAGCATCAACATTGAATCTGCATCACCATTTTCAGACGCAACTTTATACCAATAGATAGCTTTGTTTATATCTACAACTCCTGCTTTTCCATTTCTATATGAGGTAGCAAGTAAAAATGCTGCATTAGTATTTCCTTTATTTGCTTCATCTTTTAATACCTCCAAAGCACTAAGGTTGTTTCTTAACTCATCTTTTTGATACATAACTAATACTTCGCTAAGAATCAACTGTGCCCCAAATAATACAACACTTAATATAGCTGTATACAAAAAAAGTTTAATAGTTTTCATAATCAAACACCATGTTAAACATTATAAAAGATTGATCATTTTGAAGTGGATCATTTTCATCTACATCCATATACATAGCACCAATATCAAAAGATATGTTCTTTGAGTAGTTATATTTAAGATAGCTGTCTATCTCATAAGAACTCATACCATTTTCAATTCTCAAAAAACTATTATCGTACTTTGAAACTCCTCCTATAAACTCAAACCTCCACCTACTCTCAGCATATATATATTTTAAAAAACTATTTTTTGCATTTTCTCGGTCAACTTGATTACCAAGATAAAACTCTCCAAACATAAAATTTCCCATCTGCAATATAGCAAGTAATCCATTTTCACCAGTTTTGGAAAATCCTAGTTCAAAATAGTGCTGATCTATCAAAACTTCAAAAGATGCGTTTAAAAAGTCTTCATCATAATCGTATAAAGCTAGTGGCAAGGCTTTTGCAGATGAATAACTAAGGTTGTATGAGCTGTTTTTATAGATGTAGTTTATGTGCCCACCGGAAATATTTCTCAAATCTTGCATATAGTAGTCAAACAGTGAAAGTTCAATATCTTTAATACTTGTTTTTGCTACAGCACCGTATATGCCCTTCTTATCGTTTATATCTTCTACATTCATATAATAGTTGTACTGAAGGTGTTGATATTGATTAAACCAAAATAGACGCAAACTATAGTTTTCATCATCTCCAACCATAACTAAAGCTCCATCTATACTACCAAACAACCAATCAAAGTTTACATCTTGGCGACCAATGTTAAGTGCAAAATAGCCATCATCATAGTTTATAGAAAAATCACTCATTATAGTTTGATCAATATTAAAATTTGAGTAGTTGTCATAATGGCTTTGAGTGATAACATCATTATGCTTAGCCCCAAAAGAGAAAAATATGTCTTCACTAAAATCATAATTTAAAAATAGATGAGCATACAACGAAGTAAAACTAAAACTATCTTTAGAATCTAAGATATATTCCTCTTCAGAGTGTAAAATAGTTTTGAATTTAAAATCAAGATTGTCTATTTTAGTATCTGCATTAATATAGCTATACAAAAAAAACAATATTATGATAAAAGTCTTCATTTTTTCATCCATGGATTTTGCACATAATTTCTAATATTGTTATTTATTTCTTCACCTATATCATCTGGAGAAGGAGTACTTAAACCTGTATCCAATGGATCTTCTAGACCATCAGTTGCTGCATCATTAACTTCTGTATAATCATCGTTACAATCACCTTCGCACAATATATTTTTACCAAAAAACACATCGCTCAATTCTAATTGGTGTGTTTGTTCATAATTTGAATTTTTTGCTTGAAAGAAAGATATATGATTTTTATATAGATTTTTAGAACGAGCATGTTTCATAGTTTGACGTATCTTAGCATGTATATTTTTTCTATTCTTAAAAAGCTTTTTAAACTCTTTTAACACTAATGATTTTTCATACTTTCTTATTTCTTGAAAGCTTAACTCTTGTGCAAATATATTTACATGCAACAAAATAAGTATAAATAATATATATTTCATCTAATCTACTTTTACATTTTTTAAATTAATTGTGAATCTAGTTCCTTGTCCCTCATTAGATTCTACTTTAACGTCTATTTTATGTAAATCTGCAACTGACTTAACTATAAATAGACCAAGTCCTAAACCTTTAACACTATCACTTTCACGATAATACTTCATAAAAATTTTTTTAGGGTCTTTTATACCAACTCCAAAGTCCTCAACAATTAAAAGTGAATTCTTTATGCTGACATTTACTTCTGAATTTGGATATGAAAACTTTATAGCATTTAAGATTATGTTGTCTATCATACGTATAAATATTGGTCCATCAACTTTTATATTTATAGGCATAACTTCAAGTTTTATCTTTACAGAATCTCTCACTTCATTATAAAAAGCAACTCTATCCTCTAAAATCTTTGAGAGCTCTACAGTGCTGTATTTTAGATTATACATTTCACTTTTTAGTGAAAATAGCAACTGTTCTTCAAGCGATTCTATATTACTTATACCTTGAAGAATTCTTGAATTTTTCTCTCTATGCTTTTCATTTTCAAGTTGAGAGTGCATAGACTGTGCATTTAGTTTTATCACACTTACAGGTGTGTTTATATCATGTACGATTCCATTAATAAAACTATCGATCGTGTCAATGGCATTACGCATAGGACGAAGAGAAGTAAGTGCTAAAAAGTATGTTGATGGAAGTGTAAAAAATAACATGATTAAAAATGCAATAAAAATTTCATAATATGTATTTTTCAAACCTTCGATCTCTTTAATAAGAGGCATTTCACAATTTTCTTGTGTTCCCAACATTGTATTTATACGCTTACATTCTGAAAATACAAGTCTATTTTTAACCTTTTCCTCTTGAAACAATCTTGAGCGTTCTTTAAAATAGTACAAAGAACTTAGCGCTAAAAAGAGCATTAAAAATACACTAAAAAAAATTCCAAAAAAGCGGTAAAAACTACTTTTTTCATAAGAGTTTAAATCTATAACCTACCCCTTTCATATTTTCTATCTCTACACACCCTTCAAGATGACGCTTTATATTTTTTATATACGTACGAAATGTAGCGATTGATATAGTTGTATCTCCATATATTGCAGATATTATCTCATATGGAGAAAGAAATAAGTCTTGATTTTTGCAAAAGTACTCTAAAAGCTGAAACTCTTTTAATGGGAGTTTTTTTTCAACACCTTTACATATAATTCTACATGTTGAAGCTTCAATAGCGAGGTTAACAGATAAGTTTACTTTAGACTTTTTTGGCATCTTAGATTCTATTCTAATTAGAAGTTCATGCAAATCAAATGGCTTTTTAATATAATCAGCTGCACCGACTTCAAAACCTTTTCTTAGATCATTAATCTGGTTTTTAGAAGTTAAAAAAATTGCTGGTGTCATATCTCCACTTTTTCTAAGTTGAGAGAGTAACTCAAAGCCATTTATTCCAGGTACATTCACATCAAAAAGATAAAGGTAGTATTTGTTATCATAGCTTATTTGAGCAGCTTCATCACCCTCTTGAACCCACTTTACACTATATGATGCATCTTCAAGTTCTTCTACTACACTTTGTGCCAATAATTTATCGTCTTCTAAAAATAAAATATCTGTCATATATGCTCCAAAACATTATTTTATCATATATAAATGTAGTTAGAATGTAGTGTTTTTAAGATATCTTTGAAATCATCACAAGACCAAAAAAAAGAAGTATACCTGATGAAATTACACTTATAAAATATGAAACTTTAAAAGATATCTTATGCTTTGTATTATGAACTATGTATGGCATAAGTATTACCCATAATAGTATAGCACTGAACATACCTAAAACGGTTACAAATATATTTAACTCTTTAGTTGCTGCAAAACTTGAAGCACTCAGCCAAAAACCTATTGTATACGGATTTAAAAGTGTTAGTAAAAATCCTTTTAAGTACAAACTTTTACGACTTGAATGTTTTATTTTTTCTGTAGATGTTTTTAGTATTTTATCTCTATTTTTAAATATAGCATATGAAAGATAGATCAAGAAAGATCCGCCAAAAATAGACAATATATTTAATACAATAGCATACTTTATAAAACCTACTAATCCAAAAACTATAACTAGCAAATAGGTCATATCTGCACTCATTGCACCAAGACCAACAAATACTCCACTAGAGTATCTTTTAATGGCTTCATTCATGATCAAAATATTTATAGGACCAAGAGGCACAGCTGCACCAAGTCCTAGTAAAAAACCTTCACTAAAAGAGAGTAACATCTATTTTGGGTTGATCTCTTTTACCCGTCCGACATCTCTGCTCATAAGCCTTACTTTTATCCCATGGGGATGTGTAGGCGACTTTGTCAAAATATCTCTTACTATGCCATATGTAAGGTATCCACTCTGTTGGTCTTGCTTTAAAACAATAGCTACACTCATACCGCTTCTAATGTTTTTTCTCTGTGTTGGATCACTCACATATTTCCTTTTAGTTAGTCTTGATACTCTATAAAATCTTCTTTTCCTACTCCACATTCTGGACAAACCCAGTCATCTGGTATATCTTCAAATGCAGTTCCAGGTTCTATCCCACCATCTGGATCACCTACTTCTGGATCGTATATCCACTCACACACTTCGCATATATATTTCTTAGACATAGTATCTCCTTATTTATTAGATCTGCTATATGATACCTAAACTTTAACAATTTTTATACTGTTTTTAAGCAGATAACAAAGATACCCATCTGCCAAATCAGATGTGATCTGCTCAACTGCATCTATGTAACTTTGTACTTGTTCAATATGATGATCGCTATAGTTTGTAGAACTTTTATAGTCAATGATCTTATATGTTCCATCATTATGTTTAACTAAAAGATCTATATATTTTAAATTGTTGTTATATCTAAGTGATTGCTCTTTATAGCATTCGCCGTTAATAAGCTCTATAAACTCTTCGTTTTTAACTAAAAGCTCAATACGGCTTGTTATATCTTCTATCTCTTCATCTTCTAAAATATGCCCAAACTTATTTATCATCATATCTATTGCATCTGATATATATTCTTGAGTAAATTCACTCATCATCTCTAAACTAAAATGAAGAGCAGTTCCAAAGTTTTGAGCTTTTATATCTGCTTCGATCTCATCATCTTCAACTTTAACTATGTCACTTTGAGGACCGTAGTACTGCTCTTCATACTTTAACTTTTCACCGCTGTCTTTCTTAGTCTCCACCTTAGCAGTCTCAACTTTTAACTCACCGTATTTTGCAACTGAAAGATCAAGTATGTCAAATGTAGAATCTTTTGATTTTTTAATTACAAACAGATTTTCTCTTGCCCTTGTAAATGCAACATAAAGTGCATTTAAAGAGTCTTCTAGTACAAGCTTTTTCTCTTTTTTAAGAGCTAGTGCATAGTTGTTATCAAGATCATCTCGCCCTTTTATGCGAAGGTAGATATTTTGAAGTTTGATCCCGTCATACTCATAGATGATCGCATCTTTATTAGGCGGTGCTTTTTTAAGTCTGTCCATCACGATCACGTGTTCATATTCAAGCCCTTTTGACTTGTGAACAGTTAAAACTCTAACACCGCTTAACTCACTAGCAGCTGCTGATGTATCTATACGCTCATACTCAAAAAGCAGAGCTTCAATATCTTTAGATCTATCAACCGTAGTTAAAAATCGAAGCAGATTAGCATCTGAGTTAAAAAGTGAGTATTTTTTAATAACATCTTTTACAATGTTTAGAAGGGAATTTTTATTTAGGTCAACTCTGTCTAGCTTCTCAACGTTTCTCTCTATTAAAGCAAAAAAGTTATGTCTGTATATATCTTCGTTAAAATAAAGATACTTCAAATACTCTAAAACAGCTTTTACGCTTTGTTGGTTTATAAGCTTTGTAGTAGTTTCTGTTACAACTTCTAAGCCAGCATGTTCGAGATGAAGTTTAACCTCTTCTCCATCACCATTTGTTGCACAAAGTATGGCTATTTCGTCTGCATCTGCACCAAGACTTAGTAAGTTTTTAACCTGCTTTAAAACCTCTTCTAAAAGTCCGTCGTTTTCTATGACTTCTACGTATCCGTTTTGTGCATCAGGGCGGACTAGTTGAGCTTTGTAGTCTGTGATCTTATTCTCAAATACACGGTTTACAAACTCAATAACTTGCTTTTGTGAACGGTAGTTTGTTAAGAGTGGCTCTGTCAAAGTGCCGTTTTGTCTTGCCACTTCACCAAAGAGTGCACTAACACCACCACGAAAACGATAGATCGACTGCTTAACATCACCCACAAAGAAAAAACTTCCGTTTTCAAACACACCTTTACCCGATGTGATCTCATTGATCAAAGGTTTTAAGATCTCAT
>Ga0193951_1000976_pt1 | contig 12744 bp, 11 predicted proteins | sample BB_2_MG_FD_140370 | JGI IMG/M metagenome (GOLD analysis project Ga0193951, IMG submission 140370) | Microbial mat bacterial communities from the Broadkill River, Lewes, Delaware, United States - BB_2_MG | ecosystem: Environmental > Aquatic > Freshwater > River > Microbial mats | place: USA... | reverse complement strand
AGGAAGGAATAAATTGAATCAAATTGTTGATACGCAGTACATCTTAGTACTGCGCTTACAGCTAACAGGTAGTTGCGTTATTTAAATAAAAGCAAATGCATCAGCATGCATATGCGCTAATAAAGCACCACGTTTAACAAAATCATCACGAATAATACCAACCATTTCAAAGCGCCCTGCCAGGTAAATATCATAATCTTCTAAGTTAGCAATATCGTCCATCGCTGCATTATGCACTAACCCCGTTTTACCTTGCCAGATTTCACTTTCACCAACATTTTCAATAACAGGAATAAACTGCGCTTGTGGTAATTTAGCAATTATTGCCGCTGTTTCATCTAATTCGTATGCCGCTGCTAGTTCACGCAATCCCCAGTAAACAATAACCGGGCGTTGTGATTTTTCTTCCGCTAAATATTCAAACATTGATTTAATATAAGAAAAGCCCGTACCACCTGCTAACAATAATAAAGGTCGCTCACTATCAAGACGTAATTCAGCATTACCTAGTGGAATTTCGATACTTACTGGCTCATTAGCAGCTTGCGCAGCTTGAAGGCGTTCGATCACTTGCATTGGGTAGCTATCGGCAATAAATGCCCCTATTTGTAATTCTATCAATTCATTGTTAGGTGAGCTCGCAATAGAAAAAGGACGTTTATCCTCATGACTCATAACAAAATTTAAATACTGGCCCGCAATAAAATTCACTTTTTCGTTCGGTTTTAATAACACTTTAAATACATGTGGCGTTAACGATGTTAACGATACGATTTGACAATCAACAGTCTTCATTTTAAACCTTCTTCCTAATTAATATCTTCTGATAAAATATTGAGTTCTTCCCAGATTTCATCAACTTGCTGTTTAATATTTTCATCCATAACTATGGGTTCACCCCATTCTCTATTAGTTTCGCCTGGCCACTTATTGGTAGCATCTAAGCCCATTTTTGAGCCTAAGCCCGATACTGGCGAAGCAAAATCTAAATAATCAATAGGGGTATTTTCAATTAAGACAGTGTCTCGACTTGGATCCATGCGTGTAGTCATCGCCCAAATCACATCTTCCCAATTTCTAGCATCCACATCATCATCACATACAATAACAAATTTTGTGTACATAAACTGGCGTAAAAACGACCAAACACCCATCATTACACGCTTTGCATGTCCTGCATATTGCTTTTTGATTGTTACAACGGCTAAACGGTATGAACAACCTTCAGGCGGTAAATAGAAGTCTTGAATCTCGGGGAACTGTTTTTGTAAAATAGGCACGAATACTTCATTTAACGCCACACCTAAAATGGCTGGTTCGTCAGGCGGTCTACCTGTGTAGGTACTATGATAAATAGGATCTTTACGCATAGTGATGTGTGTGACGGTAAAAACAGGGAAATCATCTACTTCATTATAGTAACCGGTGTGATCGCCATAAGGCCCTTCAGGTGCCGTTTCATCAGGATCTAAGTACCCCTCTAAAATAATTTCTGCTGTTGCTGGTACCTCTAAGTCATTACTAATCGACTTAGTTACTTCAGTTTTAGCGCCACGCAACAAACCTGCAAAAGCATATTCAGATAGCGTATCTGGTACTGGTGTAACTGCGCCTAAAATAGTGGCAGGATCAGCACCTAAAGCAACAGAAACAGGATATTTCTCGCCAGGATTAGTTTTTTTAAACTCTTGAAAATCTAACGCACCACCACGATGAGATAACCAGCGCATAATCACTTTGTTTTTAGATAAAACTTGTTGTCGGTAAATACCTAAATTTTGTCGTTCTTTATGCGGCCCTTTAGTGACGGTTAATCCCCATGTTATTAATGGTGCAACATCACCTGGCCAACAGCTTTGAATAGGTAATTTGGATAAATCAACCTCATCACCGGTTAAAACCACTTGCTGGCATAGTGCTTTTTTTATGAGCTTGGTTGGCATATTAAGCACCTGTTTATATACAGGTATTTTTCCTAAAGCATCACGAAAACCAGTTGGCGGCTCAGGCTCTTTAAGCATGGCTAGCAGTTTACCAACATCACGCAAGGCGTTTACATCGGTTTGCCCCATAGCTAATGCTACACGCTCTGGGGTGCCAAATAAATTAGTTAATACTGGTACATTGAAAGACTGGCCATGCTCATCAATGGCGTTTTCAAATAATAGTGCGGGCCCTTTAGCACGTAAAGTACGGTCGCTAATTTCAGTCATTGTTAAATGAGTAGAAACAGGCTGAGTAATACGTTTAAGTTGACCAATTTTTTCTAATTGAGCAATAAAATCTCGTAAGTCACTATATTTCATAATTATATAATCGGAAATTTTCAATGGTATTAATAGAATTGAATTAATTATACCTTGCTACAAAGGTAAGGCATAATTTATCGAGGTAACGGATCACTCATAGCTTGACTTTTAATTTTGTCAAATGCAACTTGAATACGCTTTATTATTTCAATATCCGTTTTTTTACTTGCTGCTAAATATAATGTTACTTCAAGATCTTTTAATGGGAAGATGGGCTTAATTTGACTGCAATCTAAATTTTGTTTTTGGCAAGCCTCATAGAAATATAAATCGCTACCTGTTACTAAATCAACGCGATTGGCCAATAACATTCTTACAGATTGTTCACTGTTATTGATAAGATGAATATTGGTTAGATTTTTATTAGCTAAATAATGGTGAAATGCTGAATTTCGCCCTACCGCCAAACTAAAATTATTAATGGTTTCAAAGGAGTCCGTTGCTGTTAATTTTATGCCCTCAAACCCATACAAAGCATAATTCACTTTTTGTATTGGACCTAACCATGAAAATAAATCTTCACGCTCTTTCGTTCTTGCTAATGAATAAATAAGTACATTGGGCTGTAAAAGAGCTGTATTATAAACTCTTGCCCATGGCTGTATTATTATTTCATAATTAATATTTGCTTCTTTTAATACTTTTTCAATTAACGCAGTAGCAGGCCCAACAATTTTACCATCTTCTTCATATTGTAAGGGATAAGCATCTTCCGTATATACTTCAAGAATGGCTTCTTGTGCCGATAACGAAAAAATACAAAAATATAAAACTAATGAAAAATACAACTTCATAGTATCTATCCCAAAGCATTAATAATGCTAAACATAATAAAAAACCAGTCATGATGACTGGTTTTATAATATGGCTTGTACCGTGTTTATTTACGTTTCATAGAATCAAAGAATTCGTTATTGGTTTTACTCATCGCCAACTTATCGATGAGGAATTCAATAGCGCCAACTTCATCCATTTCATGCACTATTTTACGTAAAATCCACATTTTTTGTAGCTCGTCAGGTTTAGTTATTAACTCTTCACGACGTGTACCACTACGATTAATATGAATAGCAGGGAAAACACGTTTCTCTGACACTTTACGCGATAAATGTAATTCCATATTACCCGTGCCTTTGAATTCTTCATAGATAACTTCATCCATTTTAGAACCCGTATCAACAAGCGCTGTAGCGATAATAGTCAAACTACCACCTTCTTCAATATTACGTGCTGCACCAAAGAAGCGTTTTGGACGATGTAATGCGTTAGCATCAACACCACCGGTTAGTATTTTACCTGACGATGGGATTACCGTGTTATAAGCACGTGCTAAACGGGTAATTGAATCAAGTAAAATAACAACGTCTTTTTTATGCTCAACCAAGCGCTTTGCTTTTTCAATAACCATTTCGGCTACTTGTACATGGCGACTTGCTGGCTCATCAAACGTTGAAGCAATAACTTCGCCTTTTACTAGACGTTGCATCTCAGTTACTTCTTCTGGACGTTCATCAATTAATAGAACCATTAACTCAGCATCAGGATGATTATGCGCAATACTTTGGGCAATATTCTGTAATAGTAATGTTTTACCGGCCTTTGGTGGCGCAACAATTAAGCCACGTTGACCTTTACCAATTGGCGAGGCTAAATCTAATATACGAGCCGTTATATCTTCCGTTGAACCATTACCACGTTCCATGGTAAATCGTTCATTTGGATGAATAGGAGTTAAATTTTCAAATAAAATTTTATTACGAGAGTTTTCTGGGCGGTCAAAGTTTACTTCAGTAACCTTTAATAAGGCAAAATAACGTTCGCCTTTTTTAGGTGAGCGAATCTTTCCTTGAATAGTATCACCCGTACGCATACTAAATCGACGGATTTGACTAGGTGATACATAAATATCATCTGGTCCAGCTAAATAAGAAGAGTCTGCGGAGCGTAAAAAACCAAAGCCATCTTGTAGGATCTCTAAAACACCACCACCGAAAATATCGTTGTCGTTTTCAGCATGTTTTTTTAATATAGCAAAAATTATATCTTGCTTGCGTGTTCTAGCCAGGTTTTCCAGCTTCATCGTTTCAGCTAGTTCAACCAAGTCATTAATGGATTTTTCTTTTAATTCGGTAAGGTTCATAGGGGGTTTCTTAAATTATTTTAAGTGTTTATGTCTGGGGCGATTGCCGACAACAGTATATGTTCAATGTATTTTTATAATCTTCTTATCTAATAATAGCACTTATAATGTAGCAAATTTAGATAATAGAATTGGGATAGTGGGGCGTTAATCTTTACTCAGAATCTAAATTTAGCATTAAAAACCATCTAGGTAAAGGCACTAGTTAAAATGTAAGCAAAATATAACGACATAACTATATTTTTCTGCATAAAAAGACGATTTAACATTACTCATTATCATTCTTTTGCTGCTTCATTTCTCTTAAACGCTCACGGTATTTATTTCTAGCAAATTCTTGCATATCAGTTACCGTATCACTTTCATCAATAATTTCTCGTCCAAGCAAGGTCTCAATTGCATCCTCCAAAGTTACCACCCCAGAAGTTTGTCCATATATATCTTCAACCAAGTATAAATGTATATGATTTTTAATAAACATATCCAATAACTGCTGAACAGGTAACTTCTCAGACACCGAACTTAATGGCAGCACAAAATCAATAAGCGACCTGTCACCATAGCCATTGCGCTCTGCTTGATATAAATCCCCTTTCATCACTTTGCCTTTTATATCATCAATGGTTGTTCCGTAAATAGGAATACGGGTAAATTGAGGGGTTAATTCATGATTTAGCGCCTCAGTTACCGTCACATCTTGATGTAACATATGTACTACTGTACGCGGCGTTGATATCTGCCCGGTACGTAATTCACGTAATGATAAAATATTAGATAAATATTCATTTTCCTGGGCAAACAAACTACCATCTTTATGGCCTAACGAGGCAAGCGCAATAATTTCTTCGCGGGTAATTTCATTTTCTTTATTTTGTTTGAATAAGCGCGTTAAACGCGTTGCAACCCACACCAATGGATAAACAATTCTAACTAACCAAACAATCATATATGCCGAAGGAATTGATAAGCTACGCCAAAAGGTAGCCCCTAAGGTTTTTGGTATAATTTCTGACAAATATAAAATGGCCAATGTCAGTAATAGCGCAATTAAGGTTTCCCAGCGCTCACCAAAAATACTAATAGCTTGGGCTCCAACACCTGCAGCTCCCATGGTATGGGCGAAAGTATTTAAAATTAATATACTAGAAAGTGACTCATCTAAATTACTTTTAGCACGCGCTAATACTGCACCGGCTTCTGGCTTTTCAGTTTGGGTTTGCTCCACAAAACTAGGAGTCACAGACAGTAAAACTGCCTCGAGTACAGAACAGAAAAATGACACACCAATAGCAATGGCGAGATAGATGAAAAGCAGGGTCAAATGTTATTTATTCCTAATGATTCCATTATAAAATAGCATAGCACAACCAAACAAATAATTAAGAAGCCTTAATAGAGTCTTAATATTGTTAATAAGGCCAATTTAATTTCAGCACCCTATTCAACTGAATTAGCTCGCTACACTAGGCAAAAAAATACCGCTTACATACGAGCGGCATTAGATAAATTTAAACGATACTAACTTAGAAACTTAAAGATTTTTATCTAAAAATTCTTTTAATTGAGTTTTTGATAGGGCACCTACTTTAGTATCCGCAATTTCACCATCTTTAAATAATAATAGCGTTGGAATACCTCTTACACCATACTTTGGTGGTGTTCCAGAGTTTTGGTCTATGTTTAGTTTACCTATCGTGACCTTGCCGTCATATTCATTAGCAATATCATCAAGCACTGGGGCTATCATCTTACAAGGGCCACACCATTCAGCCCAGAAATCAACCAATACTAAACCAGGTGCTTTTAAAACATCGGCTTCGAAACTATCATCAGTTAGCTGAATAATTTTCTCGTTCATCTTGTTCTCCGTTAGTTATGGCGCTTACGCCAATCTATTAATTACAATATTAAATGTGTCTATAAAACCTTTATGGGGCTTTATTGTTTAAATATCAAGTTCGTTTTCTTTAATCTTCACTTATCAGCGCTAAAATTAGTCATTAACTAAGTTAGGTGTTAAGCTAGCGCCATGAAAAAAACACACTTAACAGAAACAAAATTCGCTGACTTAAATCTTGCTCCGCAAGTCGTCACTGGATTAGAAGCTATGGGCTTCGAATATTGTACGTCTATTCAGGCGAAATCTTTACCCGTGCTACTTCAAAGTACTGATATTGCTGGTCAAGCGCAAACAGGAGAAGGTAAAACTATCGCCTTCTTAGCTGCAACTTTCCATCATTTATTACAAAAAGAAGCACCAACACATAATCAGCCTAGAGCATTGATTATGGCACCAACACGTGAATTAGCAATTCAAATTCACCGTGACGCCATTGAACTCTCTAAAAGTACAGGGTTACGCCTTGGTATTGTATATGGTGGTGAAGGTTATGAAAGTCAACGTTTGGCACTAGAACAAGGTGTCGATATTTTAATTGGTACCTGTGGCCGATTAATTGATTACATGAAGCAAGGCGTATACAACTTAACAAATATTGAAGTAATCGTTTTAGATGAAGCCGACAGAATGTTCGATTTAGGCTTTATTAAAGATATTCGCTATATGTTCAATAAAATGCCTCCCGCTAAACAACGTCTAAGCATGTTATTTTCGGCGACGTTATCATTTAGAGTCAAAGAGCTTGCTTTTGATCACATGAATGACCCAACAAGTGTTGAGGTTGAACCTGAACAAAAAACTAACGTGCGCATTAGTGAAGAGTTATTTTACCCTTCAAATGAAGATAAAATGTCTCTTTTACAAACGCTGATTGAAGAAGATTGGCCTGAAAAAGCGATTATTTTTGCGAACACTAAACACGTTTGTGAAAAAGTTTATGATCACTTGGTTGCCGATGGTCTTCGCGTTGGTTTATTAACAGGTGATGTTCCACAGAAAAAACGCCTAAAAATATTAGAGCAATTTAGTGAAGGTAGTGTAGATTTCTTAGTAGCAACTGATGTTGCCGCGCGAGGCTTACACATTCCAGAAGTAACACACGTATTTAATTTCGATTTACCTGATGATTGTGAAGATTATGTACATCGTATTGGCCGAACTGGTCGTGCTGGCGCAACTGGCCATGCTATCAGTTTAGCTTGTGAACAATATGTATTTAATTTACCTGATATTGAAAACTATATCGAACATGAACTTCCGGTAACAAAATACGATTCAGATGCATTAATTGATGATTTACCTCAACCAAAACCTCGTCAACGTCGCCCTCGACCAAATTCAGGTCGCCCTGGTGGCAACAGGCAAGGTGGTAATAGTAATTATCGTGGCCGTCGTTAGTCAAATATAGTAAGAACATGGAAACTTCCAACACAATACCACAGTACGATGCCAGCCATTACGCTGTGGTTGACTTAGGCTCTAACAGCTTTCATTTATTAATTATCCGTATGCATAATAACCAACGGATAGAGGTAAACAAGGTTAAACGTAAAGTACGTTTAGCTGCTGGCCTTAATCAACAATTAGCGCTTAACCCAGAAACGATCGCTTCTGGTCTTGATTGCTTAAAATTATTCGCTAAACATCTCTCGACTATACCTGTAAGTAATATCAGCATTGTTGCTACCGCAACCTTGAGGATAGCGACTAATAAGGATAAATTTATAAGTCAAGCCAACAAAATTTTGCCTTTAAATATTAAGTTATTAAGTGGTGTTCAAGAAGCAGAAACTATCTATAAAGGCGCAGCTTACTCTTGTACTAATGAGCTTGAGAAAAAACGATTAGTAATTGATATCGGCGGCGCCAGCACAGAATTAATTATAGGCAAAGACTTTAGCACAAGTAAGGTCGTTAGTTTAAATTTAGGTTGTGTTAGTTTTAGAGAGCAATTTTTTACCAATGGACAGTTAACTGAGCAAAATATTACTGCTGCCATTCATGCTGCCAGTGATATTATCACTCCCATCAGTACTGGGTTTATTCAACTAGGCTGGCAATCTGTTTCCGGTAATTCAGGCACGATACAGGCATTAGCTGAAATATTATCTTATCGTCAACAAGCAATAATCATCACCCCTACTTTCTTACAAGAGATCAAACAAAAACTGATTGAACTTAAATCTATTGATAATATTAGCTTCGACGGTTTACGCGCGGATAGAGCTGCGGTATTAGCGAGCGGATTATGTATATTAATAGCGCTCTTTAATTGTTTACAAATTAAAGAGCTAACATTATCCACTGGTGCCCTGCGAGAAGGTTTATTATTTGAACTATTATCTGATAAAGCCTAATAAATAAGGCTGAGTTTCCCCAAGCTTAAATTAGCTCTCTTCTTTCAACCATCCTGCTACTTGCTTAGCGAAGTAAGTCAAAATTCCATCAGCACCGGCACGTTTAAAGCATAATAAACCTTCCATAATACAAGGCTTTTCTGCCAACCAGCCATTTTGAATTGCAGCCTTCAGCATGGCATATTCCCCGCTGACTTGATAGGCATAAGTTGGGACTTGAAAGGTATCTTTAACACGACGTACTACATCTAAATATGGCATACCTGGCTTCACCATTACCATATCTGCGCCTTCGGCTATATCTTGTGCGACTTCATGCAAAGCTTCATTACTATTAGCAGGATCCATCTGATAAGTGTGCTTATTGCCTCCTTTGATATTACTGGATGAACCAACCGCATCACGAAATGGACCATAATAATTAGATGCATACTTAGCAGAATAAGCGAGAATCTTAGTATTAACAAAGCCATGCTCTTCAAGCGCCATTCTAATAGCACCGACACGTCCATCCATCATATCTGATGGTGCAACAATATCAGCCCCAGCTTCGGCATGAGATAATGCTTGTTTCACTAAAGTATCTTTAGTAACTTCATTTAATACATAACCCTCTGGTCCTGCTTTATTCTCATCACTTTCACTTAAAATACCATCTTGGCCATGTGTAGTGAACGGGTCAAGTGCTACATCAGTAATTACTGCTAACTGAGGAAATTTAGCTTTTAAAGCACGAACAGTACGCTGCGTTAACCCCTCAGGGTTGTGTGATTCTTCAGCCATCAAAGATTTGATATCATCTGGCGTAACAGGAAAAATTGCAATCGCAGGAATACCTAAATCTACTAACTCTTGAGCTTCTTCTAATAACAGGTCGATACTCTTACGTTCAACACCTGGCATAGATAGAATAGCTTCTCGTCTATTATCACCTTCTAAAACAAATACAGGGTAGATTAAATCATTTACAGTGACTTGATTCTCTGCCATTAACCGTCGAGTATACTCATCTTTACGCATACGACGCATACGACGAGCTGGATATTGACCAAACATATTACTATTGTTATTCATTACCATTCTCCTAAATTTTTATCTTCTGCAAACACGTTTATTGCGTTGTATATTCTTGCGTTTGGTTTCGACCATGATTTTTTGCTTGATAAAGCGCTTTATCTGCAAAAGAAAATATCTGCTCCGGTGTGATATTTTCTTGTTGAACATAGGTAAAAAGACCATTACTCACCGTTAGTGAAATACTTTTTTCGTCATATATAAAAGGCCGTTCAGCAATATTTTCTCTTAATGTTTCAGCAAGAGCTAAAGCACCCTTAGCATCCGTATCTGGTAGAATTAAGCAAAACTCCTCTCCACCATAGCGAAAAGCCATATCACTACTTCTTTTTAAACTCTTGTTAATATGCTTACTCACCCACGCAAGACACTGATCTCCTGCTAAATGTCCATAAGTATCATTAACACCTTTAAAATGATCTATATCTATTAAAATAATACTTAATGGGGTTAAATTACGCTTACTTCGACGATATTCAGCAAGGATTCTTTGATCATAAAAACGTCGGTTATATAAGCCAGTTAATTCATCAAGTGTATTCTTTTTTTCTAATTCTCGATTAACTTCTTCTAATTCCTGTAAGGCAATATTAAGCTCTAAAGTTCGCTCTTGCACACGGTTTTCTAAATCTTCTTGGGTTTGTGATTGTAAAGTAAGTAGCTCTTCTTGCGCACGTTCCGAATTAAGCTCACTAGTTAATGCTTGCCGTTGCGCTAAGTGTTTATCAACTAATTGATATCGGTACTGATAGCTCAATATAAAAGTAATCATTAAAGCATTAAGCCAGAAGAGCATGCCATAAAATGAACTACGGTAAGAAACAAAGCCCATATCAAACCAGTTTACGGAAACAATAACAATGACTACAAAAATCAATTGAATGAGCATCACAAAGGTAAATAATAAGGCTAAACGAGATGCTGATTTATATAAATAAATACCAAGAATAACTAAAGAAAGCTCTAACAATATATAAATTGCCATACTAATATTAACGTTATCAGCAATAGATAGCTGAATACTCACTGGCATATAAATTAATAATGCCCAACAGACTGCTCGAATACTCCGGTGAATATTGTAAAACTTATTTTTTAAGTGAAAAAATTGTGTACTGAAAGCCAATAAACATATTGCTGATGACGCTGATAATAAAGGAAGTTCAACCCCTACCAACCAAGTAAAAGCAGGAAAAAGATAAGACAAGTTAAAACCCAGCATTGCTGCGAGCATTAGGCTATTACTCAAGAGATAGCCAAATAAAGCAATGATAGCTTTACTACCTGTACTAAAAAATAGCAGCATACATGCAATAGATAAGCAAAGTAAGCCACCTATAACAATCCCTTGCTGAAACTGTAAATCACTATTAGCCGCAATATAAGATTCTGTAGAATATACCTTCAATGAAGAACGGAGTTGAGCAGAGCTTTTAATCGCTAAATAAATTGTCATTTGTGAGTGAGGATCCGCATTCACTTTAACGCTGCGATTATTACTTCGTTGCAACATCATCTTTTTCTTATCAATATTTTTATATTGATCTTGAATAAATAATTCAACCTCGTTTATTCGTACTTGGTTGGCCATATCGAGATAAACTTGCTTTACTTTGTTAGTATTATTTACTAACTCAAAAGCAATCCAGTTTTCCCCTGGCATTATTAGTAAATCACCGTTATTAAGGTGGATTTTTTGCCATTCGCTATTCTCTAATGTAATTACTTCATGCAACTGATGTTGTTCCGATTGCTGAATAAGTCGATATAAATAGTCGACAACAAGATGTTTATCTTGATCAAGGCTATATCGAGGAATCTCAGCTTTTACTTGTACGGATAACATCATCAAAAAGACAGAAATTACCATCAGTAAAATCTTCATAATTTTAAATATTGGATGAGAAAGTATTGGCATAATTGACGTTTATTTCAAAGTTCAACAGCTAAGAAGGTAAATCGAACACTTGTTGTGCATTTATACTTGTTTGACTAACTAATTCTTCAGGGTCAAGCGCTAGAATATGAGCAATTTTATCAATTATAAAAGGTAAGTAACTTGGTTCATTACGATTACTTTTCGGTTTTGGGCGAATCGTTCTTGGAATTAAGTAAGGAGCATCGGTTTCAACAAGCAGTTTATCTAACGGAATTAAATTAATAATTTCCTGTAAAGAGCTACCTCTTCTTTCATCACAAAGCCAGCCCGTTATACCAATATACATACCAGCATCAACACACTTTACCAATTCTTCTTTATTGCCAGTAAAACAATGAGCAACCATAGCGGGTACTTGATCAATAAAAGGACTTAATGCATTGAACCAAGCTTGAAAAGCATCTCTTTGATGCAAAAACAACGGCTTATTAAGCTGCTTAGCTAACTGAATTTGTTCTTTGAATACTACTAACTGTTTTTCAGGAGTAGAAAAATTTCGATTAAAGTCTAAACCACATTCACCTATCGCTTTAACACAGGGTTGCTCTGCCAACTTTGATAAATCATTTAAATAACCTTCATTTACTGCATCAGCATCGTGTGGATGTACACCAACAGTAGTATATAAAGTATTCGGAAATTGCTGTTGATAATGTTGACATAGTGCTACTCCTTTTTTACTCTCATCAACATTAGTTCCTGTAATAATTAACTGATGTACGCCTTTATTCTTAGCACGAACAATGACTTCAGTTAAATCTTTATCGAAACGTTTGTTGGTTAAGTTAACACCAATATCAATCATTATTTAAGTCGCTTAACTCGTATATTTCGATTAAGACCTTCTTTAAATAAATACACAGAGCCAAAGCTACCTTTTTCCAAATTGATACGATCACCCACAGCTAATTTTAAAATAGTTGTGTCTGTTTGTTGCCATCTTTGACCGTTTTCTAAATCAATAACCCACTGACCACGAATCAACTTTTTCAAACCACTGACAGTTGCAGTAATACCTTCAATTT
>Ga0193951_1000975_pt1 | contig 12744 bp, 13 predicted proteins | sample BB_2_MG_FD_140370 | JGI IMG/M metagenome (GOLD analysis project Ga0193951, IMG submission 140370) | Microbial mat bacterial communities from the Broadkill River, Lewes, Delaware, United States - BB_2_MG | ecosystem: Environmental > Aquatic > Freshwater > River > Microbial mats | place: USA... | reverse complement strand
GAACTGAACGAAGTTTAAGTAGTAAAAGAGAGAGGATTATCAATGTTGTCGAAGTCTAATGCTTCACCGTGTATAGTAACCTTAATGCTCTCTTTTGTTCTTTCTGATTATTAATTAAATTTAATGAATTACAAACTTAAGACGTGTATAATTAATGGCTAGTTCTAGCCTACTTACGAAAATCCTCTCGGATTTTCTATTCAGTTTTTATTTACTAAATTAGGTGCTTAAACACGCCACTAATCATACACAAAACCGTTGTAGTACATTTTGAAAATGAAGAATACCTTAACAATATTTCTGATTTCAATTTTAGGATTCAGTTGTTCAAAAAACGATTTTGAAAAGACCAATCTGTACTTGGAATTTGACAAAGAAACCTATCTGCTAAATGACAACTTTGAATTGACTATTCGTATTGTACCAATCGAAGCGGAAAAAACTATCAGAATTTATAAAAATCTGAATAACATTGAGATTTCATTTTTATCAAAAGGCGAACAACTTGGATTTCATCAGGAATTAAAAAAAACTTTCATTGAAGGACCAAGTTTAACTGGAGACGATAGTAAATATATTGATGAATTTACTATAACAAAGGAAAGGCCATTTGAAAAAAAGCTTTTGGGAACAATTTACGAATCGGAAAACGAAATAATTTTCGAAATATCTGACTTGAAAATAAAGGATAAAATAGACAAAAGCTATCTGATTGAAAATCCGAATATTTTAGTCAAAGGAAATTGCAGAACAGTCTATGGAATTGAAGGCAAATCCTTTGAAACCAAAGAATTGAAAATAATAGTTGAATAAAAAAACGTACTACAACAACGTGTAAGCGCAATAACGGCTGGCAAACATATAAGAAATGACGAAAATCAGATATACAAAAGAGAGATTAAGAAGTAATTCAAGAATGGGAATATTCTTTGTAGCAATCGGAATTATTCTCGTTTTGATATCTTTTATTACTTCAGAATGGAAAGAAATTTCACTCGCATCTATCGGAATTGGACAAATAGGAGCTGGAATTTTTATGTTTATAATTTATTACTTTGAAAACAAAAAACAATATCTGACTCTGAAAAACGGAGAATTAATAAAAAACAGTCTATTTCCAAAAAAAATAAAACTAGCAGAAATAAAATCTATAAAGGAATTTGCTGGAGATTTAAAACTGATTACACAAAACACGGAATTTATAATTGACACTCAAATTGTTGAACCAAATTCTCTTGAGAAATTGAAAAATGAATTGAAAAATTATAATCTGAAATAAAAAACGCACTACAACAATATGTGTAAGTAATAAAACGAAAGTATAAAATAAAGATTCGTGCAAAACTGAAAAGTTATTGAGTATAAATTCGCTACTACTCATACACGAGACCGTTAGCAGCAATTACTTACTCAATTCCTGAAAATATGAAATTTGAAAAGCTATCTACAAAAAACGTGAAAAACGAATGAAAACTAAAAGTATTTTTTTTGTGTTTATTAGTTTCTCTTTTTTTATTCTCTTGTAACAATGAAGAAGAAATTAATCTTGGAAACAATTTCTATTACATTCCATTTCAAGAAATAGTTTTCGATGTAACAACTTTTAGCGGAAATGGAATTTATCGACTTGAGAATAATGAAAAAATTCCTGTTGTCCTATCTGATATTGATAACTAAGAATATAATTCTGATTTCATTGTTGTAAAACAGAACTTCGACATCGAACAGACTTCTCGTTTAATTCAAAATATGATGTTTTTGCCTAAAACATACTTCACGTATGACAAAAAATATCTTGACCTAAATGAGAACTATTTAGCGAAATTAGACGAATCGGAAAATAATAGTATTTATTCTAAAAAATTCACAAGCGAACTTATAGAAAATACTTCATCGATTCAAAAAATGAAAGCGAATAAGGAAAATTATTATATCATCGAGAAAAAAGAATTGAAAATTAATGGACCATTAAGCAAAAGTGAATTTAAAGAAATGAAAAAGAACCTTGATATAAATTTAAAGGTTTGAATAAAAAACAACTGCTAACACCATATATAATTTATTGACAATTCTAGCCTACTTACAAAAACCCTCGCAAAATATTCTATTCGGTTTTTATTTGCTAAATTAGTTGCTTAATCACGCCACACTCAAGCGCAGCGAACAGATGAAGAAAACCATACACAACACGTTAAGCTTCATTACGACTAACCAATAACCAATGATAAAATTCTTCAGAAAAATTCGCCAAAACTTACTCAGGGAAAACAAAACTAGAAAGTATTTTAAATATGCAATCGGAGAAATAATACTTGTAGTAATTGGGATTTTAATTGCGCTTCAAATAAATAATTGGAATGAAAATAGAAACGAAAAGAAATCTTTAAAAATTCTTACAGAAAATCTACACAATGAGTTTACAACCAATTTAAAAGAGTTAGAAACAGATTTAATTCGCATCAAAAGAAAAATTTCAGCAGGTAACGAATTACTAACTTATTTTGGAAAGGAAAAAATTGATTTTCCCGAATTTAATATTGATAGTCTTTTATTTGAAGCTATTGAGATACCAACATGGAACCCAAGTACATTTACTTTAAATGAAATTAAAAATTCAGGAAAATTATCTGACATTAAAGACGTAAAACTAAAGGGGTTGTTATATAAGTGGGAAAGGCTTTATGAAGACATACTAGAATGGCAACATGCACTAGAAATATCAAATGAAGGTCCATTAAATATTATTAAGACAAAAGGCTCAATAGTGAACGTTGACTTTTATAAAGACACTACTCGAAATTCTAAATTTGATATTAATAATTTAGATTTATTACAAGAAGTTCAGTTTGAAAATGAAATAGAAAACAATATCTTCAATGCGCGTTCATTAGAAAAAAAATATAGAGAAGCAAAGATTTTATTAACTGAAATTACTGATCTCTCAATAAGTGAAACTATGAAATAACGAAAGCACAAAACCGTTCTACGCAATTTGCCAAGCCAATGAAAATCATATTTAACGACAGCGTAATTGATAATAAAATAGTCGAACCTGACTATGAATCTGAATTTAATTCTGCGAAAGAAAACGGATTTAAAACTGAAGTATTTAGCTTTGAAGAAATAGAAGACGGAAATATAAAAAATGCTCTGAAATACATTAAAACTTGTGAAAAAATAGAATTAGGTATTTATCGTGGTTGGATGATGACACCAAAAATTTACGAACAGTTTTACAATGGACTTTTAAAAAAGAATATTCAGTTGATTAACAATCCAAAGGAATACAAACATTGTCATTACTTACCAGAATCTTATGACAAAATAATTGACGAAACGCCAAAATCGAATTGGACTAAAGACATTTCCGAAAACAGTATTTTAGAATTATCAAATGAATTTAGAAATAAGCCAATAATTGTAAAAGATTATGTAAAATCGGAAAAACATAATTGGAATGACGCTTGTTTTATACCAAACGCATCTAAAAAAAACATAGTTCAAGAAATAGTCAACCGATTTATTGAATTACGAGGAGAATATTTGAACGAGGGAATTGTATTCAGAGAGTATATAGAATTAGAATTTCTAACTGAACACTCAAAAAGCAAAATGCCATTAACTAAAGAGTTTAGAATTGTTTTCTTAAATAAAAAAGTGGTTCAAATTTTCAATTATTGGGACGAGGGCAATTATGATTCTGAAAAACCAAATATTGATTTTTTCCAAAAAATTGCTTCGAGAATAGAAAGTAATTTCTTTACAATGGACGTTGCAAAAAAGAAAAATGGAGGTTGGATAATAATGGAATTGGGAGATGGACAAGTTGCTGGACTTCCAGACAATGCAAATAGAAATAATTATTATTACGAATTGAAAAAAAACTGCTTAGAACACCGTGTATAATTCATTACTAGTAATCGCCTACTTACAAAAATCCTTGCAGGTTTTTGCTACGCACAGTTCGCTACGCTCGTGTCTATTTGGTTTGTATTTACTAAATTAGGAGCTTAAATACCTTAGCAAATATTAAAATAGCATAGGTATATAACCCCAATAATTACACCTTAGTAAATACAGTTTTCATTGGAAATGAGCCTACAATTCTAGCCATTTCTGATGATGGACAATTTATGTCTAGCAGATTTAGTGGTTCATCAACTATCAGAAGGTTTGAAGTTTAAAACAATAATTAAAAAATTATTAAAAAAATAGTAGAGAATATAGAAGTTAGAAAACTGACTCATAATCACTGGCAAACATATACAGATATTGTAATTAATGCGCCAGTTGAAACCGTATGGAAAGTTTTAACCGATTGGAATAATATTTCAAAATGGAGCAGCACCCTTGTAGGTATTAATGGGAACATTCATCACAAAGGAAAAGTCATTATTTCCTATTTAGTAGATGGAAAAACATTTGACACTCCACATGTTTTTATTTATGAAGAAATGGTGGAATTTGGTTGGTCTGACTCGATGGAAGGTAGTTTTAAAGGATTGACTGACAATCATAGATTCAGAGTAGAGAAAATATCTAATGACCAAACACGTTTTATACAATCTGATGATTTTAATGGATTAGGAAACAAAGACATGTCTGCCAAAAAAGTCGCAAATTTAACGGTCAAATTCTTCCCTACATTTAATCGAGAATTAAAAGATCAAGTTGAAAATAAAAAAACAGCTACAACACCTTATAATTAAGTTTCCTAAACACGCTACAACCAAACCTAGCAAACAGGTAAAACAAACCATATAAATTCTATCTTTACAATAGGTACAAAAAACAGTAAAATGAAATCATATTTAACCGCATTAATCGGACTGGTATTATCGAGTTGCTCAAATGGACAATCAACAATAGCTAAAAATGGAATGGAAATGTCTACTGACGAAATTACTAAAGAGCAATCTGAACTCATTTATAAAAACACTAAATCATTTCCAAAGAACACACAACTTTCTATTGCGCTGATAAAAAATGGCAAAATTGATTTTATTGGAGTCGAAAATAGAAATGACACAATTCAATTAATTGAAAACTACAAGGATGTTTTTGAAATAGGCTCTATAACTAAAGTGTTTACGGCAACTCTACTTTCAAATTTTGTAACAGACCAAAAATTAAAGTTAGAAGATAATATTCAAGATTACTTAGACTTTAAAATTAATACCGATAAAACAATAACCTTTAAGGCACTTGCTAATCATACGTCTGGACTTCCAAGATTACCTTCCAACCTACACCTTTTATTAGTAGACCAAGACAATCCTTATAAAGATTACGATAAAGAGAAACTAACGGATTATTTAACCAGCAAAATTAAATTAAATCAAGATCCAGGAATTAAGTACGAATATTCTAATCTTGGCGCAGGAATTTTAGGGTTTGAGTTAGCAATAATTTCTAATACTTCTTATGAAAACTTACTGCAAGAGAAACTATTTGAAAAATATAAAATGACAAACTCTACAAGTAAAAAGGAAAACATAACATCTAACTTGGTTAAAGGCTTAAAGCCTAACGGAAAAACAACCGCAAATTGGGATTTTGATGCTTTAGCTGGTGGTGGAGCCATTTTTTCAACCGTAGAAGATTTATCTAAATTTGCTTTAGCTCAATTTAATGATAACAATAACGAATTAACTCTTACACAAAAGCCAACATTTAAAGTCAATAAAAATATGAGCATTGGACTAGGCTGGCATATCCTAAAAAGGAAAAATGGTCGTGAACTCATTTGGCATAATGGCGGAACTGGTGGGTATAGCTCTTCAATGGCTTTAGATATAGAAAATAGAAATGGAATAATCATTTTATCTAATGTTTCAGCATATAACAAAGAGATGGGAAATATTGACCAATTATGCTTTGGACTAATAAAAACATTGGATAACAAATAACAACACACCTACCACCATCAATAATACTCTATAAACGCGACTATTCTATACAGGTTAAATTAAACAAAAAAAGACCATCTTTAAAAGACGGTCTTTTTCAATATTATAATCATGTTTTAATTTAAAACATATCTCTTCCTGCAAAATGAAAAGCACTTTCAATAGCTGCATTCTCATCACTATCACTTCCGTGAACAGCATTTTCTCCAATAGAAGCTGCATATAATTTACGGATAGTTCCTTCAGCTGCATCAGCAGGATTAGTAGCACCAATTAAAGTTCTAAAATCTTCAACTGCATTATCTTTTTCTAAAACAGCAGCAACGATTGGTCCTCGAGTCATATATTCTACTAACTCTCCAAAAAATGGACGTTCGTTGTGTATTGCGTAAAATTCTTCAGCATCTGCTGTAGTCATTTGTGTTAATTTCATTGCTACGATTCTAAATCCTGAAGCTGAAATTTTCTCTAATATTGCGCCAATGTGTCCTTTTTCAACAGCATCAGGCTTTAACATTGTAAATGTTCTGTTAGTTGCCATGTATTTTTTTTTAATGAAGTGCAAAAGTAATGTATTTCTTTAATTAATCAAGTGCTGTTATTATTAAATATATGTTACCATATAACTAAATGTCCGTTTGCTTTTTTTCTAAAAATCAGCCCCAATACAAGTAACTTTTAAGGCGTACATATTATAAAGACATACCAATACAACGTCTAATACTAAAAAGCATTTTCAAAATTAAAAATCATTCAAAAACCCCACTCGTTATAACAAATCATCAAAAATGAAGAGCCTCTACCCTCTATTTTAATAAAACTATACTTTATAAAATTTCGTATCTAGAGCCATTAAAAAACATAATCAAGTTATTAATTTCATATTAAAAGTACACATCAAAATATCTAAAAAATGTATCTTCGCAACTTATGAATAACACACAGATTACCAAAATAAAAGCGCTTTTAAGCACACCTAAAAACATCGTTATTGTTCCTCATAGAAATCCAGATGGTGATGCTATGGGTTCTACTTTGGCATTGTATCATTATTTAAAACTTCATAATCATGATGCCACAGTTATTGCACCTAACGATTATCCCGATTTTTTAAAGTGGTTACCTGGAGATGATACCGTTTTAAAATTTGAATCACAACAAGCAGAAAGCAACCTTCTTATTGATAAGGCTGACATCATTTTTACCTTAGATTTTAATGCTTTTCATAGAGCTGGTCATCAAATGGCTGACGTTTTAGAAAAATCCTCAGCAATTAAAATAATGATAGATCACCACCAGCAACCAGATGATTATGCTACATTTATGTATTCTGATGTAAACATGTCTTCAACTTGTGAAATGGTCTATAATTTCATTGAAATGCTTAGTGATACTGACAAAATAAACGCTACTATTGCAACATGTTTGTATGTTGGGATCATGACAGACACAGGCTCTTTCCGCTTTCCTGCAACCACAAGTAAAACACATGCTATTATTGGACATTTAATAGATAAAGGTGCCGATAATTCTCAAATACATAATAATATATACGACACTAATAGCTATAGTCGTTTACAATTATTAGGAAGAGCAATGCAAAACCTAAAAGTCATTCCAGAATTACGAACAGCTTACATCACCTTATCTCAGGCCGAGTTAGACGAATTTAACTTTAAAAAGGGAGATACTGAAGGCTTTGTAAATTATGCATTATCCTTAAAAGGAATTATATTTGCGGCCATTTTTATTGAAAACAAACAAGACAATATCATAAAGATATCCTTACGTAGTAAAGGTGATTTTTCAGTAAATGAATTTTCGAGAGCATATTTTAATGGAGGCGGTCATACAAATGCAGCAGGAGGACGCAGTGAAGACGATATGCAAACCACCATAAATAAATTTATTAGTATATTACCACAATATAAACAAGATTTGTCCTAAGCCCATAACGGACAATAAATTAATTAATATGAAAAACCTACTCTTAATATTCATCTTATCTACGCTGTGTTTTAGCTGTAAATCGCCAGAAGCACGAATGCCAGAATCCGTACAATCGGGTTCTTTCTTAAAAGCCTCTGCCGAGCGTAATAAAAAGCTAAACGAGCACGAACGTCAGCAAATTCAAGACATTATAAAAAGTAATCCTAATAAAAATTATATCGCTTCAGAAAGTGGATTTTGGTATTATTACAATACAAAAATTGAGAGTGACACTATACAACCCCAATTTGGTAGTGTTATAAATTTTACATACGATGTCTCTAATATCGAAGGAGATGAAATTTATGCTAAGACCACCAAAACCTATGTTATGGACAAAGAAGAATTGTTCACCGGTTTACGTGAAGGCTTAAAACTTTTGAAGCCATCTGAAACAGCAACTTTTATTTTTCCATCTCAAAAAGCATTTGGCTATTATGGAGATGAATATAAAATAGGAACTAACATTCCTTTAATTTGTGAAGTAACTTTAAACACTATAATTGAAAAAAATGATTAAAAAAGCACTTACCGCATTCGTTGTACTATTAGTATTGGTAAATATATCCTGCCAAGAACGTTATTCTGATTTAGGAGATGGAATTTATGCCGAATTTGTAACATCAAAAGATACGATGGTTGCAAAACTATTTTTTGAAAAAGCACCTGTTACAGTCGCTAACTTTGTAGCTTTAGCAGAAGGAAATCATCCCTTAGTTAAAGAAGAATTTAAAGGAAAGCCTTTTTATGATGGATTAACATTTCACCGAGTAATGAATAATTTCATGATTCAAGGAGGTGATCCAACAGCTTCAGGAACTGGTGATCCTGGTTATAAATTTGAAGATGAACTTGTACAGGAATTGCAACATGATAAACCAGGAATATTATCTATGGCCAATTCTGGTATTAACTCTAATGGAAGTCAATTCTATATCACTGAAAAAGCAACTCCATGGCTAGATGGTTACGATGCTGAAGGAAACTTAAAAGATTGTGCAAACCCAAGAGTATATTGCCATTCTGTTTTTGGTGAATTAGTAAAAGGATTAACAGTATTAGATACTATATCTAATGTAAAAGTAGAACCTCGATCTAGCAAACCACTTGAAGATGTGGTTATTACAAAAGTAAATATCATAAGAATTGGTTCAACCGCAAAAAAATTCGATGCTCCTAAAGTATTTACAGAAGAATTACCAAAAATTAAAGAAAGAGCAGCTATCGCTAAAGCTGAAAAAGAAGCAAAAGCTGAAAAAGAAAGACTAGAAGCAAAAGCAAAAGCTGATTTAGCAAAAACCGAGTTCTTAAAAAAGAACGAAGAACTTAAAGGACGTAAAATTGAGTCTCCAACAGGAATGGCTATGATATTTACTCACGAGAGTAATGGTGTTACACCAAAATCTACAGATCGTGTCAATATCGAATGTGCTGGTTATTTGGAAAACGGAGAGTTGTTCTGGACCACTTGGAAAGATGTCGCTGAAAAAAATGGAAAATATGACGAACGAATTGATAAAGCTGGTCGTTATACTTCTTTTGACATGCCTTACAACGAAACAGCGACCTTAATAGCAGGTTTTAGAGAAGCTATGTTACATATGAAAATAGGAGACAAAGCAAGAGTTTATATTCCTTACTATTTAGGTTATGGAGAAAGAGGAAATCCTCCTGTAATACCTGGAAATGCTAACCTTGTTTTTGACATTGAATTAGCTGGAATTAAAAAATAGTTACTATAACTGAATAATATAAAAAGACCTGTTAAGTTTAGAACTTAACAGGTCTTTTTTTGCTCTAATTTCAATATTGTCTTTACTAAAAAAACAATAAAGTGAAATTTATGATCCTTTATAATTAAGCTTTAGGAATATTTTCTAAAATCTCTAATACAAATTTCCAATACTTCTGAGCAGAAGAAATTTGTGCACGCTCATCTGGAGAATGGGCACCTTTAATATTTGGTCCAAAACTAATCATATCCATGTTTGGATAGTTTGTTCCTAAAATCCCACATTCTAAGCCTGCATGGCAAGCAGCAACATGTGGCTTCTCTCCATTATTTAAACGCTCATAAATTGGCACCATTAGTTTTAAAATATCAGAATCCATATTTGGTGCCCAACCTGGATAATCACCAGAAAACTCAACCTCACAACCTGTAAGTTCAAAAACAGCACGCAAGGTATTTGCTAAGTCTTGTTTTGTACTTTCTACAGAACTACGAGTTAAACAACCAATTTTTATATGCCCCTCTTTTACAATAACTCTAGCGATATTATTAGACGTTTCTACTAAGCCTTCAATATCTGGACTCATACGATATACACCATTCCATGCAGCATATAATGCTCTTGTTAAGCCTTCTTGCACACCTAAATCCATTATTTTCTCTGGAGTCTCAGTTTTAGAAACAACAACTTCTAAATCAGGTTCCATAGTTTTAAATTCAAACTTAAGCTCATCAGCTTTAGCTTTCATTTCCGCTTCAAAAGCAGCTTCGTGTACCGCATCAATTGCAACAGTTGCATTACTTTCTCTAGGAATAGCATTACGTAAACTTCCTCCATCAATTTCAGAGATACGAAGTCCATAATCTTCAAAACCATCAAATAACAAACGGTTCATTAGTTTATTAGCATTACCTAAGCCTTCGTGAATTTGCATTCCTGAGTGCCCTCCTTGTAAGCCCTTTACAGTAATTGTATACCCAATTTTAAATTCTGGAGTTTCTTCTTCTTTATACTCGCGTGTTGCAGTAACATCTACTCCACCAGCACAACCCACACCAATTTCATCATCCTCTTCGGTATCTAGATTTAAAAGAATCTCACCTTTAAGTAAACCTCCTTTTAATCCTTTAGCACCTGTCATTCCTGTCTCCTCATCAATAGTAAACAACGCTTCAAGTGCTGGATGTGCAATTGTATCACTTTCTAAAATAGCCATAATTGTTGCTACACCAAGACCATTATCGGCACCAAGAGTTGTACCTTTTGCTTTTACCCAGTCGCCTTCAACATACATTTCAATACCTTGCTCATCAAAATTAAACACCGTATCGTTATTTTTTTGATGTACCATATCTAAATGCGATTGCATCACAATAGGCTTTCGGTCTTCCATACCTTTTGATGCTGGCTTACGGATAATTACATTACCAACCTCATCTTCTATCGTTTCTAAACCTAAGTTTTGTCCAAAATCCTTCATGAATTGAATCACACGCTCTTCCTTTTTTGAAGGACGTGGTACAGCATTTAAATCTGCAAATTTATTCCATAATTCTTTTGGCTCTAAGGCTCTTATTTCTGAACTCATATTTATATAATTTTAAAAAAGCAAATTTACAAAATAAGGATAACTCTATGTGGTCATTTTAAACTTGTTTCAGAATCTCATTACAGTTCTATTTCTATAGAAGAAAAACCATAAATCAATCCTATCTTTTTCCTATTTTTGGTCTATGCTCAAAAACAAAAAAATAGGTTTAGTTATATTCTTAGGAATTCAAATTGCTTTAATTGCTATACTGAAGCATTATCCCGAATTTGTTGAGCAATTTTACAGCAATGGACTGTACGTGTTCTTATCTAAACTCAGCCGCTATGTTTTTGGCTGGATCCCTTTTTCGGTTGGAGATATATTATACACACTTGTAGGAATTTATATAATACGATGGTTAATTATAAATCGGAAACGCATCATTAAAGACACCTTAAATTGGTTCCTCGATATTGGCGCAACCTTATCAATCGCTTATTTTGCATTTCATATCCTTTGGGCATTCAATTATTACAGACAACCACTGTACAAATCCTTAAATCTTGAGGCAGATTATACCACAGAACAACTGATTTCGTTTACAGAAAAATTAATTCAAAAATCGAATAACCTACACCTTCAATTAGCAAAAAACGATACTTTAAAAGTTGAGTTACCTTATACTAAATCTGAAATTTTAAGTAAGGTAAAAGAGGGTTACAGTACACTTTCAGAAGTCTACCCGCATCTGGATTATCATCCCAAAAGCATCAAAAAATCAATCTATAGCTTACCACTAACTTATATGGGATTTTCAGGGTATCTAAATCCGTTTACAAATGAAGCTCAAGTGAACGGTTTAATATCTTCCTACAAGTTTCCAACCACAGCTTGTCATGAAGCGGCACATCAACTCGGTTATGCCGCCGAAAATGAAGCGAATTTTATAGGAAGTCTCGCTGCCATTCATAATGACGATATCTATTTTAAATACTCAGGTCACACATTTGCACTCCGGTATTGCTTAGCTGAAATATACAATAGAGAACCAGATCTTTACATCGCTATCCTTCCTACGATAAATAAAGGTATTTTAAAGAACTACCAAGAGGTCCAAGATTTCTGGAAGTCTTACGAAAATCCAATAGAACCTATTTTCGAAAAAACGTTTGATAGTTTCTTAAAAGCAAACAATCAATCTGCTGGTATGAAAAGCTACAGTTATGTCGTTGCTCTATTGGTTAATTATTATGAGGACAAACAATTGTGAATTAATCCTTAAAACAACACCCCTAAAGTCCTCTCAAGGGGACAATCCAAACATTCAACATTTTAGTTAAATTTCAGCAATAGGCTTAAACTTTATTAAACGTTAAATGGCCATCTAGCTCATTAATACAACATGAATTCTACTTAGAAAATGTTAAAGTATTCAAATAATGAATACCTATTTAGCTATAATTCCTATCTTTAGAATTCAATCTAACCAACCAAAACTATATGATTAAAGTTCATTTACGGCTGCTCATTTTTATGTGCAGTTTTTCGTTATTTGCACAAGATTACTTTCCTAGCAATTCCG
>Ga0193951_1000968_pt1 | contig 12761 bp, 8 predicted proteins | sample BB_2_MG_FD_140370 | JGI IMG/M metagenome (GOLD analysis project Ga0193951, IMG submission 140370) | Microbial mat bacterial communities from the Broadkill River, Lewes, Delaware, United States - BB_2_MG | ecosystem: Environmental > Aquatic > Freshwater > River > Microbial mats | place: USA... | reverse complement strand
TGTTGGGGTTCTTTCTGAAACGTATAACTCTTCATCAGCAGAGATTTCGGAATCGGCATCAGAATTAAGTAAATCGTACAATCAATTGGCTTCAGATATTTCAACAAATGGAAAAGTGTTCGCAGGTCGCGTTCAAGAGTCCGGAGATCAGTTATTGAATACATATGAAGATTTTAAGTCCAGTTTAAATGGGAATTTCTCTCATATTTCGGAGAGCGGTAAGAATTATGCCGAATCGATGACCAATTTGAATGAAAAACTATCTTCTTTAAATTCGGTTTTTGAATTGCAGTTGAAGCACTCAAATGAGCAGATTGAAGAAGGTAGACGCGTTCAGGAAAATTTCAATGAAATTGTTCAGAATTTGAATGTGACTCTTGATAACACAAAAGTGTACAGACAGGAAACCGAAGCCTTGAATCAACGCTTATCAGCATTGAATTCCGTTTATGGAAATATGTTGAGCGCTTTGGATATTAGTAAGAATAAAAATTAATTAAGATTAAAAATTTCTATTTGAGCTAATATGGGAGCATCGAATTGTAAAGAGACACCAAGGCAGAAGATGATCGGTATGATGTATTTATTCCTGACAGCAATGTTGGCGATAAATGTATCAAATGAGGTATTGGATGCTTTTACTATAATCGATAATGGTTTAGCGCAAACTGTTCGAACTTTTGAGGATAAGAATAAAATCATTTACAACGACTTTAAAATGGCTTTGGATGCAAATCCAAACAAGGTGCAGTCATCTTGGGATAAGGCTATGGAGATTAGGGAAATGTCGAATGATTTGTGTAAGGAATTACAGAATTATAAAGTTGAACTTGTTAAAATTGCAGACGGACCTGAAGGTCGATTAGATAGTATACAGAAGAAAGATAATATTGATGTTGCTGCCCAGGTGATGATTGTGGGGGGCGAAGGAAAAGTATTAAAGAAACAGATAACAGAATTTAGAGAGCATATTTTAAATTTAATTCCTGCAAAGGATAGTACGTTTAAACATACCATCTCTCAGAACTTGAATACAGCTAATCCTCCAAAGAAAAAGGCGGGAGATCCCGATTACACATGGGAATCATTGCAATTTGCACATATTCCTTTGGTGGGTGCCGTAACGCTTTTATCAAAACTTCAGACGGATATTCGTTCAGTTGAATCGGATGTGGTCAAGTATTTGTTTAATCAGATCGAAGCAGAATCGTTTCCTTTCAATAAGTTGAATGCAGAAGTGATTTCGAAATCGAATTTTGTTTTAAAAGGTGACATGTACGAGGCAGAGGTTTTTTTGGCAGCTGTTGATACAACCCTTAATCCTAAAATAACAATTAATGGCGGAGGTGAGTTAAAGAATTTTGATCCGATTACCCGACGTGGAATTTACAGGAGAAAGGCTACTGATTTAGGGAAACATTCTTGGGGTGGTGTGGTTTATTACACGTCTCCATCAGGTAATGTAACCTCATATAAGTTTGAGGAAGACTATATTGTTAGTGAACCTCAGGTTGTTGTTTCACCAACGAAGATGAATGTTTTTTATGCTGGTGTTGATAATCCTGTAAGTGTATCGGCTCCGGGTTTTACTGCAGAAAATGTAAGAGCTACCGTTGATAATGGCGTTTTAATTAAAAATGGTAAGGGTTATATTGCAAGACCTAAAGTGGTTGGTAAAGATGCAAACGTGTTGGTTGAGGGAAAAATGGATGGCAAGTGGCGTCCTCTGAAATCAGTAGAGTTTAGAGTGAAACCAATTCCGGATCCGGTAGCAATGGTAGCGGGTAAAAATGGAGGTTCTATTAATAAAAACCTTTTAGCGGTTCAAACGGGTGTTGATGCTGTTATGGATAATTTTGATTTTGATTTGAAATTTAAGATCAAAAGCTTTACCGTATCGACGCAAGTAAAAGGTTTTACAAGAGATGAGAAATCAAATTCAGATTATTTTACGCCTGCACAGGTTAAGTTGTTGAAAAATTTAAGACGTAATCAGAAAGTTTATATTGAGGATATTAAGGCTGCTGGACCAGATGGTTCGATTCGTAATCTTCCTGCAATATCGTTTAGAGTTAAATAATTCTCAACGGAATATTTATAATATTTTCGGTTTATTCTAATTGAGTAAATTGTATTAAAGAAGAAAAGATCGTCAACTCTTAGGATGTGAGTGGCTATCTGCCTTGGACATAAAAATTATTTACGGATGAAAAGGATTGTATTTTTATTAGTCGGTTTAATCTTAATGGGTGGCTTTTCTCAATCAAAAGCACAAACAACTCCAACTAGTATCTATTCTAAGAATCATACTAAGAATGAGAGACCCATTCCATATGCTCACATACGTGAGGCAGATGTCATTTTCTCTAAACTTGTTTGGCGTGAGATAAATCTTCGTGAGAAGATGAATCAGCCTATGTACTATCCAACTCAACCTATGGACGATCGATACAGTTTGATTGATTTGTTGATGTTTGGGATCGAGAATGAAGGTCTTACAGCTTATGATACAGATGATGATGAGTTTACAACGCCTATGAGTATTGAAGATATTCGTTCTAAATTTGGTGCGGGTGTTGATACGATTAGACAACCGAATAGAGAGACTGGATTAATGGAAACCAAGATTATTCCCAGATCGATCAGTACAAATGAGGTAACCAAATATCTGGTTAAAGAGCAATGGCTGTTTGATAAACAAAGCTCTACATTGCAAGTTCGAATTATAGGTTTATGTCCGATTCGTGAGTATGTAAAAGATGGAGACTCTGAGCTTGATGGACTTCGTAAAAAGAAAATGTTTTGGGTTTTCTTCCCGGAAGCCCGACCATTGTTAGCGACTCATGAAGTATTTAATCCGTTTAATGATGCCAGACGTTTCTCTTATGATGATTTGTTTATGAAGAGACGTTTTTCAAGCTATATTACTCAGGTTTCAAATGTTCATGATAACCGACGAATTGATTCATATACTGTTGGTCTGCAAACCATGCTGGAATCAGAAAAAATTAAGAATGACCTCTTAAATGTCGAGCAAGACTTTTGGGAATATTAAGATATTAAGCGTTTAAAAAAAGAGGAGCCTTTTGTGGCTCCTCTTTTTTTTAGATAAACTTGTTATTTTTTAAGACTTTAACATCACCAACAAAGGTTTTGATATCCTGTTCATTCTCTTTTTTGCAAATGAGAAGCGTGTCCTGACTGTCTACAATGATATAATCATGAATTCCCTGCACAACAACTAGCTTTTCTTTTGGAACATTGATTAAACAATTCTCAGAGTCGTAAAGCATCACATTATCTCCTTGTATGGCATTCCCAGCTTCATCCTTATCCGATTTGTCGTAGAGTGATCCCCATGTCCCCAAATCAGACCAACCAAAGTCAGAACAGAAGACATATACTTTATCAGATTTTTCAAGAACGCCATAATCAATTGAAATGTTTGGGCATTCAGGATAGATCTTATTGATGAATTTTCTTTCGGAAGCCTCATTTAAACTGTTTGTTCCTAAAGAAAAAAGATTGTCGATATCGGGTAAATAGGTTTTAAATGCAGAATCAATGGCAGAAAGTGACCAGATGAAAATTCCCGAGTTCCAATAAAAATCGCCTGACTTTATAAAGACATTCGCAAGATCCAGATTCGGTTTTTCTGTAAAAGTTTTAACTTTTGATATGCCTAAGTCTGCTGCTTTTTTTTCTACTTGAATATAGCCGTATCCCGTTTCTGGTCGATTGGGTTTTAAACCCAAAGTAAGGAGTTTATCTGTCTGATCTACGTAATTCAGCCCTTCGTTTATCACATTTACAAACTCGGTTTCATTTGTGATGAGATGATCGGCAGGAGAAACAATGATTCGAGCATTTGCATCCCGTTGTTTAATTTTATAGTTGGCATAGGCAATGCAGGGTGCAGTGTTTCTCATCAAGGGTTCAAGCAGTATTTGGTCTGCCTTCAGTTGCGGGAGCTGTTTCAGAACCAAATCTTTGTACTGTTCGTTGGTCACAATATAGTAATTCTCAGCAGGACAAATAGAGCTAAACCGCTCAAAAGTCATTTGAATAAGGGTTTTACCTGTACCTAAAATATCGAGAAATTGTTTTGGACTTTTTTGTTTGCTTAATGGCCAGAATCGGGAACCGACACCACCAGCCATAATGACACAGTAATTGTTTGAATTCATCGTTGTGTGTTTTAAGACATTAAGTAAGGATATATTATTGTCTTACTTTCTTTAAAAATACTCATTCAAATAATGATTTCAAACTGAGATTGGAATGTTTTGATTTAATTGGCCTTTTTATCTTTGTAGATGGTAATTAAGGGATAATTGTTACTTTTATCATAAAATGTAATTCATATGAGTTTATTTGAAAATATAGGAAAGTATATACTTTTTTTGAGGAGAGTTGTCTCCAGACCTGAGAAAGGTCGCTTATTCTTTGCTCAGATTATCAAAGAGATATACAAGTTGGGAGTTAATTCTGTGGGAATTGTTGTTATTATTTCTGTTTTTATGGGAGCAGTTATAAGTTTGCAAACGGCCTATAATCTTGTAAATCCATTATTACCCGATTATTTAGTGGGTTATACCACCCGGGAATCGATGATTCTTGAATTCTCATCCACTATTGTAGGCTTAATATTGGCAGGAAAGGTAGGTTCTAATATTGCATCTGAAATTGGTTCTATGCGTGTGACCGAGCAGATCGATGCACTTGAGATCATGGGTATTAACTCGGCTTCCTATTTGATTTTTCCAAAGATTATTGCTGCGGTTTTTATCAACCCCTTTTTATATGTTTTAAGTGTTTTTGTTGGTATTATGGGGGGCTTGACAGCCAGTTATATGGCAGGTACAGTTAGTGTTCCTGATTTTATATATGGTGTTCAGGTTGATCTTATTCCCTATTATATAACTTACTCACTAATTAAAACACTCGTTTTTGCTTTTATTATTACTTCAGTTCCGTCATTTTACGGCTATTATGTATCAGGAGGAGCTTTAGAAGTAGGTAAGGCAAGTACAAAAGCGGTTGTCAATAGTAGTATTTTAATCCTACTGGCGAATCTAATTCTCACTCAAATTTTATTGAAATGATAACATTAAAAAATGTCAATAAATCCTTTGGTGAATTGGATGTTTTAAATGATATCTCCATTCAGTTTGAGGCAGGAAAAACCAATCTCATCATCGGACAAAGTGGATCAGGTAAAACGGTTTTATTAAAATCGATTATTGGTTTGCACGATGTGGATACGGGGTATATCTATTATGATGATAGAGATTTTACGAATATGAATTTTCATGATAAGAAAGAGATTCGTAAGGAGATGGGAATGGTTTTTCAGGGAGGTGCACTTTTCGATTCTTTATCTGTTGAAGAAAATGTGCGATTCCCTTTGGATATGTTTTCTGCAATGAGTGAGGATGAGAAGAGGGAACGTATCAGTTTTTGCTTAGAGCGTGTTGATATCAAAAAGGCCGACAAACTCTATCCTGCAGAAATAAGTGGGGGAATGCAGAAACGGGTTGCTATTGCAAGAGCCATTGCTCTTAATCCAAGGTATTTATTCTGCGATGAACCTAATTCAGGGCTCGATCCGGTAACGGCAATTATGATCGATCAACTCATTCAGGAGATTACCAAAGAATATAACATGACGACCATTATCAATACTCACGATATGAATTCGGTGATGGAGATTGGAGAGAAAATCTTATTCATCAATAAAGGGTTGAAAGCCTGGGAAGGTTGCAGTGATGAGATTTTTGATACACAAAACAAAGCCTTAAACAATTTTGTGTTTGCATCCAACCTATTTAAGAAGATCAAGTCGAAGCTTTAGACTTATTTTGTGTTGGGCTGAATCGCTCTGATTTAAATATTTTAAACAAGTTTCTATGAACTGATTTTTTATCTTTGCCTAAGATTAATTCCGTATGACTTATTATGAATAAACAATTTATATTTCTGCTTTTTGCAATGATCCTGATTTTCTCTTGTTCACCCAAAGAGGAAAAAACATATTTATCCAAGGATGATTTTACTCATATCTTGTTTGATATACATTTAGCAGATGGGGTATTAAGTACTAAAAATATTGTTACCCGAGGTAAAGAGTATCGTCCGAGTTATTACTATAATTCGATATACAAAAAGTATAACATTACGCCTGAGCAGTTTGATTCATGTGTGAGTTTTTATGCCCAGAATTCAGCCTTATACGAGAAGATTTATGAGAAAGTAATAGATTCTCTTAATCGTTTGGAGACCCAATTTCGTATTGCTTTAAAAGATTCTCTAGTTGTCAGAGATACCGTGAATTTGTGGAAGGGGAGAAGACGTATTCTCTTAGCCCGTGGAAGACATCATGATTTGAATTTTTCTATTCCTATTAGCGAAATGGGGATTTATACCGTTCGGGCAAAGGTTAAACGATTTAAAGATGATCGGAGCTGGAATCCGCTTTTAAAGGCATATTTCTGGAAAGAAGATTCTACAAAACAAGGAGAACGTATCTATTTCGATTCAATTCCTATCGTCTATTCTGACAAATTTGTGCAATACGAAACGCAGTTGGAGCGCCCCGATTCTTCTTACACAGAGTTAAGAGGACGTATCATTGCCTGTAATAATCCGGATAGTAATTTTACGCAGCATATGGATTTGAGAGACATCATGATTTTCAATCCACAAATTAAGCGGGATTCATTAGGTTTGGATTCTCTGATGAAAATGAAGCGATTCGGGAGAGATAAACTCGATAGATATGAAGAGCTTGAAAGACCCCGAAGACTAAAAGATATAGAAGAGCTAAAGAAGAAATGAGAAAGATCTCTGCCAGTTATATTATCAGTAATGTTGGAGCTCCCTTGAGGAATGGAATTTTAATTTTGAACGATGATAATTCGGTTGCCGAATTGGTTGATAGAAAGGGATCCGTTAAAGAAATTCAAAATCTGGAATACTACAGTGGGGTTCTCGTACCCGGTTTTGTTGATGTTTTCACATTTCTTTCGTGGCCTGAAATTCATGCTGATCGTTTAAATTTTAATGATTTAAATAATGTCCCATTGGGCGAAAGTGGAGATCTGAAATCTATTCAAAGAGGAATTAATCATCTTGAAGCATTCGGAACAAAGGGTGCCGCTGATTTTTTTCCTTCAAGTATCAGCAAAAATCTTAAATCGAAGTCTGGAATTTGTTTTAGAGATGTTCACACCTCTTCTGGAAATGACTTTTTATCAGAAATACCTGATTCAATTTTAGGTCGATTATTTCCCAACAATATTTCTTCAGATAAGGCGTTTTGTATAGGTACAGGAAGTTTATCAAGTCATCAGAAATTATCGGTTTTTGAAGAGCTTAAATATCTTCAGAAGATTCAGCCTGAATTAAATCTGAAACAACTTATAAAGTGGGCCTGTCTAAACGGAGCCAAGCTTTTGGGTTTTGATTCTCTAGGGAGTTTTGACACCGGAAAAAAGCCCGGAGTTAACTTGATTACTAATCTTGATTATGAGACCTTCAGTTTAAAGGCTGATAGTCAGCTAAAGGTTCTGGTATAGAGGAATGTTCTGATCTTTCATTTTTCTTTTGAGGATCGATAGTTAAGAGTAAACTTAAATTTGAATTTTAATAAATTCAATTCTGTATAAAAATTAGTTACTAAGGCTGATAGCTAACTAATCTATTTGTATATTGTTTCGTATTTTCAGATAGATTATTCAGGTCTTCTGACCTCAGTTATTTCCAATAAAATAGAATTGCTTTGAATAAAGGAAAGATAAATATTGCAGTTTTGAGTCTAGTTATAATTCTCTTTTCAATAGCTTGCTCAAATCAAAAAAATACGTTTGTGAGTCGACAGTATCACGCACTCACCACATACTATAATGTGTTTTTTAATGGAAAAGAAAGTCTAAAGGCAGGTAAGAAGAAGATTGAAGAGGGGATCGAATATAATTACACCCTTGTTTTACCTGTTTTCGACTACGAGGATGCTAATGCACGTGCTTTAGCTGCTGGAGATATTGATAATGCTATTGAAAAGGCAACTAAGGCTATAAAATTGCACTCAATTACCAGGAAGCCTAAACGTAAAAAAGGCAAACAATCTGACAAGTATAAGGAATTTCGTAAAAAGCGTGAATTTAATAGTTGGATAGAGGATTGTTATTTGTTGTTGGGCAAGGCTCAGTTTTATAAAGGGGACTACAGAACGGCAGAAAAAGCCTTGATGCAAGGTTTGAAAGATTTTCCGGAATCGAAATTGAAATCTGAATTTCAAATTGAATTGGCACGCTGTGAGATCTACCAGGAAAATTATTCAGGAGCTGTCAACCTATTGGATGAAGTGAATGCGTTACCGAAACTGTCAAGAAATAGCAGACAGGAAGTTGCTGCCCTTCTCGCTGATATTGGCATTCGTGAAAAAAATTACGGAGCAGCTATCTCGAACCTACAAACTGCAATTGAATTGCAAACCACGAAGCGTATTAAGGCTAAATATTATTATATTCTGGGTCAGCTCTATTTAAAACTTGATCAGGCGAGTAATGCGTCCGATGCTTTTCAGCGTTTGATACAATTACATTCGACTTATGAGATGGCTTTTAATGCCAAGATTTCACAGGCTCTCACTTATTCAGGATCGGAGAATGGCATGGAAATTCGTAAGCAACTGAATAAAATGCTTAAGGATCAGAAGAATGCAGATTACAGGGATCAGATCTACTTTGCTTTGGCAGAAATGGATATGAAAGATGGTGATAAGAATTCTGCCCTCGCCAACTATTGGAATTCGACCAGAGAAAGCGTGGATAATGTTAATCAAAAAGCCGTATCGTTTATTAAGTTAGCTGATCAATATTTTGCTGATTTAAATTATAAGAAAGCCCAGATTTGTTATGACAGTTCTATGGTATATTTGGATCAGAACTATCCAAACTATAATGCTATTTCGGTAAGAGTTGGCAATCTGACAGATTTGGTTAATCATCTCAATACAATTGAAAGGGAAGATAGCTTACAGCAAATAGCGAGGATGAGTGAAAAAGAAAGAGATTTCTTAATTCGGAATTTGATTGATAAGGAACTGGAAAAAGAGGAAGCTATTAAACTGGCTGAAGCTGAAAGCAGAGCTGATAAAACGTTCTTTACCCAGAATAATATGGTGGGAAATTTCCGATCAAACAATTCGAATCAAACGCAAGGAAACTGGTATTTCTATAATCCAACAACGGTAGGTCTTGGAAAGTCTGAGTTTCAACGCAAATGGGGAAGACGAAAGTTGGCGGATAATTGGAGACGTAAGAACAAATCGATAGCTACGGGTGATGATTTTAATGAAACAGCCGAAGATATAAATGATGGTGCTGAAGCCAATCAAGTGAAAGCCGACCCCAAGAGTCGGGCCTATTATCTGGCTGATTTACCTTTGACTGACGATTTGATGGAGAAATCGGACCAGAAAATTATGGAAGCCTTGCACGAGGCATCATTTGTTTATTCTGAGCGTTTATCTGATAAAGTTAAAGCTCTGGAAACAATGGAAACCTTGCTTAAGCGTTTTCCAGAAAATCCATATCTGTTGTCTGCATATTATCAGTGTTACTCATTATGTGTTCAGAATGGGAATTTGTCCAAATCAGGCTATTATAAGAATCGAATTCTGACTGAGTTTGCTGACACAGATTATGCTAAAGCGATTAAAGATCCAAACTACTGGGCGAAAATTGAAGCTGAAAATAAAGAGACTGAGTCTTTATATATGGCAGCTTATGATGCCTTTCAGAACTTTTATTACGATGAGGTTGTTCGCATGTGTGAGCAGGCTATAAAGAAATTTCCGGAGTCAAAATTAGAATCAAACTTTTTATTCCTAAGGGCATTATCGATTGGTCGAACTCAAGATGTCGATGAATTTAAGAAGGTTCTTCAAGAATTAATCGATTCCAAACCCAATAGCGAAATTGAAGAGGTTGCTCGTGGTATTCTGAGTACCATAAATGCGGGGTCAGTACCAGTGCGTTATTCTCAGGAGGATATGAATAAGGCGCGTCAGAACCGTTTGCTGATTAATTGGAGAATTGAAGATCAATTAGCTTTGGAAATGGAGAACGGTAGTCGTGATGATTTAAACTCAGAGAAGGACTATTTCAAATTTATTCCTGATGAAGAACACTATTTTGTTCTGTTATTCAAAAAAAGGGCAGCCGATCCTAACAGGGTGATGTTTAATATCGATCAGTATAATAGGTCTGCCAACAAGAGAAGCCTAAGAACCGACAGACTTTCGTTGAATAAGAATGATATTATTATTCTGGTAAAAGGACTCAAGGATAAGACAGAAGGGCTTAAGTATTTTAATGAAATTGTTGTTTCAGATAAGGCGTACAAAGGCTTGGAGAATATTCCCTATAAAAATTTCTTAATCTCAGTTTCCAATTTTGAAACAATGAAAAAGGATGAGCTCGTTAATGAATATATGAGCTTTTACAAGAAGCATTATTACCAGAAGAAAACGGTTTTAGTAAAAAAAGAAGGGGAGTTGGTTGATCCCGAATTTGAGGATCAGAACTTTGAAGTCGATTCGAGTGATAATCATCGTTTTATTCTTTTAGTGCCTACGCGTAAAATGAATGTGATTAAACTGAAAAATGATGTTTTCAATCACGATAAGGATTTCAGCGTTATAAAGGAACCGTATGATAAGACCCGAACGATGATCGCGGTTAATAACCTTGGGCCACAAAACTCGGCTATGGAATATTTTAATCAGATTGCTTCTGATAAAAAGGTCTTTGATCAGTTGGCTCAGGTTGATTACGAGAGTTTTGTTATTGGGGAAAAGAACTTTATGAGGTTTTTTGTAAACAGAACATTGGATAAGTACTTGTCTTTTTTCACCGAAAATTATATCATAAAGGCAGCTAAAGAAAAAAGGCTCGAAAAGAAAACTGTTGAAGTTGATGATGGTCCCTATGTGTATGATCCCAATATTGCTCACGATTTTGTTTTGATTTTTAATAAAGAAGGCGTTAATGCCAAGCTTGTTGAAAATGGCATCAAAAAATATAACACCAGAACTTTAAAAACGGAACGTTTGTCTCTTGATGAGAAACGCGATATGATTGTGGTTTCGAACATGCGAAATAAGAAGCAAGCAATGATGTATTTCAGAGCCATTATTTCAAACCGGAATTTGTTCTCTCAGGTTGAGAAGTCAGGTTATCGCAATTTTATCATCTCAAAGGATAATTTTGAAGTGTTTAAAAATCTCATGGATACTGATCAGTATCTAAAATTCTTTAGCAAACGCTATTTAAATTAAGCTTTCTTAATATTTAAATTGAAATATATTAAAGGGAAGAACGTTACTTGTTGAGTAGAACAAGTTGGATAAACATTATCCCGGAATATCTTGTTACTACATTAAATATCAAAGGTGATGTCCGGTACATTGCCAATTGTAGAATTCTAATAGGAATGTACGTGAAAGCAATTAAGATACTTTGGGTAGACGATGAGATCGATTTATTGAGACCGCATATTATTTTTCTTGAGGGGAAAGATTATAGTGTAGACACATGCAATAATGCACCTGAGGCCATTGATATGGTTCGAAACACCCATTATGATTTGATTTTATTGGATGAGAATATGCCCGGTATGTCAGGTTTGGAAGCCTTGTCTGAAATAAAGGCAATCGACCTTACCCTTCCCATTGTCATGATCACAAAAAGCGAAGAGGAAGATATCATGGATGAGGCTATTGGAGGCCATATAAGCGACTATCTGATCAAGCCGGTAAATCCCAAACAGATTCTTCTGAGTATCAAGAAAAATACAGATAAAAGACGATTAGTGTCTGAAAAAACCACCTCCGCATATCAATCCCGTTTTTCACAATTGGGTATGGAAATTAATGATTGCAGAAGTCTGGAGGATTGGAAACAGGTTTATAAAAAATTGGTATTTTGGGAATTGGAGTTGGCCAGTATTGAGGACTCGGGTATGGATGAGGTGCTTAAAATGCAAAAGTCTGAAGCCAATAATCTTTTTACTCGTTTCATTAAGAAAAACTATTTGGATTGGATCAATTCTGAGAGTCATGATAAGCCCCTCTTTTCACATAATGTTTTTAAAGACAAAGTTTTTCCTTTATTGGATAAGGGTGAGAAAGTCGTTTTTGTTTTAATCGACAATTTGCGAGTCGACCAGTGGCAGGTTATATACCCCATCATAAGCGATTATTTTGTGATGAAGGATGATGACATGTATTGCTCAATTTTACCCACAGCAACGCAATACGCCCGAAATGCAATGTTTGCTGGTTTAATGCCTTTGGATATTCAGAAACGACACCCTGAATTGTGGATTAATGAAGATGAGGATAGCAGTAAAAACATACATGAAGAAGAATTGTTAGCCTTGCATTTAAAACGCAAATTCAAAGATGTAAAATTTAATTACGAGAAGGTGAATTCTAAGAAATCCGGCGCTAAAATCATCGATAGTCTGTCAACTTTATTAGATTCTCAACTGAATGTTTTTGTTTACAATTTTGTAGATATGCTTTCTCACGCACGTACCGAAAGTGAGATGATTCGTGAATTGGCAAATGATGAGGCAGCTTATCGTTCATTGACTACATCCTGGTTCGAACATTCTCAGTTGTTGGAGTTGATTAAGAAATTATCAGAGCAAAATATAAAATTGATCATCTCAACCGACCATGGGGCTATTCG
>Ga0193951_1000967_pt1 | contig 12762 bp, 16 predicted proteins | sample BB_2_MG_FD_140370 | JGI IMG/M metagenome (GOLD analysis project Ga0193951, IMG submission 140370) | Microbial mat bacterial communities from the Broadkill River, Lewes, Delaware, United States - BB_2_MG | ecosystem: Environmental > Aquatic > Freshwater > River > Microbial mats | place: USA... | reverse complement strand
CTCTATGTAACTGACTTGCTGCAACTGAATCATGGCGAAGAATTCTACCACAGCCCTGCAACTGGATAATCCATTCTGGCGCTTTGCCCTGCAACTCTGGTCACAACCTGGCGTGGAATCCTGCTGCCTGGCGCTACAGACCCGGGGACTGAGTATTAACCGACTGCTGTACTGTCTCTGGCTTGGCCAGACCGGCCGCCAGCTCCCTGAAACCAGCCATGATGCTGATAGCTGGCAGCAACAGATCAGCCACCCCCTGCGAGCCTTACGCTTTCAGGTACGTGATCTGAAAGCAACTGACCCTGCGCTGGACTGCGCCTATCAAGCCCTGCGCAAAGCAGAGCTGGCCTGCGAACAGGTTGAGATAGCCCGGTTATACCAGTACAGCCAGAGCGCCCCCACAGATACAGCCGGGGCAGAACTCTGCCACCGAAACCTGCAACACTGGCTGGCACAACAGCAACAGCCGGAGCTATTGCAGCACATTCACCTCCAGCAACTGCTGCGGTTAACCATACAGTCACCTGAGCCAGAGCACAGTTCACCAGGCACCGATAATTAATCTGTTGGTAATGAATAACTGACGATCGGTGCTGGCGACAAACTGAACTTTGCTATTTAATCAGTCACTAACGGTTACGGACCACAGAATAAGGATCAACAGAATGAAACGTACCTGGTTAGCTGCCGCACTGGCGACCACCATGACAATCGCCTCTCCTGTGTTTGCGGCGGACCTTGAAACAGAGCAGCAGAAGCTGAGCTACAGTCTGGGTCTGATTCTGGGACAGCAGCTGAAATCTCAGGTTGAAGAGCTGGACTACGATGCCTTCCAGTCGGCTCTGAAAGGGGTATATAGCGGCGCTGATCCTGAGTTGACTGAAGAGCAGGTTGCCAAAGTCATGCAGGATTTCCAGGCACGCAAGATGGAAGAGCAGCGTAAGGCTGTTGCAGAGATGGCCGACGCAAATCTGAAAAAAGGCGAAGTCTTCCAGAACGAAAATGCAAAAAAAGACGGCGTAAAGAAAACCGAAAGCGGCTTACAGTATGAAATACTGACTGCCGGTGAAGGCAAAAAACCAGCCGCTGAAGACACCGTTAAAGTGCACTACCAGGGCACCCTGGTAGACGGCACCAAATTCGACAGCTCCTACGACCGTGGCGAACCGGTTTCCTTCCCGCTGAACGGAGTTATCCCTGGCTGGACTGAAGGCCTGCAGCTGATGAACGAAGGCGGTAAAGCGCGCTTTGTTATTCCAGCCGATCTGGCATACGGCCCTGGTGGCATGGGGAACGCCATTGGTCCGAATGAGACCCTGGTATTTGAAGTTGAGCTGCTGAAGGTTAACCCGGAAGAGAAATAATATCCCCGGCGTAACACAAGCTCAAAAAAACCGCCTGCTGGCGGTTTTTTTGTGCTTATTCAGCAGCAGGGTCAGTGTAGCTCGTTCATCACACCATTAGAGCCAACGGCAAAAAAGACGCCTTTCTTACCAAAGGCGACATCGTATACGCCAGTATTTGTTGGCCCATAGGCATCACGCTTATGCACCTGCCAGCTGCGCATCAGACTACCTTTTCGCGCATCCCACAATTGCACCACGCCGGAGGCTGACCCTGTCAGCAAGTAGCGGCTATCCGTGGAAAAACGCGCACTGAGGTAGCTGACTCGCTGAGCAAAGAACGCCTCATCACTGGTCAGGGTTGCCAGCTCCTTACCCGTCGCAGTTTCCCAGATCACAGCCCTGTTCAGCGTCGCCGAGCTGAACGCCAACCGGCCATCCGCTGACAACGCGACAGTATCGACCGTGTTATCAAAGGTCAGGGTCTGCTGCAGCTCCCCTGTCAACAGATTCCACAGCTTCGCTTTATAAGCATCTGAACCTGTCAGTGCAAACTGGCCCGTTTTATCCAGTGCAACCGCACGCACCCGCGCATCATGACGCAGTGTTTCACGTGCTCCGCCATTTTTCAGGTCATAGTAAACCGCATTGTGATCCGCCTGACCAACCAGAGCAAAGTCACCATTATGGGCAAGCGCAATATCCAGTATTTCAGCCTGAGAGCTGAGAAACTCCAGTGGCTTACCGCTACCAGTTTCCCATAGTACCAGCGCTTGCTGCTCCGCAGTTACCGCATACTTTTCATCCGGAGAAAATGCCGTCGCCGAAAGAGTAGAGTACTCGCCTGACTTATGATTCCAGCTAAACAGCCGGGCATTCTGTGCCACATCCCAGAGACTGCCGCCATGCAAGGATGATCCCAGGCTAACGTAGCTAGCCGTCGGCGAAATTGCAGCACTGTAAGCCCCCTGGCGGGCGTACTCACTCCAGCTCACCGGGGCATCAGCTGACTGACAGCCCGTCAGTACCAATGTCGATGCCAGCATTAGCGCTGGCGTATATCGCAACGTCATGGCGATATCAGTCCCCCGATGCCAGCGCCTGATCACGGTGTGCAGTATGCAGCACTTCAATCAGCTGATCTTCAAGTGCAAAGCGCTCCTCCAGGGCCACCCCCAGCTCCGACAGTGAATTGGAAAATTCACGTACATCCTGCACCGTCGGACTACTCAGTCTGGAATAGCGGTCATTAAAATCCAGCGCGATATCGGTACTGTCCTGAATACGTGGGAACAGGGCCTGGGCACGCTCAACACTGCCATCATCAAACTGCCCTCCCTCACGCAGTAACTGTTCATAGACCTCAAAGTGCCCGGATGACAGATAATCCACCAATAACTGGCAGAACCGCTCAATCGCACTATCCAGCCCCTCCGTCACATCCTGCCCGGGCAGGCTGACAAAGCGAGAAATAAGGACCTGGCGCTCAGATAACCAGGTGTCAATAATCTCACTGACACCACCCCAGCGTTCTTTAGCGTTGCGACATCTTTCTAACATAGCGCGTCTCCTTTGCGAGTCTTAGCACTGTCAACAGGGCTCGAACCAGGACCCTCTGAACACGATCACCACCAACCCAAGCGCCCGCAGCAGCAGACCCTGCATATCGACAATCTGTTCAAGAACACCCTGAGGCTGATAATCATAGTAATCCTTCCCCCGGATACGAACAATTCCTCAGCACAGGGGATATTCAAGTATTCAGCCCACCAGGCTGCCTGCTCAATTAAAGCATAAATCAGCTGACCTCCCAGACTTTAAACACTGTCGAGCAGCCTGGTAGCGGGGTATACTGATCAGGTTTTCAACACTGTCTGGGACGGATCTACTTAGGAGATGGGAGAACCCGATGCTGAAAAGACTGATGGCAATACTGCTACTGGCAACCGTTGCACAACTGAGCTGGGCCGCCGACGGTGCCGAAGGCGAAGAGTACATTAACTATATTGAGCTCAAACCCTTTGTAGCCAACTTTGGGACCGGTGCCAAGTTACGGTTCGTAAAGTGTGAAGTTACCATTCAGGTTTCTTCCGAAGCCGCCCACCATGCCGTGAATATGCATATGCCACATATTCGTAACGACATTGTGTTTCTGCTCAGTGGCCAGTCGGTTGAATCCATGAAAACAATTGAAGCACAGCGCACACTGGCGCAGAAGGCACTTAAGCAGACTCAGGCATTATTACTTAAGGAAGAGGGTCAGGCATTTGTCAGCGACCTCTTCTTTACCAGCTTTGTCATGCAGTGATTTTCACTGTAAAAACCAAAAAGGCCACCTGAAACGGTGGCCTTTTTGGTTTGGCATTCAAGAATCAGGCAACAATATGGTGTCCGGCATCAACAAACTCAACACTACCAGTCAGACGTGCAGCCATGTCACTGACCAGGAACGCCGCCATGTTACCCACATCTTCTGGACGGCCCAGCTGGTGCAGTGGTGAACGCTGAACGGCATCATCCATCAGCTGATCAAACTTCTCTATACCTGACGCAGCGCGAGTCGGCATCGGGCCTGGAGAAATGCTGTGAACACGGATATTTTTTGAACCCAGCTCAAATGCCAGGTAACGAACCGAGCTTTCCAGCGCAGCTTTAATCGGCCCCATCATATCGTAATGGTCGACCACCTTTTCAGAGCCGTAATAGCTCATCGTCAACAGAGTTCCACCATTTTTCATCAGTGGTTCCGCGCATTTGGCCATCCGGATAAATGAATGACAGGAAATATCCATCGCTTTGGAAAAGCCTTCAGAACTGGTATCAACCAGGCGGCCATGCAGCTCATCCAGTGGTGACCAGGCAACCGCATGCACCACAAAATCCAGCTCACCCCACTGTTCAGCCAGCGTTTCAAAAACAGCTTCCATCTGACCAGGCTCCGCCACATCCAGCGGTACCATCGTTGCGTTCAACTCTTCCGCTAATGGCGCAACATAAGGCCGGGACTTCTCATTCAGATAGCTCACACAAAGCTCAGCACCCGCTTTGCGCAGTACAGATGCGCAACCATAAGCAATGCTGTGACTGTTAGCGATCCCAACAATCAGCCCTTTCTTACCGGTCAAATCCATCATATTCATTACAAACATCCATATCATCGGTTCTGGTTATGTTGCAGCAGCGTAAACACTTCCTGTGACATTGCAATGAAGATAACAGATCCCGTCACAAACACTCACATTAGCTACCCGGTCGCCGAATATTTTCATGCGCAGCTGCACCAGAAAAAAATCCGGAAAAGCCCAAACAAAAACGCTGTAGCCCTCATAACAAAAGGCATTCACAATCGTAGAGCGCCAACCCTGGCTGCATGCGCTATGGTTTAACTATGCAAGCCAGTGAGGTACGGATGAACACACCAAAATCACTTGCAGACGTCCTTGAACAGATGATGCAGCGAGCCACCCAGCAGGGGCAGATAGAGAGCTACGGTCCGCGCACACTGCTCTACCGTCATGGCCTCTATAGCAATGACACCACACTATGGAGCCATTCGCCGGCGCTCGCCCTCAACCACCCAGGTCGCTATCTGGTAACCGTACAGCCTCAGCAGAGCCTCAGGCTGGCTATTCTTCGCAAAGGTGATTTTGACCGGCTGGTCCATGAAAACTGGATCAGTTCCGGTAGCATCAACCAGGCACTGACAATGCTATGCCAACGGCTGAACCGATTAAGCCCATTAAGCACGATTGATGGCTTCGCCAGCTACCGGCTAGACCCCGGTCCTCACTATCAACATATCGTTATCTTCAGGCCTCTGGATGTACTGGCCCTGTATGATATTGAACAGGTTTAACCCCGTGACCGGAGCCCCGCCTATGACATCAGCAGCCAGGATGCTTCAACAGTTCATTCAGCAGCACCCTCAACTGCTGGTCCTCACCGGCGCAGGGGTCAGCACCCCATCGGGCATCCCCGATTATCGGGATCAACAGGGCAACTGGAAACGACCGCAACCCGTTCAGCACCAGCGCTTTATGACCGAGCACCATACCCGCCAGCGCTACTGGGCTCGCAGCCTGGCCGGCTGGCCCACGATTCGAGATGCCCAGCCCGGTCTTGCCCATAAAACACTGGCCGCGCTTGAGCAACAAGGGCATATCATTCAGCTGGTCACCCAGAATGTTGACCGGCTACACCAACGCGCAGGCAGCCGACGGGTCATTGACCTGCATGGGCGTTCTGATCATGTCCGCTGCATGGAATGTCAGACCCGCTACCTGCGCGAACGGGTTCACCAGCACAGCGCAGAATGTAACCCCGCGTTTAGTGAACTAAGTGCCCCGGCAGCTCCGGATGGCGATGCTGATCTGGATGATCTTGATTTCAGTGGGTTTCAGGTGCCCCAATGCCCACGTTGCAGTGGCATACTGAAACCAGACGTCGTGTTTTTCGGTGACCATGTCCCGCGCACCCGGGTTGAGCGAGCACAGCAAGCGCTGCATCAGGCCGACGCATTACTGGTGATTGGCTCATCATTAATGGTGTATAGCGGCTTCCGCTTCTGTAAATGGGCCCAGCAGCAGAACAAACCCATTTGCGCGCTCAGCCTGGGCCAGACTCGAGCTGACAACCTGCTAACACTGAAACTGAACGCCGAGGTCGACAGCACATTACGAAACGCTTTCCCACTGCAACAGGTCAGCCTGCGATAATACGCTCAGCAACCACCCATGCTATGCTGGGCGCTGGACATAATAGACGCAGGCCACGACATGGATCGTTCACCTGCTCTGCCCGTTACAGCGATTCTGATCAGCATCGCCCTCACCCTGGTGAGCTTTTCAGTACTGTACTACCAGCAGAGCGAACAGCATAAAAACCGAGCAAGACTCCAGCTCAACAGCCACGCCCGACAACTGGTTGACACCTTTGATCGACATTTCAGTGATATCAACCTGATACTGCAGAACAGCGGCACTATTGAACAACTCTGTACCCAGCAGGACTGGCACGACAGCAACTCGATACTGGCACGCCCGGAGATTGTCGGCGTACAGGTGCTGGACGCCCAGGGCTACCTGCGCTGCGACAACGGCAAACCATTACACCCAGCCCCTCACATTGGAAAACCCGACCCTCACTTTGGCCTGCGTTTTATTGGGCCACGGCTGGTCAGTCACTATGACCGCCCCGTGTTAATGCTCGCCCGTACCCGCACCGACGGCAGCGCAATTCAGGTTATTCTGCACCCGGGCTGGCTACGTAACCGTATGCGTCAACTTACCAGCAGCCTGGGCTTTGTCGCACTGGTCGACAGTGATAGCGGTGTTCCCGTGCTGGATATCGGTGCCTATAGCCTGCCCAGACAGCACAGCCTGTTTCCTCTTAACTTTGCCACAACAGCTGAGGGGCTATTTGATAATAACCGGCAACAGTACCTGTATGCTCTGCCTCTGCTGACACAGCCGGGCCTGTCGCTGATCATCAGCGAAGAAAGCATTTTGCTAAACCAGCCTCTGACGCTGTTCACTGTGCAGCGGCTGTTTCTGGTTATACTCTGTTTTATACTGATCCTTGTCCTGACACTCAGGATTCAACGCAGCCTCAGTGATCCGGCACGCCAGCTGCGTGCCGCAATGCGCCAGCAGCAATTTATCAACCTGTATCAACCCCTGGTGCGCTCTGAAGACTTCTCTCTGGCTGGCGTTGAGGTCCTGATGCGCTGGCAACATCCCGATGGCATACGCAGCCCCGATACATTTATCCCAGCCGCCGAGTCCACTGGACTGATTCGCGAGATGACCCTGCAGCAGCTCGCACGTATCACCGACGAACTCGCCAGCATTCTGGCAACGCAGCCCAGCTTCAGGGTGAATGTAAATATCTGCCCACCCATTATTAACGACCCGGCAACGGTTGATAGCATCATCCAGTACAAAGAAAAAATACCCGGACTGGTACTGGAAATTACTGAAAATGAAATGCTGGAAGCATGCGAAATCACCGCCCGCTCTCTGCAACGCTTTCGTGAAGCAGGGATACACATCGCGATTGATGATTTCGGCACCGGCTACTGCGGCCTGTCCTACCTGAGCCAGCTTCCCCTCAGCATCCTCAAAGCCGACCGCTGTTTTGTGGCCGCAATGGGAACCGACGCTGTTAATTCTCACCTGCTGGAAACCATTCAGCAACTGGCACGCAAATTAAAACTCAGTACCGTAGCAGAAGGGGTAGAAGACGCCCATCAGGCCCTCAAACTGCAAACAATGGGGGTTGAGTATCAACAGGGCTGGTACCACGGTCGGCCTATGTCACCTGAACAGATTTATGCGCGCTGGCTTGATAGCCAGCAACAGCTAACGGCCCGCCCCAGCCTCAGCGCCAGCTACGGTTAACACAAAACACTCCTGCCGGCCAAATGGCCGGCAGACACCTCCCGCCACTCCCAGCACAACAAATTCATACAGCAGTTTGACCGGGACAAACGTCGTTACTAATTTTATAGAATCTTTGATCCATATTACGAAACCCATTGCCTGCGAGGGCCAGACAGGCACTTTAGTCGATCGAACTGCCACTAAAGAACAACCATTTTCAAACTTTTCTGGCCACAAAATCAAACAAGCTAATTGTTCAAATTGTGAACTGGTGGTAAATTAACCAGTAGCACCAGGGGTTTATGAACACTCATTTTCTGTCTGGCAGACGAGCTCTGGCACTCTCACCCACTGCCCGGTGATATAGCCCGGAGGCAGGGAAGGCAATGGAAATAAAGAGATTGAACAATCTATTCGTGGATAGCAGCGGGGAGCGACAGCAGCGTAATGCTCAACCCGCGCCTGAGCTACCCTCTTCCAATAATCAGCTTCGCGATACAGCCGATAGCTTTGAAGCGTTACTGGCGCGTAATCGCATGCCTGCGGCATCCAATGTCACCCAGAGCCTTTACCTTACCCAGATGCAGGCGCAGAAAAGCGCACTGCTGGACGAATACGCCAGCACTCTGGCCCGATTAAGCCATGATTTCAGCCGCCAGATGGGCAATACCGGCCTGCACCTGAGCGAATTAATCGACCATGCGGAAGATCCAGCCAGCCTGGCACGCTTACTGTTTCCACTGGCAGAGTCCTCCCAGCTTAAGGCGCAGCACTTTATTCAGACCCATCAGGTACAGATTCACAGCCTGAAACTGAAAAACAGTGAAATCAAAAGCTTCCCCACCAGCCTTACCAGCTGGCTGGCGCAGCAAAAGATTTCACCCGCCAACACAACCATGGCCTCCATGGAAACGCCCACCATCCTGAATACCGGTGATGACGGCAGCCGCTATCAACAGATCAGCCGTCTCTATCAGGATTATACTGAGCAACTGAAAAGCGATTACACCGAAGCTGCCAATGCTCTATTGATGGAAGCACAACGTAGTCTGCCCTCCGTCGATATCAGCCTGGCACAGCTGATCGGACAACTGGAACAGCCCGCCGCCGCCATCGGCACAGATTACCAGCCTGGCCCTCTGCAACAGTGGCTGGATGATCAGCAGACACTGGTAGAACAGTTCCGACAAGCCCGAGATCGCCAACGTAACATTACCAATATGTCAGACTGGGCACGCCAGAATGGCCACCGGCACCCCTGGCTACACGGCTGATAAGTACCAAACCTGTAACGCCTTCACCCGCAAATCTGGCACAGACACCTCGCGACAGCTATGCTGAAAAAGCAGAGCCAAGCCGTTGGAGGGTACATATGTCAGCGCCCAATCATAGCCTGTACCATGACTTCCCCGAGCACCGGGACCGCATCCAGACACTCAAGCTGAGTGACGAAGAGTTCGCCCGCATGGCGACTGAGTATCATCAGATAGACCATAGCATCCGTGGCCTTGAGAGCCGGGGAGTGCCCACATCCACCGAAAACTTTGAACAACTCAAGCGACGCCGGTTACAGCTCAAAGATCAGCTGTTCCGGATGCTGCAATAATCTGACACCCGAGCCGCACCTTATACACAGAGCGCCCCTGGGAACCTGAGGTTTACAGGGGCAGCTTCTGTCGCCTGTGAGATAACCCTGCGGCACAGTTATACCCAGCTATACTCAGCCTGTTAATAGTTTTTACACCCATAACTCACATAGTTACCCACAATCTTCTGCTTTCATGGTCAGATTTGTACAAGGCCTCAACACACCACTTTGCTACACTGGCTCCGGCAATCCATACAGGGAACCTGGACACCGTGGACCTTTATTCCAATACTCTCCTTACGCAACTCGAACTGGTTAATGCCAGATTTCAGCGCCAGCGCTTCAGCCCCCATGTCCATGAGGGCTTCTGTATCGCAGTGGTTGTGGAAGGTGCCCAGCAGTTCAATCGTGAAGGCAGCCAGCATATCGCAGCCAGCGGCCAGCTATTACTGATCAATGCCGACCAGCTGCATGATGGCCACAGCGCCGATGACACGCTGGGCTGTCGTTACCACGCAATTTATCCACAAGCAGAACTGTTACAACCAGTTGTGGATGATCTATGTGGCCCCGGTGCCGGCCTCCCATGGCTTCCCCCGGTCGTCGATGACCCCGCCCTGGCCACCACACTGCTGCAGCTGTTCCACAGCCTGCAATGCAGTGACAATCCACTGCAAAATGAAACGCAGTTTATACACAGTATTGGCCAGCTGATTCAGCGACACGGCAAGCGACCCTGTCAGCCTCAGCCACTGCGAAGCGCATCGACCAAAATACAATATGTGCGCGACTATCTGGATAATTATTGCTGCCGCCCGATCAGCCTGAACGAGTTATCCACACTGGTTGAACTAAACCCCAGCTACCTGAGTCGGCTGTTTCGTCGTAGCACCGGGCTGGCACCGCATCACTACCAGCTGGTGCGCCGCATCGACCGCGCCCGCCAGCTGATCCAGCGCGGTCTGCCACTGCCACTGGCACAGGTTGCACTGGAAACCGGTTTTACCGACCAGCCCCACTTTAATCGTCACTTCAAGCGCTTACCGGCCTGACCCCTGGCCGTTATCAACAGGCTACCTGCTAGCCGGTCAAAAACGTACAAGATCAACCTCGCACCAGTCGCCATACTGGCCGCTAAGCGAGGAGAAAACACATGCATCTGCACCCCGACAGTCGCCGCGGCCTGATTGATACCGCCCCTTTACTACTGACCATCGTGCCACTGGCAGCCAGCTTCGGCGCACTCGGTATCGCCCAGGGAGAGTCCCCATGGCTACTGATACTCTGTTCAGTGGCTGTCTTCGCCGGCAGTGCTCAATTGCTGGCGCTGGGTATGCTGGCTGCGGGTGCACCGCTCTGGCTGATCCTGCTGGCCACCCTGGTGATAAACAGCCGTCATCTATTTTATGCCTTCAGCCTGACAGCCCATGTTCAGCAATATCCGGTGTATCAGCGCGCACTGATGGCATTCGTATTAAATGACGAAAGCTATGCTGTCGTCAGTCGCCAGCCACCCGGACATGGGTTTCTAAACTACTACCTGGCTTCGGGATTCATGGCCTGGGCCAGCTGGTGTGGGGGAACAGGATTGGGGATTTTGATCGCACTGTTATTTGCCGGACAACTGCCCACGGCATTACTCGGCCAGCTGGATATCATCATGGTACTGACCTTTATCAGCCTGATGGCACCCAGACTGCAGCATCGCAGCCACTGGCTATGCGCCATCACGGCAACGGTCAGTATCAGTTTGTGCTGGCACTGGCCACTGGGCAGCGGCTTGCTATTTTCTGCCCTGCTTGCCATCGGCATCGCCCTGCTGGCCGAAGGTACAGAACCGGCCCTGAAGCATGAGAAAGAGGTATGTGAGTAATGGATATCTGGCTGATCGGCGGCATGGCCCTGCTGACCTTTTACACCCGCTACCTGCCCTTTGCGCTGGCCAGGAAACTGGCTTTTGCCAGCCGCTGGCAATCACTATCAAGCTATATCAGCATCGCCATGCTCAGCGCGATCGTAGCCAGAACCACTCTGGTCCGAGAGCAATCGCTACAGTTGGACCTGAGCAACCCGCTGCTGCCAGCAGCCCTGGCAGCTCTGGTCTGTCATGTTTCCAGGCTGTCAGCCTGGTTCAGCACTCTGCTGGGTCTGCTGGTTTTTCTGCTCTGCCGCTGAAGGGGCAGATGGCTGCGACACCATTCCATACCGGCAGAGCCAGATCTTCAGGCTCTTCATGAACGCCTTCGTCACGCTGTTTGAAGCTGCCTTCATTGATCGTCAGCTTCATCAGCGAGGTGATGTAGCGCTCTTTGTCATTAGGCGGTCGCACCTGAGTGGAGCGTCCTTCTTCCATCTGTTCCAGTAACACATTGAAAACCCGATCAAATTCTTCCGCCGCCGTGACTCGCTCACCGCTGCAAAACAACACACAGGAACGGTAATTCGCACTGTGATGGTATGCCGATTTGGACATCACCCAGGCATCATAACTGGCGAACGAGAGGCAGACCTCCTGCCCGGCTTCCAGGTGCTTCTGCAGTCGGCTTTTATTCGCCACATGGAAATAGAGGTGATCATCCACCCGCCATACCGTCATCGGAATCACCACCGGACGGTTGTTGGCTACAAACGCAATATGGCCCAGCTTCAGCTGATCCACCAGCTGATATACCGATGCGCGATCATAGCGGGCACGCTTTGCCACCCGCTTAACCGTACTGTCGGGGCCATGGGCCAACTCTGAGGCCTGGGTGTCCAGGGGTAATAAAGGCTGGGGGTCGTGACACTGTGACATCCACCTGTCTCCTGAATCAGTCAGTAATAAAGGTGGACAGTATTGCCATCAGATGGAACCAGGATAAGACCCATTTATAAAAAACAGACAGGCCCACTTTGGTTCCTGCCTTCAGGAGTAACCGTTATCCGGGAAATCATTAATCATGGCGAAGATATCAGCAATGCTGGATGCATAGCTAATCGCCTCATCCTGTTCACGCAGCAACGACGCAACCTGCTGCTCATTCTCTTCAGTGGTGAGCACCAGCACCCATTCCGGTCGCTCAGCTTCAATCATATATTCCAGCAACGTCACAACATCAACTTCCGGCGAGCTGCTATCGAGCAAAATCGAGTTAAAGGTCTCTTCGCCCAGTCGCTCCAGCGCACCCATCGAGGTGGCGGCCAGGGTAAATTCATGGTCATCTTCCAGGTCCAGCCGGATCACCTGGCCATTGAGCAGCTCAATCAGGTCCCAGCGGGCAGATACAATCAGGTTATTCATTTCACCTTCCCTGTGTTCAGTCCATCACAATGATAGCAGCCAGATCAGCAACAAAAATGACGGTTCGGTTCAGACAGAATCGGGTAGGAGGCGGGGTTACCCCCGCCGTCCTCCCACACCACCGGGCATACGGTTCCGTACCACGGCGGTTCATACATTACATTTGAGCCG
>Ga0193951_1000964_pt1 | contig 12769 bp, 6 predicted proteins | sample BB_2_MG_FD_140370 | JGI IMG/M metagenome (GOLD analysis project Ga0193951, IMG submission 140370) | Microbial mat bacterial communities from the Broadkill River, Lewes, Delaware, United States - BB_2_MG | ecosystem: Environmental > Aquatic > Freshwater > River > Microbial mats | place: USA... | reverse complement strand
GCTAAATCAGCTTTTCCATTGGCAATAAATGAGCGCTTTTGAGTATCCCAAACAAAATCGATGTTACTGAATAACAACATCTGCTGTAGCTCCACTGGCAAAGCATTTGTTAAACCACTAACAGTACGTTCGCCTTCTGATTTAAGCGCTTGCTTAAGACCACCCCACTCGGCCATACGCGAGGCATACAGTTCCTTACTTAGTTTTGATGGTTTAGCAGCTGATCTTAAAATAGCACTGTACAATACATCTTGCGCTTCATTGTTAAAAAAGAAATCAACACCCAACATGGTAGAGGCCATGATCTGTTTTTTATCACGGTCATCAATTAAAGTACCACTTGATTTAAGTTTAACCTGATCGAGCTTAATACCCAAATCAAAATTACCATGACCTTGGATATTACATGCGGCCTCTGAGAAGCGTAACAAAGTGCCTGTAGTATCTGGGTTAGCGTGTTTAGCCTCCGAAGTAATATCAAACGACTGAGCCGACTCATTATACATCAACAAACCGTTGGCACTCAGCATAGGTACATCACTGTAATCCTCACGCCCTTCGGCAAATGACGAATACACATGTGTACTATCTTTTGTGATAAAAAAGTCCTTATAAATGTCCTCGAACTTAAAGTTCTGTAGCTCCTCACCTATCGGTATACGCACATCAGCCGGATCAATAGGCGATTCGAAACGAATATAGGTCTGTGGACCATTGGAGCAGCGGTGCAACATCTGCACACCACCATCAAAACTCAGCAACTGCGCTTTGGCTGACAGCTTGGCATTACCTTGATAGGCAAAGTGTGAATTAAAAGTAAATAATTCCTTGTTGGTTATCTTACTTTCGGCAATGGTTTCCTCTTCTTTTCCATACTCAATATTATGCATAGATAAGGTTAACTTTTTGCCATCACCATTGAAGTAGTCGTATTTACCATAACCTTTATAACCATATTTACCAGTTACACTCACACGTGCATCATATAAAGTATGTTTGATTAACGAGTCTTTATCCAATACAATTTTAACACTATCTAAAGGATCAATTTCAGCATCTTCACGAATGGTAACTAAGCCATTTTTAAGAATCAGATTTGCATCACCCACCTCAATATTCTTCACTTCTTCGGCATATATTGTTTTGGTCTCTACATCGTACATGGCCATTGGCACATAGAACGAAAGCGAATCTTGTCGACGGTGCGTCGATACAAAGCGGTTACCTTTTGAGCCACGTGCTCCCATGTAAATGTCATTCTTATCCATGTCCCATGAGAACTCACTTATGAATGATACGTAGCGGTTATCCGTAAAATCAACACGGCTACCACCCGATCGTGATTTAAAGGTACCTTGTCGTGTTTCGAAATCAATGTTTGATATCAAGTTTGTTGTTGAGAAACTGACACCTTCAACCTCAGCTCCGGTTAAGTTAAAGTCTGACGAGTCGGCCATAATGGTATGATCGCTAAAGTCAATATCTTTTGACTTCACACTTGCACTTCTCATAAAGAAAGTACCGCCCCCAGTCATACCAAACGGTGTAATTTTAACTTTACCCTGTAACTCAGCCTCTTTATTATACATGGTAAAGTTCTCTTCTTGACTTGTTGCATAAAACTCATCATCCTTTGGTAGGTACTCCACATATATGTAACGCGATGTAACATCCGGAAATGGCGGACTGTCGATTTGCTTCTCTACCGTAAAGTCGTACACTTGCCCTTTCACCTTATTAGGTAAAAAGGTAAAATCCTCGGAATGCGAAGTGGTTGTTAGGTAATTTAGCTCGCCATTACCTTTTAAGCCCTTATTACTTAAATCGATAGAATTAGTAAATGTCGCCTTGCCATCGTAAATTGGATATCCCTCTTCTGGTGTTTCACGTTTAAAGCCCAATGAGAAGTCTGGGCGAATTGTTAAGTGCTCACTGAAGGTTGGGAAGATATTGGACTCAAAGGTTCCACTAAAATTAAAGTTATTTCGCTTTAGCGTATTGATACTATCCATTTCAAAAGGATCAAGCGTAAAAAAGAATTGATCTTTATGGTACGACCCCTCTTGAATAGCACTATTATCGAAATAAACGTATGAGGCAATCTGACTGTTAATAATTGGGTAATGTGGATTTTGCCGAGCTCCAGATTTATTATCTGGCTCATCAATCTGTAGAAATCCAGATAATTGAGATATGGTATTTTCCACATCTTTCAGCAAAGGAAAACCAAAGTAATCTTTCTCGCCCGATTCAACTTTCATTTTGAGTGAATCAATGTTACTCATGTCAATCCTAAAGTCATCGTAAAGGAATTTAAAACCATTACCCGCCAGTGTTAACATGCCGGCATTAACGGTTCCATTAAACACAAAGTTACGGTTCTCCTTTAAAGTAATCTTCTCTTCTTTAGGGAAGAAAACAACATTTTGGTGATCGCAAATGGATATGGACTCCACCCCACTTAAACCCAAATCGTAATTTAATAAATCGATTCTTGCATTGGCTTCTTCACTTCCCGTTAATGACGAAAAACGAATCACATCATAATCTTTTTTGCCAAGTCTAAAATCCAGGTAATCACGCAAACGCTGGCGTATAGTGATCTCATCGGTATTTATATTATAGCCAACAAAACCATAAAACGACAGCTGTATAATTTGCTGACGTATAGGACTAACTGGAAAACCCATGTACTTGGCGTACTCTGCAGCGGTAAAAGGTTGCTCTTGGTAGTATTTACTACAATTACGTAAGCCTTGCAATGGATGAATGGCATCCATGCCTTGCAGCTGGTTATAAAACTCTTCGCGAAAATAACTTAATGACTCAAAGAAAGCCTGATTTTGAGCAGCGCCTGTTAACATCCGTAGATCAACAAACTGATCGCCAATTTTCCAGCGAATCAGCTCTACATCCATGCTGATGTTATGAAAAGTATTAAAATAAGGGCTCAGGGCCAAACCCTCGCCATTACGTATAAGGTGTACTTCATTTAACTCAGCCATGTACTTAAAAATAAGTCCCGGATGATATATAAAGCCCTTATGCATATCGATCGACACCTCGGTATCATTACTTAAAATTTGATCTTTACGCAAAGCAAAATACAATGACTTGGCCGTAATAAAAGCCGTATCATTCTTATAAATTGTTATAGTAGCCGGGTTTTCATGTGTTCCTGCCCCCAAAAATTTAGCTCCATTTTGGGCAAAGCCTCCTTCATAATCAATACTCGGGTGAATTTTTTCAATTTTAAAACGCTGCTCACTCGTTACAAACTTTGGGTATATCGTTGAGCCAGGTCTTGTAATCTTCATCACCTTATGGCTTAACGAACCCTTTAAGGCATAATCAAAATAGTGACGGTTATAAAAATCAACAGAATCCATCTGAATGGCGGACTTGTCCATTTTTACCTCATATTTATCAAAAGTAGCATACACCATATCTGGTGTAAAACCACACCTCTCCCAGGTGATACGCCCTTTGTCACCATACCACATTTTGTCCATTGGGTAAAACACCCCTTCGGTATCATAAATTGTGATACTATCTCTTTTCGAATGACATACCAGATCTGTAGCACCAAGAACGATACTTAACTTCTTATCGTTGTACTCGTAGCGATAATTATCATTTTTTGTATACCATACTACGGCTGGTGTCGTATAAATGGCATTATTTTTAATGAGGTTTTCGCTCACCTTCATTAAGGACTTGAGGTGACGCAGTGCAAAGCGTTTGGTACCGAGGAGCTCCGTTATGGCCTGATGCCAATTTGTGAAACTTTCAGCGGGATGCTTCTTATTGCGAAACGCCATTATTGTCTCCAAATATGTATGATAATCGGGATAAGGGCGAGCCTTTTTTACCGCCATACGGTTGCAAGTTGATACAACCAACTCCTTTAACTGGTCGTCTGTCTCACCATTATTCCAAAATAATTCGAGAGTTTCAATAAACTCTTTGGCGGCTTTCTTATCCGTAGCTCCTTTAAACACTTCCTCCATCTCACCAACAAATAGTTCGGGCGTACCGCTAAACTTATTTTGAGCATTTACAAAGGTGATTCCAAATATAGAGCTGTATATTACTAGTGTCAGTAGTTGTTTAATCATAAACATTTGTATTCTTGCGTCGCGTATTCGCTCAATTTTAGTTACTCGGTTTTACTATACGCAGCAGCAGTCCATTTGTTCTCTGTTTTTTGCGATATTAATGTCAGACCATGTTTTTTTGCTTCTTCAGTCATTTTTGGAAGATCTTCAAGGTAAAAACCACTAAAAAAAATCTGTCCGTTCTTTTTCAATACTTTAGCATAGGCATGCATGTCATCAAGCAATATATTACGGTTTATATTGGCCAAAACAAGATCAAACTGTTGGTTAGTTAACAAATCAGCTCCACCAAGTAACAGTTCCATATTGGTCACACCATTAAGATCAAGGCTCTCGTGCGCATTATTATAAGCCCACTCTTCAATATCAATACCCGTAATGCTATTTGCACCTTTCTTAGAACAAAGCATACCCAATATCGCAGTACCACAGCCCATATCCAGTATATTCAAGCCTTTAACATCTGTTGCCATCACATATTGCATAATCAAACTGGTTGTTTCATGATGCCCTGTACCAAAAGCCATTTTTGGATTGATGATAATCTCATATTTGTAGTTTTCATCCACCTGATGAAAAGGGCTACGTACAACACAATCATTCCCAATAACAATTGGCTTAAAATAATGCTCTTCCCACACTTTGTTCCAGTTTTGGTCAGCAATAATTTCGGATTTAAACGACAATTGAATGCCATCTAACGGGCAGTATACATCATCTAGGTTAATGGCCCCAAAATCTTTACTCGGAATATAAGCCTCAAAGCCCTTGTTTGTATCCGTAAAGCTATCAAAACCCATTTCCCCCATTTGAGCCATTAGTAATTCATTGGCAATTTCATTCACCGGACATACATCAACCACCACTTTTACATATTCCATTGCTGTTCTTTTTCTTGCAAAAGTATACAAAAAGAAGGAATCACCTAGCCTTATTGACCATAAGGATGATACAAATATAAAAGCACATGCCTATCATGAAAAAACAGAGTTATACATATGCTTTACAATCCTTTAACACCAAATGCACATCAAAATTTCGTTAGCTATGTTAAAGCCGCATACACAATAAATCCAGCGACTGTATCTATAATCAATTTGGTCACCACACCTTGTGTGACCTTCATGAGGTGAAAAGGCTTTACAATTATGAGGCCTTATTAAGAACACAGAGTAAAAAAGAGCTACTCTTATTAACCGCAGTTCGATTCATGACGTTTCATTTAAAGCTATGACACATACTTTAAAATAAAACATCCTATCCACGAGGTATACTGTTAAGAACGAAACATACAAATTATGCTAATAAGCACTTGGTTGTCAATTGTCATCAGGTTAGTTTATTTCAATTCTTTCTTTATCTTTAACTAAACCATTGGATAAACCAAGCTATGTTGAGACGTAACAACCACCTTTATCACATCCTTATTCTTTTTGGCTTAATGTCTTTTTTGGCCAGTCCAATTAAGGCCGATAAGCTTAATGAAGTTGTTATACTCAATTCATACCACAATGGTTTTAACTGGACCAAGCAAATTAACAACACGATATCAGCAGAATTTGAAGGTTCAGAAACCACACGTTTGTTTTATGAATTTATGGACAGTAAACGCTTCCATTCGGAGGCCTACTTTCAACACCTCAAAAGCATTTATCATCTAAAATATTCTAAACATAAAATAGATGGTATCATTTGTTCAGACAATAGAGCTTTTGATTTCTTTTTGGCGCATGGCAAGGAGATATGGGGCGATATACCTGCTGTATTCTGCGGGGTAAATGATATTGATGAGCAGCTGCACCTAATAGATACCACAAAGCATGCCATTGTACATGAGAAAATTGACATCGGTGGCACAATACAAATCATTACAGAACTCCAACCAGAACTGGAAGAAATACTTGTTATTTCAGATCAAACCTTATCAGGAAATATATTTCTCAACCAATTTATTTCCAGTTACGAAGCCTTAAATATTGATGTAAGCTATAAAATAATAAATAATACAAACCCATCTGCACTAAGAAACGCTCTTATTAATGAGCCAAGTCAAAACAGGGCCATTTACCTACTTAGTCTTTACACCAATCGAAATAATATACCCAATGAAATGGTGAAGGAAAGTCGGTATTTCTTTAAAGACATTAACATCCCCATATACAGTAACTGGGATTTTTTGATGCCTAACCTAATCACAGGGGGGAAAATACTAAAGGCCAAAGATCAAGGGCAGATGGCAGCCAATATTATGAAATCACACCTGAATGGCCAACCAACAACAACACATATCTGGCCCCAAACACCTACTATACTAGACGCAACAATACTGGATAAATTTGACCTTCAAACCAAACATCTAAGCGATCAATACACCCTTACCAATGAACAAGTTAATTGGGTGAAGAAATACAAAAAAGAGCTTACAATCATCTTAATTTTACTCATCGTCTTTGTATTTATTATTCTGCTTCTGGTAAGTGATATCATCAAAAGAAAAAAGATTGAAATTGATTTCATTGAAAGTGAAAGAAGACTTGAGTTAGCCATTAATGGAGCTAATGAAGGCCTGTGGGACATCAATATACCGTCTAAATCGATTTATACCAGTGACCAGTTTGCTGAGCTATTGGGCTATACTTCATCATCAGATCTTAACTTAAATGCATCCAACTGGCATAAATTTGTTCTGCCACAAGATGTTGAACAAATTAAGGAAGCATACAACCTGCACAAAGATGGTAAAGTAGAGGCTTTTCAGTGTGAAATCAGATTAATAAGTAAAAATGGTCAATCCTCATGGTATTCTGTACATGGTAAAATTACCGAAAGCATTAATAACACGCCAACACGCATCACTGGTATTATACTGGATATCAACACACAAAAAGCATTTGAGAAAGAACTCAAAAATGCCAAAGATAAAGCTGAAGAAAGCGACCGCTTAAAATCCTCTTTTCTAGCCAATATGTCACACGAAATAAGGACACCTATGAATGCCATCCTTGGCTTTACCGACCTACTCATATTCAGCAGTTTAACTCCAGTAGAAAAACATGACTATTTAAACCTTATCAAACGAAGTGGTGAGAACTTGCTAACTTTAATCAACGATATTATAGACATTAGTAAAATTGAGTCGGGCGAACTTAAAATTAAGGAAGACAGCATTGATATTGTACAACTTATTGATGAGGTAGTAAAAGTAGGGATTAGCCTAAGAAATTCGTTGAACAAAGACATTACTATAAAAGCAAAAACACGGCTTAAACAAGACGATTTCTTCATTATAACTGATCCCTTACGGGTCTATCAAATATTAATTAACCTGGTATCTAATGCCGTTAAGTTTACGGAAGAAGGCTCAGTTGAGATCAACTACAATATTAAGGACGACACCACACTTCTTCTCTCCATCAAAGATACCGGACCTGGTATATCTGATGAAAACAAGAAAATAATATTTGATCGCTTTAGACAAGTGGACGAATCAACCATCAAACAACATGGCGGTACAGGACTAGGCCTATCAATTACGCAAAGCCTAATTAACCTGATCAATGGTAGCATTGAAGTCATCTCTCAACCCAATAAAGGGGCCGAATTTAAGGTTAGTGTACCCATTAAAATCCACCAAGCTACTGAATCTGTTGAAAAGCAGTGAATGGTATAGTAAGTTCATTTTGTATATTTGCATTCAAAACTTATTATATGGAGCTTTTTTTCGACCCACTATTTACTGGTGAGGGCATGCTTTGCGAATCGGAGAGCAAACACTGCATTAATGTTTTACGCCACAAATTAGGCGATGAGATCACCATTGCTAATGGCAAAGGAGACTACTTTACCGGACGAATTATTTCGGCACACCCTAAGCGTTGTGAAATTGAAAACATCAGTACCCAAACACATAGTGAGAGTGCTTATAAATTGCATTTAGCCGTTGCGCCAACAAAAAGTATCGATCGCTTTGAATGGTTAATAGAAAAGGCGATGGAGCTAGGCATTAGTGAAATTACACCATTATTATGCGATCACTCTGAGCGAAAAAAAATACGAACCGATCGGATAGAACGTATCGTTATTGCCGCAATGAAGCAATCTTTAAAAGCCTACCTTCCTATTATAAATGAATTAACGCCTTTCGATCAGTTTATAAAAACACAACAGACCGAAAATGGCTTTATAGCACACTGCTACGATAGTAAAAAAACGCCTTTAAAAAACGCCTACAAAAAAGGAACAGATTCCTTACTTTGTATTGGCCCAGAAGGTGACTTCTCAGAGTCTGAAGTAGAAAAAGCAAGCCAACTAGGCCTCATCCCTGTTTCACTCGGTAGTAGCCGACTAAGAACAGAAACAGCTGGTGTAATAGCCTGCCACACCATACACCTCATCAATGAATAACGATCTTATTCCCGCCCTCATCGCTTGTTTCTCTGGTATAGTTATTATTATGGCTTTAATCGTGGATGCATACTTCAAATTTAAGAAGTCAACTACGATTGCCCTCAAAGTAGCGAAACAATCGCCCCAGTGGAAGAAAGTAAAGCAGGTGCTGGAACAAGATTTTACCTATTACCAACAACTGCCAGTTCAGTACCAAGAAGAGTTTATTCACCGTACATTCGTTTTTATGCGTTTAAGGCGATGGGTGTCCTCATCGCAACAGCAAGTAGACCTTGCTAAAAAAGTGCTCGTCTCGGCATCAGCCATTCAATTAACCTTTGGCTTAAAAAACTTTAATTTCAGGCGCTTCAACACTATCCTTATCCATGATGATGCCTATTACAGTCGCATTACAGGACAATACCATCGTGGTGAAGTAAACCAACAAGGTATTATTGTGCTCTCTTGGAAACATTTTGAAGAAGGTTATAAAATAGAAAATGATAAGATTAACCTGGGTTTACATGAAATGGCTCACGCTTTAGATCTGGCTATTAATCTTTCGGATGGCAGAATGTATCAACTCCAGAGGTTAATGAAGAAGTTCGAACAGTCAGCATTTGACGAAATTGTAAAAATGCGCAGCGGACAAATCAGTTTTTTGAGGGCTTATGGCGCTACCAATGCCAAAGAGTTTTTCTCCGTTGCTGTAGAGCATTTTTTTGAAGCACCAGCTGAATTTCAGGAAAAACTTCCTGACTTGTATATTGAACTGTGTCAGTTACTAAATCAAGACATGTACAATAGGGTTTACCGTGGCTACAAATCGCCCAACAGTGGCCGTTATGACAATAACATTAAAGAAACCTATTTCAGGCATATTAAACCTAAATTTGTACTTAAACCTAACCTGAGCCTTGCGATCCCATTTGCTGCCATTAGCGCCTTCTCAGCACTATCGTTTCCCGTTATAAATGCCTTTGTTATTCATTGGACAGGAACAAGCATCGTCATTGCCGTTGGTCTTTATCTTGGTTTGATATACTTTACCTACTATTTTAAAGCCAAACAAATCACCCTGTTTGACAACCACCTCTACAGCAACAACTTTATTCTCAATAACGACACCTTTACAGCTCACTTAAAAAACATTATTAACGTCAGCTTTACCAACATGCTGACCCATTACCAAACAAGTGTAAGCTATTTTGATGGTGATAATATTCGCGAACGCCAACTCAGCATATTTGCTTCACCAGCAGGCATAAAAAAGCTGGAGCGTCATCTGCTCCAGCAAAACATTAGAATTAAGCACAATAACAAATGGCTTAAAAGGGAAAACACCTAAACGACTTACAAATACTCATTTAGATAATGGTTTTCCATATACTCTTTAAATTCTTTGGTCATATTTCGCGATAAATCGCCCAACATACACGTCCCTAGAATACAGGCACGCTTATCGCCCGGACATGACTGAATAGCCACTCGACCTTCAATTGCTTCATAAATCATGAGCAAGGATATACTTGAAGGTTCTTGCTTAAGTACAAAACCTCCGCTCGGTCCGCGATTTGAAGCCACAAAATCTTCCTTTGCTAAACGTTGCATCACCTTTGCAACATGATGTTTAGAACTTTCAATAGCTTCTGAGATATGATTAACATTCATTTTTTTCTCACTTCGCGCTATTAAGACCATGGCATGCAGTGCTATTGAGGCTGCTTCTGATAATGTGACAATCTTAGACATAATTCAGTTAAAAAGGAAATTCAATACTTAAATAATTCTTTGTGCCCAAAAATATAAAAAAACCCGCAACTACAATGAGTTACGGGTAATATATATTAGTAAGATACTTACTCTTGCTCGTACTTAAGCGTTTTTGTTGTAATATCGCACACCTCTGATGGTCCAAAATACTGAATAGGACCCGGGTACACATAGTTAGCGTTGCTAGCCCAATCGTCACGACTCTCAACAAGCTTTTGAAATGGCGCACCATTTAATAAAACCAATGCTTTCTGAATTACTGGCTTCATTTCACCATGACGCTTTTCCATGTTCATCATCATGGTAACTGGCACACCTCCAGCTATCCACTCAGTTGATGGAGCCGTTAGATTACGTACAGAGGCCATATAACCTGTTTTTCCTTCACCAATTAGCATCGAAGCTGTATTACCTAATGAGTAACAATAATCAGCATCAAAATTAGATGGTGCAGCACAACGTCCTTCGTAACCAAAGAAGTGAGGCTGACCTTTGAATTTACCTTTAAATTCACCAGCTTTCTTCATCTTTTTCAATTTGGCTTTCACCATATCAATCAATAACTTCTCAGTTTCAATTAAAGAAACCTGAACGTTACCATGTGGATCGCGATCAAGCATCAACTGGTTGGCAATAGAATTTGGTAGCGATACAAACACCTCACGAGACTCGTCAGAGATATGCTCAGCAACAAATTCGCGCTTCTCCTTATTACCTTCAAAAGCATTTACTTTTTCCTCGTTATGTGCCAAGAAGTCATTCAATTCTGCAATTAATTTCTTCATTGCTGGAATAAACTCAACCAAACCTTCAGGAATAAGCACTGTACCAAAGTTATCACCATTTTTAGCTCTTTTGGCAACAATATTAGCCACATAACTGATCACATCATCAAGCGTTTGTTGCTTCGCCTCAACCTCCTCTGAAATAATTGTAACATTTGGCTGAGTTTGTAAAGCACACTCTAAACCAATATGAGAAGCCGAACGTCCCATAAGTTTAATAAAGTGCCAGTATTTTTTAGCTGAATTAGCATCACGTTGGATGTTACCAATTAGCTCACTGTATACTTTACATGCCGTATCAAAACCAAATGATGTTTCAACCATTTCGTTTTTAAGGTCGCCGTCAATGGTTTTTGGCACACCAATAACCTGAACACCTGCGTTATTATTTTTGTAGTACTCAGCTAACACACAAGCATTAGTATTAGAGTCATCACCACCAATAATCACTAAGGCAGTTATGTCAAGAGCTTTACAATTTTCTAAAGCTTGCTCATACTGAGCTTCTTCTTCTAATTTAGTACGACCTGAACCAATAATATCAAAACCACCAGTGTTGCGGTAATGATCAACTACCTCGCTTGTCAACTCAATATACTGGTTATCTACTAATCCACCAGGACCACCTAGAAAACCAAATAGTTTATTGTCAGCATTTAATTTTTTTAAGCCATCATACAGTCCAGAAATCACGTTATGACCACCTGGAGCCTGTCCACCAGATAAAATTACACCTACATTTTGTACGGCATGGTCTTTCGCTTCGCCTGCTTCAAAAGACAAAACGGGCATTCCATATGTATTCGGGAATAGTTTTTTTATGTCGGCTTGGTCAGCTACTGATTCTGTTGCTTTTCCTTCAACAATTTTAACACCGCCTTGTAAAGAAGATGGCATCTTCGGCACATAGTTTTCACGTGCAATCTGAAGTGGACTCTTAATCATCATACTGTCTTGTATTGTATTTATTATTTGAATCTAATCAATTGTGTTAAAACACATCTCTTACTAAAGAATTGCAAATTTGCCTATATTTTTTTAAAACAGAAATAATAGCATCTAACAATTTACAATCTTTAACTTATTTAGAGCGAATTTGATTAAAGTCGCTTCAAATCTTTAATCTTATTTACATTTCAGAAGCATTTCCACAATCAAAACGCTTAAAACTGCCTTTTGTCATTAAAAAAATAGCGTTTGAGATTGATTTGCAGTTTTTTAGATAATATCTTGTACAGTCAGTTAGTCATAATAACCTAAAAAAAGCATCATGAATACAAGGAAGCACAGCCCTAAAACAATTGGCATATTAACTGGTGGCGGCGACGTTCCTGGATTAAACCCAGCTATTAGAGCCATCACAATACGGGCCATACGAGAAGGTTTTCGCGTTATTGGCATAAAAAATGGATGGAAAGGTGTCATCTCAATCAACCCACTCATCCCTGTAGAAGATCAACCCTACCTTATGCACCTTAGCGATTTACTGGTTAATCGACTGGGCCGAACAGGAGGTACTTTCTTACACTCAAGTCGAACCAAAGCCAATAAGGTACCATTAAATGATGTTCCTGATCACCTAAAAGCAAACTACACAGACGAATATAATGATTTAACAAACGAAGCCATCACTAACCTTCAATACATTGGCATTGATTACCTCATCCCCATTGGCGGTGACGATACACTTAGCTATGCCGTTCGTCT
>Ga0193951_1000963_pt1 | contig 12787 bp, 23 predicted proteins | sample BB_2_MG_FD_140370 | JGI IMG/M metagenome (GOLD analysis project Ga0193951, IMG submission 140370) | Microbial mat bacterial communities from the Broadkill River, Lewes, Delaware, United States - BB_2_MG | ecosystem: Environmental > Aquatic > Freshwater > River > Microbial mats | place: USA... | reverse complement strand
GTTATCCCTTTTATATCCCCTTAGTTCATCTAATATACTTTTTTTATGATCTAGTGTATCCCCTAATATATTTTTTATCTCTATTATATCCTTAGCATTTAATTTGTCCTTAGCTTCTATAGCTTGTTTTACCAACATGGTTAATGAAGCCAACTTTACCACCCCTTTTATTCTTCCCACTGTGTCCAATATGAATCGCCGTTTCCATCATCGTATAAATTTTCGTATTCTTCTCTAGTCATGTTTTTCTCTAAGCATCCATCATTACAGTAATATGCAAACCCATTTTCAATACAATACCCTTCATACATCTTATTCCCACATTCACAACATATTCTGCCTTTTCCTTGCTTAATCATATCCATATTATCGCCCCTTAAAATTTAATCTCAAATTTTCCCGGCTTAACTTCTATACATAAACCTTCTACCTCTAGCACCTCACCAGTTTTGATATTAACTATTTTATCATCCACTATTTTTAAGTCCTTCTTAAAAGTGCCCCAATCAAAGTCTTCTTTCACCTTAATCAAATCATACATTTCATTTTTTGAAGCATACTCAACCATCTTATCTTTGTTTACTTTAAAATCTTGCTTATCTAACTTTTGGACTAACTTTCCACCCGGTAAATTGTAAGTTTCTTGTGTCTTTGTCTTTTTAAGTTTAACCCCGCTTTGCATATACTCTGTGAGCTTTCCTATAAAGAAACTTTTTTCCCCTTCTGCCTTAGTTCTCTCTCTTTCTAACTTTGCCTTAATTTCTTCAATCTTTCCAAGAGCTACAGTTTCAAATCTTTTAAACTCGTCGCTTGTTTCTTTTACCTTGTCTAGTGCCCAATCTGCCGTGCTATCATCTTCAATTTTCCATAATTCCCTTTGATCCTCGTCAACCTCTAAAAATAAATCTGCTCCAAATTTGTTTTCTATATCCATAATATAAAACCTCCTATAAATTAACATAAAAGAGGGACTTTCCCCTCTTTATGTGGTATAATGTTATTCAAGTTTATTTTTTTTCTTTGTTAATCAAAATATATGTTACTCATATTTATTTCATTATTGTATTTTTCAACTTGTTGAAGGCTTTTCACCCCTGTTGAGCCTTCAACATTTCCACGTTCCATATCTAAGTAAGTCTCTATATCCAACATTTCTGTTTGTTCCATCAAGTCCATGTAATCTAACATTCTACCAACCCCCTAATTCCAAATTGTGAGAATAATTGTAGATACAAGTAATATAATACGTGTCATTTTATAAGCCACCCCCTTAAATATTTCTTACTGTCAATAGTATATGCATATAATAATATTTTATTCGTGATATATATAGAATCTATAGAAAAACTTTAACTATCTCTTTTATAGTATTAAATGAGCTAACTGTTGGCTCTGCATAAGTAAATGCATTTATCGCTTGATTAAGCATAAAAGCTTCTATAGCCTTAAACGTAATACTTCCAGTTGTAGTGCCTATAAGCATTGGTTTTAATATCTTTTTCAATTTAATTCCCCCTTTTTTTATTTATACTTTATTGTATGTATGTATGAGTGTTTCGTTACACCTTTCGTTATTCCAGTTTTTAGGTTATAATAGTAATTAACTTTCGCTAATTTTTTAACTTATTAGCTTAGTTATATATGTTATCTAAGTCTTATTATATTGAGTGTGGCGGGCGAGGGCTTCCACACTTTTTTTCTGTAAAAAAATAGAAGTCACTTGTGGACTCCTACACCGTAATAAGCTTTCGCAAAATTTTCAATAGTTCTATTTTTTAATTTTCCTCTGCAAAAAGCATATGATATATACATAACACTTGAAACAGTTCTTAGGTCCATTTCTTCATCGTTTAAATAGAATAATTTAACCCATCTTTTCTCTTGGGTCTTTAATCCTCGTATTGCCATTTCTACGTCTTCTAGTATCTCCGTTATATCCTTTAATTCTTGTTTTTTCATTTCCAATTCTTCTATGCTCTTAATAGCCATTTGCTCTACAATAGACGTTACTCTGTTAGTTTTAGAGGTAGGTATTGTATTGTAATCTATACCTTTCATCCCATCCTTAGCAAGTAGCTTATGTTTGCATCTATTAATTCTACGTTCTAATATTTGTTTATTCTGCTTTAAATATCTATAATTTTTTAATAAATTTTCGGCTTCGTTTATTTTCCCCTTATCCATACTCCACCTACCCTTTACATCTTATCTATATATCTATTAATAGATTGTAGCCCATTCATTTCAGATTCTATCGCTTTCATCTTAGCGGATGCATTCTTATATTTGTGCTCTGCTAGTTCCTTTTGTAAGCCTTCGTTATCCGCTATCAATCCTCTTGCCACATCTTTGACACTGTTTGCGGGAGGTTTTTTATATGTTCTATCTTCTATTGTAAGTTCTTTACTATCATTAATTTCCAGTATTTTAAATGCTAAGGCTTTTTCATATGCTACGGTTGTGACCGCTTTTTCATCGGCTAACTTGTCAAGTACACTTCGCCCATGTTCTAAGAGCTTAGTTTTTTTATATATTTCTTCTTGAATGCGAATAAAATCCATAATTATTTGCCTTTTTTAAGTTGTAAATACCTCTTGCAACTCATAGCACCCTCCGGACATCTACCAGTAATATCACATGTTGCGCCCGCATTTTTAAATATAATAGGTGCTACTGTTTTAACTTCTCCTAGCATCGCATTTGCAACCTCTTGTATTTCCCACTGTGCCCTTTTACAACATCTATGCTTAAAAAAGTTAAATAAGCTTCTAGCATTCATAGTGACAACCATCTTAGTCTCACATGCATTAGGGAACTTATATCTTGCATCCTCTATGCTCTTTTTCAAAAAAGCTTCGTATTTTTTAGGCGCTACTTTTTTAAATTCTTCTTTTAGATTCAATTCTTTTTCAAACCTTTGTCCCTTGGACTTCAAGTATTTTCTTATTTTATCGTCCAGTAATATTTCTGTAAGCTCGTTATAAACTTCTTGATCCTTCACCATGGACTCAATGAACAACTCTTTGGCTTTTGGAATAGCTTCTATTTCCGGCGGTATTATATACTCAAAGTGGTCTAATGTAACATACCTTTGTGATTGTTGCGAAAATGAAGCTATGCGGTGTCTTACGATTTGATGGCTACAAGCTCTACTTATTCCCTCTATTGCAAATGTAAAATTAACATGCTCAATAGGTGACTCATGCCCCATGTTTACAAGCGTATTAACAAACTTATCTATTTTTTTATTTGTTAATCCTTTTTCTATATCCTCAACCCCTACCGGTGAATAACATAACTTTGCAGCAACCGCCACAACCTTATCCGGATTAGGTGTGCACTCTATCAATTTAACCTTCACTTTTCTACCCCCTCCATCTTTTGTATGTAAATCTCTGTTCTTGGATTATCCTTGTCATACAATACCCGGCTTCTATCAGTACCAACTACAATGGTGCTATCATCATCCTTGATAATTTTGTAATGCACCAGTACATCATGTAGGGCGCTATGTAAATTTGATATATCCACCTTCCGCTTAGTTCCCATATAATAAAGAGCCATAATATTAACTCTTTCCTCAATAGGCTCTACTGGTATTTTAAGAAAGTACCCACAATTATTTTGATAATCCATAAATCTTTTACTTGGTGCAATGAACCTTTTACCCGTGCTATGGTTTATTAATATCCGTTGGCTATTCTTCTTTGTAACTGGTGGTAACGGAATAACTTTTTTAAAAATAATCTTTTTGCTTTCTACTGGGAAGTTATTCACTGTATAACCTACCCCCCATCGCTTTTCTAGCTTCATCCTCCGTAAACCCTTTATCAAATAACCGCTCTTGGGCTATAATTTTTAGAGTTAAATTCATCTTGTGACCTTCTCTGCCGTGGCAACCCATAGTACCACGGTGGCACTCATAGCATAGTAAGAAGCAAGTGTCTTCGCTTTGGTGTTCTTTTCTTTTACCCCTACCGCTTATACAGTGGTGAAGTTCTAATTTATTTGTAGACTCACACATTTCACACATGCCGTTTGCTCGATCCCAAACCTTCTTATATATCTCTTTCATTTAGTAGCCTTCGTCTTGTCTTTCTAAATTAACTAATTGCTTTTCTTTAAAGGCTCTTATTATCTGATGCGGGTTTAAGTCTAGCCTAAGAGCTACACTCAATAATGCGTGCAATACGTCTGCGTATTCATCTAATATGTGTTCCTTAGATACATTTTTCTTCTTATTCCAGTACTTAAAACTTTTTATAGCATTTGCAAGCTCTCCGGCTTCCACATTAAGCTCTAATAAGTCCATGTTTAATAGTTCTTGGTTTGTGTAAGTTTCCTCACATTTAACCGCTATTTTATTATTTAGTTGCATTTGCATAGTGTAAAGTTCTTTAAATCTCAAATTCCCCCACCTTCTTTCGCTTGTGTTCAACACTTCCCTAAGCCTTTTTAAAGTTCTATCATAGAAGTATTTTGTCCCGCAACACGTACATTCAAAGCACTTGAATATTGCCATAGTCTCGTCCGGATTATTCTCATACGTTTGTAAAATTACTAAACTATTTATTCCCCCGCATTTGATGCATGGATATATTTTCATGTTCCCACCTACCCCCTAGAATGGGATATCATCATCATCCAAGGCTTGAAACCCTCCTTGGTCTAATCCAGTTGGTTCAAAACTTTTATCCGGGGTTTGCTTGTCCTTATTTTTGCTATCTAAAAAATTAACTCTCTCTGCTATTATTTCAGTAATGTATCTTTTACCCTTATCAGTTTCATAACTTCTATTTCTTATTTCTCCTTTAATGGATGCCATAGAGCCTTTTTTTAGATAATTGGAACAGTTCTCTGCGGGTTTGCCCCACACTACAATATTGAAAAAGTCCGCTTCCCTCTTGCCCTCTTTATTTGTATAGCTTCTATTAACCGCAAGTGTGAAAGTGCAAACCGCTTTACCCACCCCCGGTGTGAATCTAAGTTCCGGGTCTTTTGTGAGCCTACCTACCAATACACAAATATTCATTTTATCCCCCTTTTTCAACAAAAAGCCTTTACTTTTTGTTGATTTTTGTATATAATTTATTTATAATTTGGGTTAATTCCAACCTTTTTTAATTACTTCTAATTTTACCACAAAAAAACCTCCTAATATTATTAGGAAGTTTTTTTATTTTCATTATTTATTTTTTCTACTATCTTGATGCATATAGCCTTTAGGTGTTGCACATATCCAGTTTCGGCATAGTTCTTTATATATTCCGGGTCTATCTCGTAAACCTCGGCTAGTGTCTTCCCTTTATACTTACAATTTATTTTAATTGGTGTGTCCACCCCTATTATGTCAACGATCCTCTTATCTCCGAATATGGTCTTATTTTCTTTTAATTCTTCTTTATGCTTTTTTTCAATTCTTGCTTTTTCCAATTTCTCTTGCTCGACTCTTATTCCAGTTTTTATTTGTTCAAGAATTTCTTCATACACAAATGGATGAATCTGACTAGCACTTGTATAACCATGGCTTTCCAATATGTGTTTTTCCAGTTCTGTATGTTTCCCCACTAGAGCTTTTAATGCTACCACTTCTTTTCTATTTATAAAGACTACCTTGTTTTTATCCTCCAACAGTTTCCCCGGTTTTTTCTCTTGTGGTAGCGCCCAAGATGGAAGTTTTGGTGCTTTCCAGTATATGTTTTTCTTGCTTTCTTTATCGTAAGATTCAATCCAATCTTTTTTATCCTTATAAGCGGGTCTTTCAAGTGTAACATCCTCAACAAATGTTGCTTCTAAATCATACAAGTATCTGCCGACACCGAACCCGGAAGCCGATACCCTTTTAAATGCCGAGGATATACCGCCCTTAAAGCTTTCATACTTCGTTTTGCTTGCTCCGTTTTCTTTTGATACCCACTTCCCATCCATCATAATGGATAAAGTGCATATTATGTCTTCCCCATTTTCTCTATATTTGTCCTTCCAACCATTTACCCCAAATAAATCATCTAATCTTTCTTGAATCGCTCTTGCATCTATATAAGTTAAAACCCTCGCCCATGGCTTCCCATTTGTACTAATACCACATGATTGTACTTTCCACTCAACTTCGTTTTCCTCAAAAGGTTTCTTTAACTCCGCCATAATTTCTTTTACATTCATATATACACCCTCCTATAATAAGTCTTTAACATTTACACCAAGAGCCATAGCAATTTTTTCCATGGTCTTTATCGTTGGGTTGCCTTTAAGGTTTCTATACTTAGATATTTCTCTCAAATCAATTCCAGTTTTATCCGATAATTGCAAGTTGTTTATACCCTTTTGAGCCATTATCACTTTTAAGTTTTTCACCTTTTCACCTCCCTCTTATAGTATATGCATATAGATAGTTTTTATTCATATTATATATAGAATATTAGTACTCAATTTTATATTTTTTAGCTTCTTCCCCAAACATTCTTTCTAATAAATTATACTCAATTTCCTTCTTGGCTAATAACTTTTTAAATTCTTTACCTCTTGTAAACTCGCCTTTTATAACGATATATCCATCCTCTTTCGCTTTGTCTATTTCCGCCCTTAAAAATCTTAGTTCCGTATATGCATTAAAAAATACCTCTGAATAAACTTCCTTATCGTGTATAATTTCCTCTTTGAAAATTTCAGCAAAACCGTTTTTATATTTCATAGTCAAACCCCTCTCTTAATATGCAAATATCATACTAGGACTTGTAAAGGTTATCGCTCCACTAGGACTTATAGTTATAAAGCCCTTACCTTCGTGGCTCAATATAGTATTATAGTACTTCTTTTTGTCCGCATACTTTTCAAGTTCCTTATGATGTTTTTCTTTTAATTTCTTATTTTTAAGTCTCGATCTAATTCTAGCCTTCAATTGATTATCTGATAGCACGGTAACATCTTTACAATATCCATCTAACATATTATCCAGTAAATTAGAAAGTCCCTCCAAGTCTCCCCTTTTTAGATATGGGAAGTACTTCTCGTTATAATCTTCTATTCTTTCCTCATTTAAAAACTTTCTATTTTCTTCTAGCTCTTTTTTCTCTTGTATTGTTCTATCTTTTTCAATTTGTATTTTTTTTCTTTTATTATCCCTTATGCTTTCTTTTACCATGAAACTACTTGTTTTAACTAAAAAATTAAGAAACCCGCCTTTTTTAGATTGTGCGTTAATGGAAAACGGTGTCACCAAAAATGTAGCTATAACTAATCCTATTACCATTTTTTTGAACTTAGATTTTAAAAAGAATCTATTCATATTATATCCCCCTTTTTTTATTTCATGCTTCATTATATGTATCGTTTAGTATTTCGTTTCCTCTTTTTTTCTCATTTCTGTTAATTTTTTCTTATCTATGCTATAATACAGATACAAGAGTGTTAGGAATCAAAAAAATATAGGTGTAATATTTGTATTGGAACTATTAAATAGTTCTTTTTTTTCTTAATCTTTTGTTTAAAAAATAAACACAAAAGGGGAATTTAATATGAAGTCTACTGGTATAGTTAGAAAAATAGACGATTTAGGAAGGATCGTTCTTCCCAAAGAAATGAGAAATTGTTTTGGTTGGACTCCGGGTACACCTTTAGAAATGTTCACAGAGGGTGAGAGTGTTGTTCTTAGAACTTATAAACCGGGTTGCACGTTCTGTAATAGCCTTCAAAACTTAGAAAGACATAAAGGACTTTTATTATGCGGTCAATGCATAGCAGAAATTAAAGATAACTTTTAAAGCAATTAAGCCCCTTTTAAGGGGCTTTAGTGTTTTTTATGGACTTTCTTATGGCACGTTTGGCAAAGTACCGTTAAATCAATGGCTACTTGCTCAAAACCCTTGTTGGCATAACTTTTATGGTGTACGTGAAGGTTGTCTTTCGCCCCGCACTTTTGGCAAGTGTACTTATAATATACTAATGCTCTTTGTCTTGTATTCCTCCAGTGTGCCGTATTTAAATAATCTGTATACGGCATATTCCTAAGATAGTTAAGATAATCCATTCTGTACTTGTTAAGCCCCCCGGCATCTTTTGAGGAATCTACCCAAGCCGGAAGGTATGTTGATTTAGTATTATTTTGTTTTCTTGCTTGATTCTTAAAGTATCTCTTGGTTGCTTTTATTATTAGGTTTCCAAGTCTCGCCATGGTTCACACTCCTTATATTATATCGTCATTTTCAAATATCTTGCCATTTAAAAATACTTCGTTCCTTGTGCTGTAAATGTAAATTTCTCTGTAATCGTTCAATATAACCCCTTCATAGCCTTGTATAAACTCTACTATGTCTTTATTTATAAAGAAATCAAACAAACTCCATATTATATTTAACCCATCCGCTTGAACGTACGAAAATACTATTCCTACTATTTCACTATCTTTTGTTATGTTATATCTTATGCATTTTTCACCATAACCCCATGCTTTAATATTTATATTATCCATTATTCCCCCCCAATACTTCGTCCAAATTGTTTAAATCTACCTTAATTTGATTTATCTTAAATTCCTTAACTTCCGGCAACCTTTGGTTTGTAATGGCTATTAGATTGGGAAACGGATTATTCCCAAATACATCTTTATATTTTCCGGAATATAATAACTCTTGGTACTTTTCTATGTCTAATTTAGTGTGACATATTTGAACCTCTATTAAAGCATTTTTCATTTTCCCATTATCCATATATACAACAATACCATCGGCTCTTATCCTTCCCACACTGACTTCCCTATCGAATGCTAGTATCTCATACCTTTTTAACATTTCTCTGTAGAAGTTAGTCAATATAAGTTTGTGTCTAAGTTGTTTAGGTTCTTCTATGAAAAACATATACTCATTTGTTTGTATATCCCTTCTTTTCTTTATAACCTTATACTTTTCACTTAATTTTTTTAATCTCATTTGAGCCGACCTCATGCTCTTATATCCAATATATTCTTTTATAGTACTGGTGGTTGCTACCCCATATTTTTCTAAAAAATCTAATATTTTTTGATCGTTAGGTCCATACATGTTGGTGTCCCCCTATTTGAATTTATTTAAAAAGCTAGTATCAACTACGTCACCTTGGTCTTTTACTTCCTCAATCTCTTGTGCTCCTTTCTTATAGTCTTCGTTTTTGCCTTCGTTTTTATTCTCGTTTTTAGGTTTTTCAACTTGTTTTTTCTTTTTCTTTTTCTTCTCCATGGCTACTATTTGTTTGAAGTCTTTTGCTTCATATGTGCCTTGTAACAGTTCTTCTATACTTTCCGGTTCTATATAATAGCCTTGGAACTCTCTTTTATCCATACCTATTTTTACTATACCGTGTCCTTCACCCTTTAGCTCTATTAGTTCATCATTTCCGACAATCATTTGTGAATGAATTGGTTTTTCCACTTTGAACCCAAGTTTTAAAGGTACATTACCAGTTATAAGCCCCCCAACTAAGTCCGCATAGGGAAGTTGAGTACATAAAGCAAGGGTTATTCCAGTGCTTCTTGCTTGTTGGCATAGTAAAGATAAATTCGCCATTATTATTTTTGCTATTTCCTTATCTTCTTTAGTCATAGCCGATTTAACTATATTTATTTCATCGAACACTACAACTATTCGGGACATTTTCTTTTCTAATTTTTTATTTAACAAATCTATATTTTTGCATCTATTCATTCTTAATATTTTTTGTCTCTCTCCCATTATTTTTTTCACTTTGTTCATCATATGGCATATTTCATATAAGTTTTTGGCAAAGTACTTTGTATGTCTGCAATTCTCATAGTCCCATAGTTCCGAACCCCCTTTACCATCGGCAATATAGAGTTCTACTTGTTTGTGTGTTTTGGTTAGTATCAAGTTACAAAGAAATACATTAAGAGCGGTACTCTTACCCGAACCAGTCTCCCCGCATATAAACAAGTGACAAGTTTTAGTTTTTGCTAAATCTTCAAGTATAGCACCATCAAGGCTCATGCCTACCGGGAACGGCAATATTCCATCTGCACAAGGCACGAACGGATATTTGCTTTCCATTTCTTTTTCGTATGCTCTTATAAATATTCTCTTATTTCTAAACCCTATTTTTATTTTTTTACAGTTTAAAAAGGTTTCTATCTTATCCGTTTTCTTTTCAAAGTCTCCAACTCCTAAACCAGTTGGGCACGTTAGTTGGTGACACATCCCATAACTTGTTTCAATACTCTCAATTAACTGTGGTTGTTCCTCGTCTTTATTTTCTAGCCCCACATTATAAAAAAGTTTATCCCATAGAAGTTCTTTTTTTACATTCATTAAATAATCTATTGTTCCATAAGTCCCAAGGCTCGTAAGCGCTAATGGAACTAAAAAAGGTATACTTACTATTCCCGCCGCACATGCTCCACCAGTTAAAACACCACTCGTCAAATTTGCTATGGCTACATGTTTATATTGAGTTTTTTTGTTTTTTGCCATTTTATTTTTACCATTCTTCTTATTATTTAACACTTTGTACCCCTCCCCCTTCACCCCATACCCGGCATCCTCTGACCTTTGCCCTCTGCCGGCAACCCCTTTTCGTTGTTCCCCTTTCGCTCTGTCACTCCTCGCCTTCGGCTTCGTCATTTTAGAGCTTTAAAGATTTTTTTAAAAAACCAACTTTGGCTTATTTACTGGCTTTCAAAGTTTTGGTTTTTCGCATACAAGTTCAAGAAAAGAAAAAGGTTTCGTAATAATAAACGTAATATGAAGTGTAATAGCATTATATGCATGTGTTTTTAAAAAAGTGTATAAAAAAAGAAGACTTAAATTAAGTCTCCTTATTGTTCCCTAAACTATTTTGTTGTATTACCATGGACATTATAAAGTGGATCATTTGGCTTTCATCTGCAAGTACTTCTTCATCTTCTCCAAGTGGCGATTCTTTTATCTTGCCATCTATGAACTTAACTCCAATAGATTCTTCATTAGAATTATTTAAAAAAAGAGCTATTTTCCTATATGTTTTTAAAGTACTTGGTTCGCCAGTAGATATGTATTTCATTTTTTATTTTCTCCTTGTTTGGGTTCTTTTTTTGTTTATTGCTCTATGCTCGCCATTAGTACATTCTCGGCAATGAGGTTTTACATAGTTTTTGCAATCTGCCCTAAATATAAAATTTTTTAAGTTAAGCTCTTTAGTCTTTCCACACTTTGGGCAAGTTAATTCTTTTATTATGTATCGTCCGTTTTCTATTTGATCCCTTATCTTTTCAACACAAGAATTGCATCTTTTAACAACTCTACCGCTAAGAGTCGGGAAATCGGTTCTGCGCACGGTCTTTCCACATTCTCTGCATCTATGATTAAGTTCTCCATCAACAATTATATCCCTTATTTTTTCAGTTGGGGTTGTTCTCTTACATTCTTTACAAGTCTTATCAATAAAATCTACTTGTCTGTAATCCTTAACAAAATAAACTGTAGTATTGGGAAGCTCTCTCCCACATTTATTACATTTTTTAGTACCGGTTTGTATTCTTTTATCAAGTTCCACATAAGCTTTTTCAATACATTCAATGCAAACTTTACGTTGTATTTTAAACTCTCCATCAATAGCTCGGATGCTACCCTTAAAGTTTGAAGGGTTAGCATGTTTTTGTTTTCCACACACAAGGCAAGTTGCGAGTTCTTCCTCAAATATTCCGCCTATCTTATCAAACTTTTCTAAGTCCCTTTTACAAGCTTTGCATACATCCTCACCCGGCGAAAATGATGTGTCTTGTTTATTCTTTTGACATATATCACATACTTTCATTTAAAACACCTTGCTATTCTTTGTTAATTTATTTTGTCTGCCTTTATTGTAGGCTTGGAATATAAGGACTTCAAGAGCTTCTCTCCTACTAAAATTCTTAGTTATTTTAAGTTTCTCTACCTCTTGATTGATTGTAGCAAAACAAGCTTTTGATAATCTATTTATTAATTCCTCAACATTAACGTGTTCTCTTTGATCCCCGATAAAACAACCCATGGCTCTTATAGGATTACTCTTTATACTTCCAAGCCCCCAAGCTTCCAGTAATATTTCAAGTGTTAAGTCCAACACTTCCCCATTGTACTTATTATATATCCCGATACATGTTTGAGGTGAACCAAGGCTTATACCGGTACATTTTGAATCAACTACTATATTATGTTTTTTAAGTATTTCATCAACCGCACATTCAAGCTCTTTGCCCGCCGTGACCGCAACCTTAAAATTATCTATAGCGGTTGGTAATTTTCTATCTTTATTTAAAGCCAAGAACATATTAGCTTCATCTTTTATGCTAAGTCCTTCGTGAATTAAACAATCTAATTCTTCAACTTCATTTAACATTGCAGCTTCCATCCTATGTTGTCCATCTATTATATAATAAAACCCATCTTCTCTTAATGATACGGTTAATAATCCAACGTTTCTGATATCAAACTTACTAGAAATAGTTGCAATAACATTGTCCGACTTGTATCTTTGAACTTTTTCGTCCACTCTCATTTCAATTATTTTTACTTTTCCAATTCTCATTTGTCTTCCCCCTAAAAAAGATTATGTATATATTATGAATTGTATCCTATTTTTAGCAAAAAAACAACATAAAGAGGGTTAATTCTTTATGTTGCGACAATAAAAATATCTCGTTTTAAGGTTTCTTCAACTTTTGGTATTTCTCTGTCTATACAGAATAATTCCCACTTGAATAAATCAATTTTCTTTCTCGCCTTGTTAGCTCTTAGAAACTTATCAAATAGTTTTATAAAGTCTTCTAAGCTACGGTCAACCACGC